>ERZ825137.390-NODE-390-length-62323-cov-6.653096_pt1 | contig 62323 bp, 50 predicted proteins | sample MGYA00519873_ERZ825137 | MGnify/ENA primary metagenome ERZ825137 (study PRJEB31778, sample SAMEA3449190) | human gut metagenome | biome: human gut; feature: human-associated habitat; material: faeces | place: United Kingdom | collected 2010/2012 ...
TTCCGTACGAAGTACTCTGTCATTGCGAGCGTAGCGTGGCAATCTCCCGGAAGGGCACGACTTGACAATAAAAAACGACCGTGGGAACGGTCGTTTTTTGTGGGCGCGTGAAAAATTATAAACTTCTCAGGACTTTGTTGACTTCCGCCATATCGCATTTGCCGGCGTATTCCGTCTTGAAGTGGCGCATTACGCTTGGCACCGATTTGTCGGGCAAGGTCATAATGACGGCTCTGATTTCGTCCTCGCTCATCATTTTGGGCAGATACTTTTCGATTGCCGCGATTTGGTTGTTCAAAGACAGCACGGTGTCGGCTCTGCCAGCCTTTTCAAAAGCGTCCTTTTCTTCAAAGAGTTCCTTTTGCGTTTTTTTCAGGATCTGGACGTAGTCGGCGTCGGACATTTCCTCGCCTTTGCTGCGTTTTTCGATATTGAAGAGCATAAGTTTGTTTATGAGCGCGTTAAAAGCCGTGACGGTATCTTTGTCGTGCGCCTTCATTGCTTCGATTTTTGCTTTTTTGAAATCGTCGATATTCATAAAATCACCTCGGGAAAATTATAGTCCCAAGGCGGCGGAAAAGTCAATAAAATGCAACTAATCGTCGTGAGCGGTTTTTAATGCGTTCAGCCAGATTGTTTTGTCAAAGCGGGTGTTTAAGGGGCTTGTGGACGGCAAAAACAGGGCGGAATCCGAAAGATATTTGTAATTTTTCAGGAATATTTCCTTTGCCTTTCCGCCGTTTAAGATAATTTTTTTGATTTTTGCCTTGTCAAGGACTTGTCGTAAGTCCGCTACCTTATAATTTTTAATCGTGCTGTCAAGGCTGCCCGTTATTTCGCACTCAGCAACGACGTCCCAAAGGGCGATTTTGTGGTTTTTAAGCAGGGCTTGCTTTTCGCCTATCGTTTCGGGCGCGGGCTCGCCAAAGGCTTCCGATAGAATTTTCCAGAATCTGTTTTGTTTGTTGCCGTAATAAAAGTTCGTTTCGCGCGAGATGACGCTCGGAAAACTTCCGAGAATCAATATTTCGCTGTTTTCGTCAAAGAACGGCAGAAATCCCTTGTAAATCATACTTGGATTATACAACAAAAAATGCGCGTGCGGTATTGATTTATTGAAAATTTCGGGATATAATATTTCCAAACGGAAGGTGAGAAAAATGATTTTATATTTTACGGGTACGGGCAATGCGAAATATATTGCCGAAAAAATCGCAAACGTAACGGGCGACGAAACGAAAAACATCGTGGCATATACCCGCGATAACGAGAAATTTTTGCAAGGGGACGGGGAAAGGCTTGTCCTTGTCAGCCCCGTGTACTACTGGGGTATTCCCGAATCGGTGAAAGGATTTCTGAAAACCATGAAAACCGCGGGAAGATATTTCGCGATAGTTCTCGAATGCGGCGGAAGCACCGGGAACGCGCAGGGCGTGTGCGAAAGATACGTGCGTCCCGACGCGGTGTTCGGCGTTGTCGCGGTCGATAATTTTTGCCCGATGTTCAAAATCGAATCCGCCGAAGAAACGGAAAAACGACTTGACGCGCTTGACGAAAAAATCGCCGTTATCGCGGACAAAATCAGGAACGAAGAAAAGGGCGACTTCAATGCAGAAAAGGGAAGTTTTTATAAACTCAACACCGCGCTTTTGTATCCGATTTACGAAAAATTCGGCGGAAGAAAAACAAAATTTTCGGCGTCCGACGACTGCGTAAATTGCGGACTTTGCGAAAGCATTTGCCCGGTGTCCGCAATAAAAATCGAAAACGGAAAGCCCGTATGGACAAAAGAAAAGTGCGATATGTGTCTGGGGTGTCTGTCAAGATGCCCGAAAAACGCAATCTCGATTAAGAAGTCTTTGAAAAACGGACGCTACGTAAATCCGCGCGTCAAATTCTGAAACTCCCGAAAATAATTTTGAAAAAGCAGCCTTTGCAAGGCTGTTTTTTGTTGCCTTTTTATCATATCTTATATAAAATAACATTAAGTAATTTCTGTGTAGGTAAAGAGGATGCAAAAGAAGTTATCGAAGTTTTCACACGGTCTGAAAAAAATTCCCAAAGGTATCGTAAAACTCAAATGGGTGTTTCTCGTGCTGTTCGTCGCGCTGTCGATATTCGGCGCGGTGATGATTCCGCATACGAAAATCAACTATGACCTGACGGGGTATCTGCCCGCGAATTGCGATTCGTCAACCGCTCTCGAACTCCTGAAAAAAGAGTTTGACGACAAGGGCATGGCATACGTTATGGTTAAGGACGTTACGCCGGAAAAAGCAGGCGAAATCAAAACGAGGCTTGAAAAAGTCGAAGGCGTTGCGACGGTTACTTACGTTGAGAGTATGAACTACAAAAACAACTCGGCACTCTATACCGTAACGCTGAAAGACTATGACTCGACGGCGGGTGCGTTCGACGCGGTAAAAGATGTAATCGACGCTTTATCCGACGAAAAAGCATATTTATCCGGTCAATCTGCATTTTCATACTACACAAAACTTGAAACTGAACAAAGCATAATGAAGCTTGGAATCGCAATCGTCGTGATCATTCTTCTGGTTATGCTGTTCACGTCGAAGACTTATTTCGAACTCATCGTGCTTATCCTCGTTTTCGGCGCGGCGATGGCGATAAACATGGGGACGAATTTCTTGTTCGTCAACGGTATTTCTTACATTGCGAATCTGGTTGCGCTCGTGCTGCAACTCGCGCTGTCGCTTGACTACTCGATTATTCTTTTGCACCGCTATATGGAAGAAAGGGATAAAGGCGAAGACGCAAAAACCGCGACGGTTACCGCACTCACGAAAGGGCTGCCCGAGATTCTGTCAAGTTCCCTTACGACGGTGGCGGGGCTTGCCGCGCTTATGCTGATGACGCTGTCAATCGGCTCGGAAATCGGGTTGTCGCTTGCAAAAGGTATCGTCATCTCTATGGCGACGGTCATATTCTTTATGCCGGCTCTTCTCGTGATTTTCGACAAACCCATTCAAAAAACCCGTCATAAATCTTTCGTGCCGAACGTAACGAAGCCCGCGCGTGCAATCGTCAAAGCAAGGAAAGTTATCGTGCCGGCGTTTTTGCTTATCGCAATCCTTGCGGGAGTCGCGCAGGGTTTCAACAAATATTCGTTCAACTACAACAGCGGCTCGCTTATCGTCGCGCCGAAAAAGGTCATCGAAGAAACGGGCTTCGGTACGCTTAACTCGCTTGTCGTGGTTGTGCCGAAAGGCGACGCCGAAAAAGAGCGCCAACTTGTGAAATACGTGGAGTCTTTCGACCTTATCGACAAATCGCAGACGACCGCACTGTCGACAATCAACGTGTATTCTTTCATCGACGCGGATTCTTCGGAAACGCTGTATCTTACCGACGAATTGTCCAAGGCGGAAATACTTGCCTTAATCGATAAAATTCCCGCGGAAACCGACAAAGATAAGGAAAAGGTAGCCTTGATGAAAAACTTTGCGAACACCTGGTTTGACGAATACGTCGGAAAATATATGCCCGAAGGCACCGACAAAGAAACCGCAAAAGTCAGGCTTATCGACCTTCTGGACTTCGCCGTCCGCGAAAAACTGAACAGCATTTCGCCGCTTTTGAACGGAAACGAAGAAATAAAAGCATATCTCGATCAGGTCAAACAAATTTCCTTTGCAAAGGCTAATCTCGAATCCGAAAACTATTCCCGCATCACGTTCAACATCAACGGCGGGGTGGAAGACGACGACGTGTTTGAACTTGTCAAAACCTTGAAATCTGGCGTGTCCGACTTTTACGAGGAAAGATATATCACCGGCGAAAGCGTCGTGTGCTATGAGATGAGCGAATACTTTATGAAAGACAACCTTATGGTGTGTCTGTTCACCGATTTGTTCATTCTGGTTATATTGCTTATAACGTTCAGGAATATTTCGCTTCCGATAATCCTTATTCTTGCGATTCAGGGCGGAATTTTCATCAACTTTGCGATTCCGTTCTTGTCCAAGACGTCGATTTCGTTCATCGGCTACCTCATAATAAGCGCGATACAGATGGGCGCGACAATCGACTACGCAATCGTGCTTACCAACAGATACCGCGGCATAAGGAAAGATTTTACCGACCGCTATGACGCAATGGCTGCCGCAACAAACGCCGTGTTCCCGACAATTCTGACGTCGGGCGTCATTCTTACGGCAACCGGCTTCGTTATGAGCATGCTGTCGTCGGGTGTGGTGGCGCAACTCGGGCTTTTGCTGGGCGTAGGCACGCTGACGTCGATAATCATCGTGTTGTTCGTCCTGCCGTCGCTTCTTCTGGTGACAGAGAAAGTCGTCGATAAAACCGACTTTTCAAAACTGTTCAGGAGAAAACAAAAAGCCGCCGTCGAAGAAGTTACGCTAAGCCCCGACTTCACGGAGCCTTCCGACAACGCCGTAAAGGCACAGAAAACCGAAAACGAACAAGGTTGATTTTGCCGGCGAAAATGAGTTGACAAAAAAGATATTTCGCATTATCATTTTCATATCGATATAAAAGGGCGTATTATGAAAAACTTCGTCGAAAACAAGTTTTATTACTATTACTTTCAAAACAACGTTTCATTCTGCAAGGGACGCTGAAAGTCGACGCACTTTTTTTTCAGGTAAGTTAGCGATTCCTTTGCGGAATCGCTTTTTTTATACGAAAAACCGCGCCGATTTGCAATATATGCGGAAAACGGCGCGAAATATGTGAAAAAACGATGGTTTTATAATCAAAATTGATTATAATGGAAAAGACAGAGGTTTATATGAAAGATATTTTGGACGCAAGGAACGAAATCAACGAAATCGACAAACAAATGGCGCAGCTGTTCCAGAAAAGAATGGAAGCCGTGAAAGACGTTGCCGTGTATAAAAAGGACAACGGTCTGTCCGTCCGCGACCTTTCCCGCGAGGCGGAAGTCGCAAAACGCAATTCAAAATTCGTCACGGACGAAAGCCTGAAACCGTATTACGTCGACTTCATCAGAAACACGATCGACGTGTCCTGTAAGTATCAGGAATCGCTGCTTCGGAATATGACCGTCGCGTACTGCGGCGTGGAGGGGGCGTTTGCACATATTGCCGCAAAGAAAATGTTTCCGACCGCGACGTATAAGCCCTGCGCGACTTTTTCGGAGGCGTACGAGGGAGTCGAAAATGGCGACTACGACTGCGCCGTGCTTCCGCTTGAAAACAGTTACGCCGGGGAAGTCGGCGAGGTTATGGATTTGACCTTTTCGGGCGATCTGCATATAAATCAGGTTATCGAAGTGCCGATCACGCACAATCTTCTGGCATTGCCCGGCGCAAGCGTCGACACGATAAAAACCGTCGTGAGCCATCCGCAGGCGCTCATGCAGTGCGCGGAGTTCATAAAGAAAAACAATTTTGAGGTCAAAGCGTACTCAAACACCGCGCTTGCCGCAAAGTTCGTCAAAGACAGCGGCGACAAAACGATTGCCGCGATTGCCTCAGACGAAACCGCAAACGTTTTCGGGCTCGATATCATTGAAAAAAGCGTCAACGACGTGAAAACCAACACGACGAGATTCGCCGCGTTTTCAAGGGTTGAAAATACGCCGTTTTGCCTTACGAAAAGAGAAAACGAAAACTTTATTCTGGTGTTCACGGTGCAGAACGAATCGGGCGCGCTCGCAAGCGCGTTGAACATAATCGGCGCACACAACTTCAATATGCGCGCGCTTCGTTCCCGTCCGATGAAAAACCTGAAATGGAATTACTATTTTTACATCGAGGCGGAAGGAAACGTCAATACGCAAAACGGAAAAGAACTTATGCAAGAGCTGTCCGCGCTTTGCGCCAAGCTGAAACTTGTCGGCAGCTACTTCTCGGACGAGGGATACGAAAAATGATTATACCCGTAAATCTTGACGAAAAATACGACGTCATCGTCGAAAACGGCGCGCTTGACGACGCGGAAAAACACTTTAACCTTAACAGAAAGGTTCTGGTTCTGACCGACGACGGAGTGCCCGAAATGTACGCCGAAAAAGTCGCAAAAAAATGCGAAACCCCCGTTGTCGTGACACTTAAACACGGCGAAGAAAGCAAAAACTTCGACAACTTCAAACATATCCTTTCCGTTATGCTTGAAAACTCGTTTTCAAGGAAAGATTGCGTTGTGGCTGTCGGCGGCGGCGTTGTCGGGGATATCGGCGGATTCGCCGCGTCGTGTTATATGCGCGGCGTCGATTTTTACAACGTGCCGACAACCCTTTTGTCGATGGTGGACTCGTCAATCGGCGGGAAAACCGCAATCGACTTTATGGGCGTGAAAAACGTTGTCGGCTCATTTTATCAGCCGAAAGAGGTCGTGGTCGACCCTCGCGTTTTAAGCACGCTTGACGACAGACAATTTTACGCAGGGCTTGCGGAGTCGATAAAAATGGCGGCGACGTCGGACGCATCGCTTTTTGAGTTTATCGAAAACGCCGACGTGAAACGCGACGTGAAAGAAATCATCGAAAGGTCGATACTCATCAAAAAAGCCGTCGTGGAAAAGGACGAAAAAGAAGAGGGATTAAGAAAGGTTCTGAACTTTGGCCATACCGTCGGACACGCAATCGAAAGCGCGGAAAAGGGAAGGTTGTTGCACGGCGAATGCGTTGCGACGGGTATGCTGTACGCATGCTCCGACGGTGTAAAAACGCGCCTTGAAAACATTATGACAAAGTTTGGACTTCCTATAAAAACCGAAAAAACGGCGGCGCAACTTCTGCCGTACATCACGCACGACAAAAAAGCGAGCGGCGGAAAAATCTCGACGGTGTACGTCGACGAAATCGGAAGTTTCAAATTTATCGACCGCACCGCGGAAGAAATACTTTTAATATCGGAGAAAAAGAAATGAAAAACACGTTCGGAAACAGCATTTCGCTTACCGTATTCGGCGAAAGTCACGGCGAATGCGTCGGCGCGGTTATCGATGGACTCGCGGCGGGAATCGTCGTTGACGAAAACCAGATAAGGGAAGACCTTAAAAGGCGCGCTCCGGCGACAAGCACGGACACCGCGCGCCGCGAAAACGACAATTTCAAAATTGTGAGCGGCGTGAAGAGCGGCAGGACGACGGGCGCTCCGATTTGCGTGATTGTCCCAAACGAAAATACGAAAAGCGGCGACTACGATTACGGTATCGCGCGGCCGTCGCACGCCGATTACACGGCGTTTTGCAAATATCACGGATATGAAGATTACCGCGGCGGCGGACACTTCTCGGGGCGTGTAACGGCAGGGATAGTTGCTGCCGCTTCGATTGTAAAAAGCGCGCTGGAAAGCATCGGAATTAACATTGCGACGCACGTCATTGAATGTGCGAACGTGCAGGATAAGCCGTTTAACGACATCAAAAACGAGATATTAACCGTTAAATCTGCAACATTCCCCGTTATCGACAAAGCACAAGGGAAGAAGATGCAGGAAGAAATCGAAAAAGCGAAAGCCGACGGCGACAGCGTCGGCGGCGTCACCGAAACCGCAATAATCGGACTGCCCGACGGCGTCGGCGAGCCGTGGTTTGACAGTGTTGAAAGCATACTCTCGCACGCGCTGTTTTCAATCGGCGGTATTAAGGGCGTGGAATTCGGTAACGGCTTTGAAATGACAAAAATGAGAGGAAGCGCCGCAAACGACGCGTTCGCTTTGGAAAACGGAAAAGTCGTAACGATTACGAATAACAACGGCGGCGTAAACGGCGGCATCACCAACGGCATGCCCGTGATTTTCAAGTGCGCCGTGAAGCCCACGCCGTCCATTTACAAAACGCAGAAAACGGTCAATTTTTTGAAAAACGAAGAGACCGAAATCAATATTCGCGGCAGACACGATCCCGCGATAATAAGAAGGATTTGTCCCGTTATCGACGCGGTCGCAGCGCTTGCCGTCGCCGATCTACTGCAACAAAAGTATGGCACGGACGTCATGACAAAAGGTATCGGAAAATGAAATACGGACTCATCGGAAAACCGCTCGGACACAGTTTCTCGCGCGAAATACACGCACTCATTGCGGACTATGATTATCGTCTTTTTGAAATTGACGAGGACGAGTTGCCGTGCTTTTTTCAAGAACGCGATTTTTCGGGCATAAACGTTACGATTCCTTACAAGCAGGCGGTGATTCCGTTTCTGGACGAAATATCCGACGAGGCGAAAAAAATCGGCGCGGTGAACACGATTGTCAAAAAGGAAGGGAAACTTTTTGGATTCAACACCGACTTTTTCGGTATGCGCGCGCTCATCAAAAGCGCGGGGCTTGACCTTGAAAACAAAACCGTTCTGATACTCGGCACGGGCGGCACGTCGAAAACCGCCGTTGAGGTTTCAAAAAGCCTTGGGGCGAAAAAAATCGTGAAAGTGTCAAGAACGAAGTCTTCGGACACGGTGACATACGACGAAGCGTACGAAAAGTTTTCGGGCGCGGACGTCATCATAAATACCACGCCCGTCGGAATGTTTCCAAATGCCGATAAAACACCCGTCGACGTTAAAAAATTCAAAAAATTGCAGGGCGTTATCGACGCGGTTTACAACCCCCTTTGCACAAATTTCGTGCTTGACGCCGAAAGTATCGGCGCGAAAGGGCGCGGCGGACTGTATATGCTTGTGGCGCAGGCTGTTTATGCGTCGGCGTTGTTTCTGGATAAAACCGCAGACGAGAACGTCATCGACAAAACGTACGCCCGCATACTGAAAGAAAAGCGCAATATCGTGCTTTGCGGTATGCCGTCTTCCGGAAAAACGACCGTCGGGAAAGAAATTGCAAAAGTTTTTGGCAAAAAGTTTATTGACACCGACGACGTCGTGGTTGAAAAACGGAAGGAATCCATAAGCGATATTTTTGAAAAGTACGGCGAAGGGGAATTTCGGAAGGAAGAGCGGCTTGCAATCGAGGAATTGTCAAAAGAGAATGGACTTGTTATCGCAACGGGCGGCGGCGCGGTACTGGACGAAAACAACGTACGCGCGCTCAGACGAAACGGCGTAATTCTGTTTCTGGACAGAAGCCTTGAAAACCTTGTCGCAACTGCCGACAGACCATTGTCCAAGGACAAGGAAAAACTCAAAAATCTTTTTGAAAAAAGATACGACGTTTATAAGTCGTGCGCGGACGCGGTAATCCCCGCAGACGGCGAAATCGCCGACGTCGTCGAAAAAATAAAAGGAGTTTTATTATGAAATTTCTTATTCTGAACGGACCGAATATCAATATGCTGGGCATAAGAGAGCCCGAAATTTACGGAGAAGAAACGTACGATGCCCTTGTCGAAAAGGTCAAAGAGCACGCGGAAGAAATCGGCGTGGAGGTCGAGTTTTTCCAGTCGAACCACGAAGGCGCGCTCATCGACGAAATCCAGCGCGCGTACTTTTCGCAAGTTGACGGCATCGTGTTCAATCCTGCGGGATATACGCATACGAGCATTGCGCTTGCCGACGCCGTGAAAGCCGTGTCGATACCCACCGTCGAGGTGCATATTTCGTACGTCAGCGAAAGGGAAACGTACAGACAGATAAGTTTTGTCCGCGCGGTCGCAATCGACACCGTCGAAGGGCAAGGGCTTAACGGATACCTTATCGCGATGGACGCGCTCAAAAATCATCTTATAAATAATGAAGGTTAAAATTCTGCCGTCAAAAACGTCGGGCGAAGTTTCGGCGCCGCCGTCAAAAAGTTTTGCTCACCGATATCTTATCGGCAGCGTTTTGTCGTGCGGAAAGTGCGTGATAAAAAATATTGCGGACAGCGACGATATTTCGGCAACGCTTTCGTGCATCGAACAACTTGGCGGAAGCGTAACGAAAGACGGAAATATCGTGACCGTTATTCCGACAAACGAAAAGCAAATCGAAAACGCGGTTTTCGACTGCAAAGAAAGCGGCAGTACGCTGAGGTTTTTTATCCCCGTAGTGCTTGCGACAGGCGCGAAAAACTGCACGTTTTTAGGGAGCGAAAGACTGCTTGCGCGCGGGATAAAAGAATACGAAAAACTTTTTGAAAACAGCGACGTAAAAATAAAATCCGACGAAAAATCAATCGAGGTAAACGGGACACTCTCGGCGGGGAATTACGAAATAAGCGGCGAGGTCAGCAGTCAATATACAACCGGAATGTTGTTTGCATTGTCGAGGCTCTCAGGCAAAAGCACGCTTAAAATCACGGGAAATGCCGAAAGCCGCGCTTACGTCGACATGACGATAAAAGTTTTGAAAGACTTCGGTGCGGATATTGCGGAACCCGAAAAAAACTTTTTTGAAATCAACGGAAAAGGACGGCTTTCGCCCGGCGAATATACAGTTGAAGGCGACTGGTCAAACGCCGCGTTTTTAATTGCGCTTTCCCGCCTTTTGGGGACAATAAGCGTTTCGGGGCTCAACGAAAACAGCGTGCAGGGCGACAGATTTTTAAGCGTCGCATTTGACGCGCTGGACGGCGAAAACGCCGAAATCGACCTTAAAGACTGTCCCGACCTTGCGCCGATATTATTTTCTTACGCCGCATATAAAAACGGCGGAAAGTTCATAAACACAAGGCGGTTAAGGGTGAAAGAAAGCGACCGCGCAAACGTTATGGCGGAAGAACTGAAAAAATTCGGCGCAAATGTTAAAGTGTACGAAAACAGCGTTGAAATTGAAAAAACGCAACTTAAACCGCCGATTGTGCCTCTTTGCGGACACAACGACCACCGCATCGTAATGGCGCTTTCGGTGCTTGCGGCAGTGTTTGGCGCTGAAATCGACGGGGCGGAGGCAGTAAACAAAAGTTATCCCGATTTCTTCCGCGTCATAAAAAAAGCAGGAGTAAACGTATATGAAATTCGATAAAAACACAAAAATTATGATCGTAGGGCTTGGACTTATCGGCGGCAGTTACGCAAAGGCGTTGTCGGACGAAGGATACTTCGTCGGCGCAATCGACAAAAAGAAAAGTTCGGTCGAGTACGCGTTGAAAAACGGGCTTATACAGGTTGGCGAGACAAGCGTGAAAAAAGATTTCGTAAAAGACTTTGACCTTATCGTTTTTGCGCTGTATCCACACGATTTCATAAACTGGATCAAGGAATATCAATCATCAATAAAGTCGGGCGCGCTTATCACCGACGTTACCGGTGTGAAGTCGTTCGTCGTTGAAAACGTGCAGAAAATTCTTCGTGGCGACTTGGAATTCGTGGGGGCGCATCCGATGGCAGGCAAAGAAGTCAGCGGCGTCGAAAACGCCGATCCGAAAATCTTCGTCGGGGCAAATTACATCGTGACGCCCACGAAAAGGAATACAGACGAAAACGTGCAGGCGGTGCAAGATCTCGGCCGCGCGCTCGGTTTTGAAAGGGTATCGTCGCTTTCGCCCGAAGAGCACGACGAAACGGTGGGGTTTTTGTCGCATCTGACGCATTGCATCGCCGTATCGCTGATGGTATCCAAAAAGTCGCACCATCTTGCCGAATACACGGGCGATTCCTTCCGCGACCTTACCCGCATCGCAAAAATCAACGACGAAATGTGGAGCGAACTTTTCCTTGCAAACAAGGACGAACTCTTAAAACAAATGGACCTGTTTGAAGAAAAATTCAACCAACTGAAAGAAGATATTAAAAACGATAATCGTGAAAAAATAAGAGAAACGCTGCGCGAATCCACGGCGCGCCGCAAAGTGTTTGACAAAGACGCAAAGGAGACAAAATAAATGAATCTCGAATTCAAAAGAAAACTGCCGACGTTGCAGGAAATCAAGGCGATGTATCCGCTTGACGACGCGCTTGCGGCGCACAAAAAAGATACCGACGCCACACTCAAAAACATTTTTTCGGGGAAGGATAACCGCCTGCTTCTGGTAATCGGGCCGTGTTCCGCCGACAGAGAGGACGCCGTTCTCGACTATATTTCAAGGCTCAGGCGCGTGCAGGAAAAGGTCGCCGACAAAATCGTCATCGTGCCGCGCATTTATACCAACAAACCGCGCACGACCGGCGACGGCTACAAGGGAATGCTGCACCAGCCCGATCCCAACGCCGACGAAAATATGCTGAAAGGGCTGATCGCCATAAGGAAATTGCACATAAAGGCACTTAACGAAACGGGATTTTCCTGTGCGGACGAAATGCTTTATCCCGAAAACCATCTGTATCTGTCCGACGTTTTGTCGTACGTTGCGGTCGGCGCAAGGTCGGTTGAAAACCAATTCCACAGGCTCACGGCAAGCGGGCTCGATATTCCCGTCGGCATGAAAAACCCGACAAGCGGCGATTTGTCCGTTATGATGAATTCGATACGCGCGGCGCAGCACCCGCATACGTTCGTGTATTCGGGGTGGGAAGTGAACAGCGCGGGAAATACGCTCGCGCACGCGATTCTGCGCGGTTCGGTGGATAAAAACGGACAGGCAATCCCGAATTACCATTACGAAGACCTTATCAAACTTTGCGATCTGTACGCGAAAAGCGGGCTTGAAAATCCCGCCGTTATCGTCGATACCAACCACTCGAATTCGGCAAAAAAATTCGACGAGCAACCGCGCATCGCAAAAGAAGTGCTGCACTGCACGCGTTATTCCAAAGATATCGGAAAAATGGTGAAAGGGCTGATGATCGAATCATATATCGAAGACGGCTCGCAACCGTCGGACGGCAAAATTTACGGAAAATCCATCACCGACGCATGCCTCGGATGGGACAAAACCGAAAGGCTTATTTACGATATTGCGGATTTAAGATAAAAAAAATTAACGATAAAGTCGATAATTCGTCAAAAGAAAACGAAAAATAAAAGCGCGGACAAAACGTCCGCGCTTTGTATTATACAACCGTATTAAAAGAATCTTGCGACAAGGTCTTTGGAGTATTGCACCGTTTCTTCCATATCGCCGAAGCTCATGATTTCGCCGGCATAATAGGTGTTGAGCTGACCTTGCATACTTTCGACTTTTTCGTACCAGCCGTCGGCGTAGTCTTTCTCAAACACGTGGGGGAAGTAATACCACTTTCTCTCATATACGCATTTGTCGATGTCGATGCCGCAAAGTTTCATATCGTCCCAAGCCATCTTTTTCGCTTCTTCGTAGGTTTTGAGTTCCTTACCCTTGTAGTTGCGCAGGACGTAAGTTGTAAGAACCTGATTGGGTTCGTCCTTCCATCTGTGATAGAACACCATAAGGTGACCGAGTCTTTCGGGAACCATGTTGTCGAAGAGATAGCCCGACATATCGGGGTAATAAGTGCCTTTCTTGCAGGTGATTGCGGTGACGTCGTAGCGTTCGTAATCGATTTTTGCGAAAAGCGCTTTTTCCTGTTCGGTCGCGTCGAAGTAGGACGGCAGATATTGCAGGGGAGCGGTGACGATGATTTTGTCGTATTCTTCCATTTCGTCGCCGATATAAACCTGAACTTTGCCGTTTTCACGCGTAACTTTCGTGATGTTGACGTTGAGGCGAGCGGGGTGTTGCAGTTTCTCGTTGACCGCTTCGTAAATGCTTTGCGTGCCGTCTTTCCACGTCCACAAATCCTTGTTTACGAAGTACATTGCGGTTGCAAAGTCAAGGTATTTCATGACGTATGCCGCGGGGATTTCGTCAAAGAAGCCGTATCCGAACGCGGTGTAAGGCCCGATCCAGATTTCCTGCGCAAGTTCAACCTTGTTGAGTTTGCAGAAATCCTTGAAGTTCATGCACAGATCTTTGAGGTTGGGGTTTTCGCCGACAACGTGTTCGCCGGTGACCGGATCGTACCCGTCGTATTTACCCTCGGAAATTCCCTTGTGACCGGTGTATTGATATCCCTTGTACTTGGTCGCAAGAAGCGTGCCGAGTTTTTTGACCTGTGATTTCATCTTCAAAAGATGCGGAATAAGCAGGGGGTTTTTCTTCGGATTGAACGGATCGTACGGTTTGCCGTTCATTTTGCGATACGCACGTTCGAGTTTCGGTCCGTTGTGATCGACGCCGCCGAATAATTCAAGCTCATGCACGGCGTAATACGTCGGGCAACCCATAATCGCGCCCATTTCAAATCGCTTTCCGTCATGATACGGAGAGTGGCATTTTCCGCCGACGTGGTCTTCTTTTTCAAGAATCGAATAATCGGTATAACCGTTCTTTTCAAGATGAACTGCCGCGCTTAATCCCGCGGGACCGGCGCCGATGATACAAATCTTTTCATTCTTTGCCATAATAATCTCCTTGAACTAAGTAAGTCTTGCGACCTACAAATTATTTTTCTTATAAAACAATTATACCACCTATTTTTACAATGTAAATACTTTTGTTAAAATTTTGACGAAAAATATCGAAAAGTTGCGTTTAAGTATTCACAACGTAATTTCGGCGTGGTATAATGAGATTGATTTAAGAGGTGAAAAAATGAAATTTACGTCTTTTGTTCAACTTTTACACAGCGGTGCGACGAATTATCCCGACAACGTTGCGCTCTTGTACGACGAGGGCGGAACTACGGTCAAAAAAACGTACGCGCAGTTATACGCCGACGTCAAAGATCGCGTCCGCGCGCTTGAAAGTATGAAAGAAACCTGCGTGGGTATTCTCGAAGCGCCGTCGGAAAAATGGCTTGTCGATATGTTCGCGTGCGTGATTGCCGGAAAGCAAACGGTGCTACTCGATGCGATGTCGGACGCCGCGACGCTCCAAAAATGCGTTCTCGCAACCGACGTCGAAACTATTCTCACCGACAACCTGACCGCGCCGTATGCGACCGCTTTGACGTTTTGCCCGCATACGCTGAACAGGACGGACGGAGAAGGCGATATATTGTTTTTCACGTCGGGCACTACGGAGTCCTCAAAAGCGGTGGTGCTGACCTCGAAATCCCTTTGCGCCAGCGCCTGGAACGGACAGGAAAGATGCCCGTGCAACGAAAACGACAATCTGCTTTGCGTGCTTCCGCTCACTCACGTGTTCGGGTTCGTATGTTCGATGCTGTGGCCGTTGTCGCAGGGCGCGTGCGTGTCGTTGACAAGGGGGCTTCGTTATCTCCCGTTCGACGCGAAATATTTCAACCCGACGATTATATCCGTCGTGCCGTCCGTGTTGAAATTCCTTTTGAACTTCAACGCGCTTAACGATAATTTGCGTATGGTGCTTGTCGGCGCGGGCCCCGCAAGCGAGCAGGTGCTGGACGCCGTGAAAGCAAAGGGCGTCGAAATCCGCTTTGGCTACGGGCTGACCGAAACGTCAAGCGGCGTTGCCATAAGCACGGGCGAAAATCCGTTTGCGATGACGCCGTGTCCCGACGACGAAATCACGCTTTCGGGCGACGGCGAAATATTGATAAAATGCCCCGAATGTATTATGAAAGGGTATTATAAAAACAAAACCGCAACCGACGAAGTGCTGATAAACGGCGTGTTCCATACGGGCGATCTCGGCAAATTCGACAAAGACGGCAACCTTTATATCAAGGGCAGAAAAAAAGATATACTCGTCCTTGAAAACGGCACGAAAATTTATCTTGCCGAGTGGGAGGCGGAACTTCAAAAAGCATTGAATATCGACGATATCGCGCTCGCGCAAAAAGACGGCGCCGTGACGTTGTTCGTCGGCGACAAGGACGGCAATATCGACAAGGACGACGTGAAAAACAAAGTAAACGAATTCAACAAAACAAAATCTTTCGACCGACAAATCGGGGACGTTCGCATTATGCCGCACGCCCTTGAAAGGACGGCGACGGGCAAAATAAAACGCTGGGCTTTATAACGACGTATTCTACACAAAGGAGTATAAAAATGCAAGTCACAAAACAAGAAATTCAGGACAACCTTACGAAACTGGTGAAACAATACGTTCCTTCTCTTCAAAACGAAGAAATCACGCGCGAAACCCCCATCAATTCAAAGGGGTACGAATCGCTCAATTACATATATATCGTATGCACGCTTGAAAGCGACTACAACGTAAAAATTCCCGATAAGGTGTGGATGAAACTGCGCAGCGTCGGCGAAGTCGTGGACGCAGTTTACGATATGGCAACGAAAAAATAAATTTGCGGAATTTTGCAAAACAGCCACTTAATCATACCAAAAATATGGATAAAGTCAACGATTTAATATATACGGTCCGCAAGAAGATGCTTGCCGACGACGTTACGATGTTTCGGAAATTGCGCCCGTCGGTGCTTTTACGGCTCATTCAGGAAATATCCATCGCACACACCGAAGCACTTGGCGCAGGCAGGGCGAAAACGCTTGACAAAGGCGTTTTGTGGGTTGTCGCAAGAATGAAAATCGAAATAAGCAGGCTCCCTTCTTACGACGAAACCGTTACCCTTGAAAGCTTTGCGGGCAAGACTTTGCGCGTGCTTTTTCCGCGGTATTACGAAATGCTGGACGAAAGCGGAAATACGCTTGTCAAAGCAAGCGCGGTATGGCTCCTGATGGACGAAAAAACAAGGCATATGGCGTTCCCCGAAGAGTATGGCGTTGAGATCCCGTCCCTTGAAAAAGATATCGGGATTTCTCTTCCGTGCGGCGTTTCGCCGGGCACTCAGAAAAACAAGAAAAATTTCGTGGCGTCATACAGCAGGGTTGACATCAACGGACATATGAACAACAGCAAATACGTCGACGAAGCCGAAGACTTGCTCGGCGCGGAATACCTTGAAACTCACGAAATGAAGTCGCTTGAAATCGAGTTCAAGTCCGAGATAAAATACGGCGCGCACGTACGTTTGGAATACACGATAAACGGTGACGAACTTACCATGGCGGGATACGTGAGAAAACGCCCGTGTTTTGCGCTCACGGCAAAGTTTGCGTGCACGGAACAGAAGTAAATTATTTTTGTGATTTTCAAGTACGCGATATTAAAAATATTTGACGATACCGCGCGATTATGATAAAATGCAGGCAAATAAGGGAGTAATCGGCACCCTTCACCCGGGGTGTAATAAAGCCGCTAACACGAGCGCAAACTCCGGTTTTATTTGAAATGATGAGACTTATCCGTAAGGATAGGTCTTTTTTATTTTCCGAAAGCCGGAACAAAACGATATCGACCTTACGAAAAATAAAAAACGTTACAAACAAAATTTTTAACGATAGATACAGGAGTTTTTATGAAACACTATCTTGAAAACATCGACGAAGTTTGTCGGGACGTGAAAACGGGCGTCGACGGCATAACTTCGCAAGAGGCGGAATCTCGTCTTGAATCAAACGGCAAAAACAAACTTGCCGAGGGTAAAAAAGAGCCGATTATTCTGCGTTTGTTGAAGCAGTTTATCGAGCCGATGACGCTGATACTCATCGTTGCCGCGATAATTTCGGGTATTCTGACTGCGGTCAACAATTCTTCCGGCGGCAAAAAAGAGTTTCCGTCCGACGTCATCATAATAATGGCGGTCGTCATCATCAACGCGGTTCTCGGCGTCGCGCAGGAGAGCAAGGCGGAAAAAGCCATCGACGCGTTGCAAAAAATAGCCGCCGCCACGTCAAAGGTCATAAGGGACGGAAAACTCGTCGTCGTAAAAAGCGAAGACCTGGTCGTTGGCGACGTTATCGTCCTTGAAGCGGGCGACGCGGTTCCGGCGGACGCGCGAATTATCGAGTGCGCGAGTATGAAAGCCGAAGAAGCCGCGCTCACCGGCGAGTCCGTTCCCGTGCTTAAAACGTCGGACGCCATAAGCGCACAAAGCGGGGAAGTACCTCTCGGCGACAGAAAAAACATGGTATTTATGGGCAGCACCGTCGTTTACGGCAGAGGCAAGGCGGTTGTCGTCGCAACGGGTATGGACACCGAAATGGGCAAAATCGCGACCGCGCTCACTCAGGCAAAGGAAAGCAAAACGCCCCTTCAACAAAAACTTTCGCAACTCAGCAAGGTGCTTACGTATCTCGTAATCGGCATTTGCGCGGTGATTTTTGCGGTCAGTATGATTCGCGCCGCCGCCACAGGAACGCTTAAAGCGAACACTGCCGCGACGATACTCGACACGTTTATGGTTGCGGTATCGCTTGCCGTTGCGGCAATTCCGGAAGGTCTTGCGACGGTTGTAACGATCGTGCTTTCAATAGGCGTAACCAACATGTCAAAGCGCAACGCGATAATAAGAAAACTCACCGCTGTCGAAACGCTCGGATGCACGCAAATCATCTGCACGGACAAAACGGGCACGCTTACTCAAAATAAAATGACGGTTGTCGACCATTACGGCAGCGACGAAAATCTGCTTGCAAACGCAATGTCGCTTTGCTCGGATGCCGAGTTCGACAAGGAAAAAGGAGAGGCAGTCGGAGAACCTACCGAGTGCGCGCTTGTCAATTACGCGGCGACGCTCGGACTCGATAAAAACAATCAAAAAGAGATTTATCCCCGCATAGGCGAAATACCGTTCGATTCCATGCGTAAGATGATGACCACTGTCCACAAGGACGAAAACGGCAATATTCTGCAATTCACGAAAGGCGCACCCGACGAAATTGTCAAACGCTGTTCGTTTTATCTCAAAGACGGAAAAGCGGTTAAAATGGACGAAGGGAAACGCAATGAAATTCTTGCCGCAAACAAAGAGATGGCGGACAGAGCGCTTCGCGTGCTTGCAGTCGCTCAAAAACGTCTTGATTTTGAAAAAAGCGAATATACCACCGAAAACGACGAAAAAGATATGTGTTTCGTGGGGCTTGTGGGTATGATAGATCCCGTTCGTCCCGAGGTCAAGCCTGCAATCGACGAGTGTAAAAAAGCGGGTATTCGTCCCGTTATGATCACGGGCGACCATAAGGATACCGCGGTTGCCATCGCAATGCAACTTGGGATCATCTCCGATCCGTCGCAGGCAATCACGGGCGCGGACCTTGACAAAATCAGCGACGAAGATTTCGCAAACGATGTGGAAAAATATTCGGTTTACGCCCGCGTGCAACCCGAACACAAAACAAGAATCGTCAACGCCTGGCGCGCAAAAGGATACATAACCGCAATGACCGGCGACGGCGTCAACGACGCTCCGTCAATCAAAAACGCCGACATCGGTGTGGGTATGGGCATCACGGGCACCGACGTCACAAAGAACGTCGCGGATATGATACTCACCGACGACAACTTCGCGACAATCGTTTCGGCAGTGGGCGAGGGAAGACGTATTTATGACAATATCCGCAAATCCATTCAGTTCTTGCTGGCGTCCAATCTTTCGGAAGTGCTGTCCATTTTCATCGCAACGCTTGCCGGGTTCACCATATTTGAGCCCGCGCATCTGCTTTGGATAAATCTCATTACGGATTGCTTCCCGGCTCTTTCGCTCGGTATGGAATCCGCAGAAAGCGACGTTATGAGCCGTCCGCCCAGAAACAGCAAAGACGGCGTCTTCGCAAACGGTATGGGCTTTGCAATCGGATATCAGGGCATACTTATCACCCTGATTACAATCGCGTCCTATTTCATCGGCGCGGAGGCCCTTGCGAAAATGCACCACGCGGAAGCAATCGCAAACGGCGCGTACAGCGCGGAAATGCTCGGCTCGTCAATGGCGTTTCTGACGCTTTCGATGGCGGAAATCTTCCATGCGTTTAATATGCGCTCTTTGCACGGCTCGGTTTTCAAAATCAAAAAACGCAACTGGTGGCTCTGGGGAGCGGGCATACTCTCGTTGCTGCTCACAACCCTCGTCGTTGAGGTCAGACCGCTTGCGGACGCCTTCGACCTTGCAAAACTCGACGGGACGGAATACGCCATTGCCATCGCGCTCGCATTTTCCATTATTCCGATGGTAGAGTTGGTTAAGGCAATCGCACGCGCCGTCCGCAAAAAGAAAGGGATTGTCCTTTCCGCATAATCGACATCCAAAAACAGGATAATATCCAAAGTCGTTCCGGAACAAATAATATTTGTGTCAAAGCTTGTGTCAAAGGGTGATTTTGGGTGACAAAATAAGAAGTCCAATGAGCCTGTAACCCGGTGTTCATCGGACTTTTTCGTTGGTGGAGATGAGGGGGTGCGTAGCAAACAACGTTTGCGTAATAGCGACGTGAGCGAGTTTACTCGCATAAACGCAGCGCCAGCCCGAAGGGGTTCACGCCGCAGGTGGCACGGCATCGCCGCGCAGAGCCCCCGAAAAGAAAAAGAACCCGATAAAATCGGGTTCATTTTTTTCAGTTGTGGTGGAGATGAGGGGGGTCGAACCCCTTACCTCTTGAATGCCATTCAAGCGCTCTACCAGTTGAGCTACACCCCCAAGGCGGATAACAAACGTAAATATACTATTTTTACGTCGTTTTGTCAACTGCATTTGAACAAGTGGGTGAAATGTTTCGGAACAAATTTTTTTGTGTATTTGATACATTCGCGATTCGCGCGTGCACGCGCTGCGCGCACTTAATTAAAGATAAGCATTGTTTAATTCCAATTATTTATATTTTGTATACGGACATTTATTACATCCGTAAAGTTTTTTATGCATAAAAATATGCGATTATGCCAAAATCGCGCATAAAATTCAAAAAAATAATCCATATTAGTTTTGATTTCTAAATCGCACGCTAATTAAAAGTAGCGTAATGTATAATTTCAATAACTATTTTATCAAAGTAGTGCTTTAATTGACTAAATTTTTTAGGAGGTAACAAAATGAAGCAAAAGAAATTACTTATGCTCATCGCGATGGTACTTGTCGTAGTGCTTTGCGCCTCTGTCCTTACTGCTTGCAAGAAGGATAAGGGCAATGACGACGAAAATGTAACAAAGCCCGGCACAGGTTGGGAAGACCCCAAAATGTACACCATGCGTGAGTACACTTCTCAAATGCCGAGTCAGTGGTGCACGATTTTGTCAAGTGACAACGTCAACAACGAGATGGAATCTTATTTCACGAGTGCATTCTATGAGTTCAACTACAAATTCGATGCAAACGGCAAGATCGTTCCCGGCGCATACACCGTTGAATACTCTGCGGCAACTAAACTTGAAGACGTAACGAAAAAATATGCAGGTCAATATGGTCTTGCTGCCGACGCTGAAAAAGGTCAGGCTTTTGCAATGACGCTTCGTAACGATCTTAAATGGGATGACGGCACGCCTATCAAAGCTGCTGACTTCGTTTACACGATGATGCAACAACTTTCGCCGAAGTACCTTTTTGCAACCGCGTCCAACTACTATTCGGGCAACTACGTCATTCACAATGCTCAAAACTACGTTAAACAAGGTCAAAAAGGCTGGTTTGACAATGGCAATATGAATCTTGCATATTCGGACCTTGCTCTTGGTGCAGATGGAAAGTACACGCTCAAAGGCAATGAATGCACTATTGCATTGAAAAAACCGTTGGTGTGGTTACAAGGCAACACCCTTGATTCTTATGTGACGAATGCTCCTCAATACTTTGATACCGCAGCATATGCAAGCCTTCTTGCACTTGCCGATGCAAACGGCGACGTTGCGGTGACCGCTGAGTCTTTGGCACTTCTCACAACGGTTATCACTGCAAAAGCAGCTTGGGGCGAAACCAAAGAAAATACAGTTGGTTATATGTACGTCAATTATGAATATCCTGCAATGGACTTCTCCGAAGTCGGTTATTTCGTTGGCGACAACGAGTATGAACTCGTTATGGTCATTGACGGAACTTTGAATCCGCTCGATGCAGAAGGCAATCTGACTTATGAGGCAGGTTACTATTTCAGCAGTTGGCCCCTTGTCAAGAAAGATTTGTGGGAAAGATGCGAAGACCAAAGCAAAACTCCGTATGCCAACAGCTACTGCACGACACAGGAAAAGAGCGCAAGCTGGGGTCCCTACAAACTCACGAATTATCAGGATCAAAAAACCTATACCGTTTCGCGTAATGACAAATGGTTTGGATATGGTCTTCCGCAATATGCGAACCAATATCAAACAGACGCTATCGTAACGGAAAAGATCGAAGAGTGGGATACCGCATGGCTTGCTTTCCAAAAGGGTAACCTTGACGGCATCGGTATGGACGTTAAGATTGCTGCGGATTACAGAACGTCGAAGCGTGCTTATTTCACGCCGGAAACCTATACTTTCGACCTTAACATTCAATCGAATGCAACCAGCAAAACCGATAAGAGAAACAACCTGCTTCTTAACTATGCAGATTTCAGAAAAGCAATTTCGCTTTCTCTTGATCGTGACGATTACTGCGCAAAGAACAATCCGAGCTCGCAAGCTGCACTTGGACTGCTCAACAGCATGTACTACTATGACGTAGAAAACGGCAAAGTATATCGTGATACCATCCAGGCAAAAGAAGCTATTCTCAATGCGTATGGCGCAACAAAGAATGCGGATGGTTCCTGGAAAGTCGGCGAAACCACTTACACGGACATCGAAGATGCTCTTGACGCAACGACCGGTTACAACCTTACGCTTGCTCGTCAGCTTGTTGAGAGCGCAGTAGCACAAGCGAAGAAGGACGGCAAATATAGCGATGGCGATGAAATTATTTTAACATACGGCATTGAAACGCAAAGCGCTAATACCGATAGGGTTAAAAACTGGTTCCAGGCTGCATTTGACAATATGACCAAAGGCACTTCAATCGAAGGAAAAGTTAAGATCGAATACTTTATGTTTTCTAGTGCGACATGGTCTGAACAATTTGCAGACGGCGAATACGATCTGTGCTTCGGCGCATGGGGCAACGCTCCGTTCAACCCCGCATATCTCCTTTGCGAAACTCAAATAAGCGATGAGAACAGATATGCAGTCAAATGGGATCCGACTACTGTCGAGGTTACGGTCAAGGCAACGCCCGATGACAAACACAAAGACGGCAATTACACCTACAACCTTGCACAATGGAGACTTATCCTTCAAGGCAAAGACGGTTGCCCGGTCAACTTCAAGAACTTCCCGATGGAAGATCAACTCACCGCGCTTGGCGCAGTCGAAACTGCAATCCTGAAAGAGTATTATTCCATTCCTGTTTTCAGCAGATATTCTGCAAGCTTGATGGGATATAAGGTCGATTACGTATCCTATGAATACAACACCTTTATGGGATATGGCGGAATCCGTTATATGACATTCAATTATGACGACACCGCATGGGCTGAATTTGTAGCTTCAAACAACAATATTCTGAACTACAAATAAAAACTAAATTGTTGTGAAACAATAAGTCTTTAACAATCCGGAGTTGAGGGCAATGCATATTGTCCTCACTTCGCATTGTTTAAGGATAATTACATATAAGAGGATTTCTTATGTATATGTTCAAATACATACTCAAACGTATCGGACTAATGCTGTTCACTTTTTCGGTGATTATGCTTATCTGTTTCGTTTTGATAAAATCCCTTCCTATACCGCTTAATGACGGCTTAGGAAAGGACAAAGAATTGCTTGAAGCAAATTTACGCGCAAGGGGATATTACGACCCGATTATGGTTCAGTTGGGACGTTATTTAGAGCGTATTTTTACAAAAGGCGACTTCGGCATTGGTACGACAATGTCCGGGTTTATAAACAAACCGGTGTGGGATTCGTTTATAAAAAGCATGCCCCCCACAATACTTATAAATGTTTACTCGTCTATTATCGGTGTGCCGATCGGTCTGGCGCTTGGAATTTTTGCCGCGCTGAAAAAGAATAAGTGGCAAGATCAGATTATTTCCACAGGCGTTATGGTGCTTATTTCGGTGCCATCGATTGTTTATGCTTTTTTAATTCAGTATTTTCTGTGCTTTAAGGCGAATCTATTCCCGCTAACGATGGCAAGTGGAACTAATTACTTAACATGGAAAATGTTTCACAGTATGATGCCGGCGGTGCTTGCACTGTGTCTGGGTTCGATTGCGGGGTATGCTCGTTATACTCGCGCGGAACTTACCGAAGTTCTGACAAACGAGTTCATGTTGCTTGCAAGGACAAAAGGTCTTACGAAAGGGCAGGCGATTGTGCGCCATGCGTTAAGAAATGCAATGGTGCCGATTTTCCCGATGATTTTGGGCGAATTTATTTCCGTTCTTAGCGGGTCGCTTATCATTGAAAAGTTCTTCTCGATACCGGGCGTCGGCAGCTTATATTTGAACTCAATTAATGCACTCGACTATGACTTCTTTATGTTGCTTTCGGGCTTTTACACTCTAGTTGGTCTTCTTGCAGGTATCATTGTCGATATCAGCTATGGCATGATCGATCCGAGAATCAGAATGGGGGCGAAGTAATATGGAAGATATCTATAAAAATATACCCGCAGAAAAATTCCAGTTTGTTGAAAGACAAGACTTGGTTCACGAAAAGGTGCTTGAAACAAAACCCCGCAGTTTCCTTGCGGACGCGTTTTCGCGGTTTTGCAAAAATAAGGGCTCAATCGTAGGAGCGGTCATTATTTTAATTTTGGTTTTGTATGCAATTTTAGGCACGATTTTCTCACAGTATTCTGTTTCCCACAGAGATACGTATTTCCGTTACACACGCCCGCGTAGCGAACTGTTTGCAAAAACGAATTTCTGGGACGGATGCGAGAAAAAGACATTGTCCAGGGCAACGTTTTATTACTATTACTATATGGGAGAAGAAACGGGGCATTATGCAATCAAAAATCAAGAATTCACTGAAAACGGAGAATTCTATGACTTCCGTCTGGATTCGTATCAAAAAACCGGATGCGTTTATCTGAAAATGTCAAAAGAAGAATATGAAACTCTTCAACAATATCAAAACGAAACGGGGAAACAAGTAATATATCCTGCGCTCAGACTCTCGATGAAGAGAATGGTTGACACTTATCAAATTAAGACGAAAGGAAACGTTTCCGTTGATACAGCCGCGAATTATTACTACAAATTTAATGAAAACACGATGGAGCCGGTGTTTAACGCAAAAGGCGAAATTGTGCCGGATTACAAAACGCACACGGTCGGTCAAGTTTCGAATGACAATTACAAATCATTGCGTATTGCGGGCGACGGCGAAAACGGCATAGAATACGAATACGCGCGTCCAAACGACGCAGGCTATGAGGTGCGTGTAAACTATTACGAATATTATATTTTCAATCACTCGTACGTGCTTAAAGACGGCATAGAAAAACCGTCGTTCCTGTTTGGCGCAAACGAAGAAGGTCAGGACATTTTCACGTGTCTTGCCGCGGGCGCGTTATTCTCGTTCGGTTTCGCAATAGCTGTTGCGCTTGTCAACCTTATAGTCGGCGCAATTTACGGCGCGATCGAGGGCTATTACGGCGGCAAAGTCGACTTGGTCATGGAAAGATTTTCGGATATTTTGTCCGCAGTGCCGATGATGATTGTCGTTACTTTGCTTAAACTGCATATGGGCACTTCCGGCGCTGTTCTTGTTTTGTTCATTTCCTTCTTCCTGACAGGCTGGATAGGAATGGCTTCTACAACAAGAATGCAGTTTTATCGTTATAAAAATCAGGAATATGTTCTTGCAGCCCGCACGCTCGGCGCAAGCGACGCAAGGATTATAGTGAAACACATCTTCCCGAATGCCGTCGGCACACTCGTTACAAGTTGCGCGTTGGTGATCCCGTCGATGATTTATTCGGAAGTCAATCTGAGCTATCTCGGAATTATCAGCTTAACGTCGGGCAATCTTACAAGCGTCGGCACGCTTCTTTCAAGCGGTCAGAGCGCATTGTTAACCGCGCCGCACGTTGCTCTTATGCCGTCACTGTTCCTTGCATTATTATTGTTGAGTTTCAACTTGTTCGGTAACGGACTTCGCGACGCGTTCAACCCGTCGCTCAGAGGATCGGAGGAATGATATGGAAAAGAAACTTGAAGTTAAAAATCTGAGAATTTCGTTCCGTACCGACGCGGGCAAAGTTCAGGCAGTACGCGGCATCGACTTCGATTTGTACAAGGGAGAAACCTTGGCAATCGTCGGCGAGTCGGGCAGCGGAAAATCCGTCACGAACAAAGCAATAATCGGTATCTCCGCCCCCAACGCCATTGTCGAAAGCGGCGAGATTATCTATGACGGCATGGATCTTTTGCAGATCAACGAGGAAGAGTTCCATAAACTTCGCGGTGACAAAATCGCAATGATTTTCCAGGATCCGCTGTCGGCACTCGACCCCATCAACCGCATCGGCATGCAGCTTACCGAAGCGATGATTCTGAAAAACCGCGCCAACCGCAGAGAGTCGAGGAAAGCGTTCAACACCCGCATGAAACTGCTGTGCGCCGCCATGAACGACGCAATGGGCGTTGACGAAAAGTCCCCGCGCGGCGTCGAAAACGCAAAACTCTGCAAGGATTTCGATACGTTTGAGTGCTTGCACCTTAAACTCGAAGGCGCATATAACGTCGCATACGAAAACGCCGAAAACGGCTTGGAAAGCGCGGACGACTTGCTTTTCCATATCGAAAAGAACGCCGTGTCCGAATTTGCCCGTTCCGTGCGCGAAATCGTTGCAAACGCCGAAAAATCGGTCAACGAATACGTTTCGGACAGCGACATCGTCGAATTCGCAAAAGCGTTCAGAATCGAGGCGGACAACGTAAGAAAAACAAGGGGCAAAGAAAAAGATTATTCAAAAGTCGTCGCTCCGCTTACCGCGCTTCGCGATAAGTTTAAGGAAGCGGTCGATAAGAAAATGCCCAACTTCTTTGCGTTAGCGTACTATAAAACGTTCGGTCACAACGAAATGCTCCCCGACGGCAATATTGACGAATTGAACGCGTTTTTGAGAAAATACCTTGACGATAACTTTATGCTTTCGTTCATCGAAGACGTCAAGAAAGGCGTCGTTTATTCGTTTGAAAAATCGATCGAGAAGAAAAAGGACGTCATAGAACTCATCAGGGCGAACCGCGCGGCGTACGTCGAGGGCGAACCCGATAAAAAACTTTATAAAGCCACCGCAAAAGTGCTTTCGGAAGCCGTGAAAGACTCAATCGATAAACTCGCTATCATAAAAGACAGCACCGCTTATACCTTCGAGCCGAGCCTTTACCGCGCAATCGACACATATTTTTCGGCAATCCCCAACAACGTTAAAGAACAAAAACGTTACGATAAGGAGTCGAAAAAGATCGATAAAATCACCGCTCGCGGAAAAACCCCGGATTATAAGGTTGTCCCTGCAAAAATCATCGATCTGGACCTTGCAAGGCAAAATATCGTCGCGATTCTGGACAAGATCGTCGAAAGCTACGAAAAAGCAATCGCAACTGCCGAAAACTTCGACGCCGAAAAGGAAACCATTGCAACCATCGACTTTTTGAAAGAAAAAGCACAGGCTGTCGCGTATCGCGTCACCAGAATGGTTGCGAAAAACAAGGCGTTGAAATTGATGGAAGAAGTCGGCATTCCCGAGCCGAGAAAGAGATATCGCCAATATCCGTTCCAGTTCTCGGGCGGTATGCGTCAGCGTATAGTTATCGCAATCGCTCTTGCGGCAAACCCCGACATCCTTATCTGCGACGAACCTACGACCGCGTTGGACGTTACGATTCAGGCGCAGATACTCGAACTTATCAATAAACTTAAAAAGGAAAGAAACCTTTCCATTATCTTTATTACGCACGATCTCGGCGTCGTTGCGAATATGGCGGACAGAATCGCCGTCATGTATGCCGGCAAAATCGTCGAAACGGGCACTGCGGAAGATATTTTCTATTCGCCGGCGCACCCGTATACCTGGGCGTTGCTGTCTTCGATGCCCGACCTCGATACCGATGAAAAACTTGAAGCAATTCCCGGCACCCCGCCGAATATGATTTATCCGCCGAAGGGCGACGCTTTCGCCGCGCGAAACAAATATGCGATGAAAATCGACTTTGAGTTGCAACCGCCTATGTTTGAGATTTCGCCCACGCACAAAGCGGCAACATGGCTGTTGCATCCCGACGCACCGAAAATCGATATGCCGAAGATTGTTGCGGACAGAATCGAAAGAATGAAAAATCTGGCGAAAGAAAAAGCGGAAGAAACCGAAAACGGCAACGAAGGAGGACAAAATGAGCAATAATTTTAACGATAAAGAAGTCCTTCTGAAAGTCGAGCATCTTTCGCAATATTTCAAGCTCGGACAGTCCACGCTGAAAGCCGTCAACGACGTCAGTTTCGACATCAAAAAAGGCGAAGTTTTCGGGCTTGTCGGCGAGTCGGGTTGCGGCAAAACCACGACGGGAAGAAGTATTATCAAACTTTATAACTGCACCGACGGCAACGTTTATTTTGAAGGAAGACGTATCTGCGCGGGCACGTTGACGTACAAAAACGCAATCAAAGATGCGTGGAAAAAGTTTTTCAAAAACTTTTCAAAAAAGAATCCGCCCGAAGATAAAAAGGATTTCAAAGGCGCATTTTTGGAACTTGCCGGCGTATTGAAAGTCGAAATCAAAAATATCAGAAGCGCGAAAAGCGACCAGAAACGTTGCGATAAAAAGTACGCAAAGGAAAAGGTCGGGGAAGTCAATGCGGAATATCTGCCGAAGCTTAAAGAGCTTGACAAGAAATCCCCCGAATTCAAGAAGCTGCTTTTGGAATATCTTGGAAAGCGCAGGCTTGCGAGAAAGGAAAGAATCGTCACGAAAATCCAGATGGTTTTCCAGGATCCCATTGCCTCGCTCGATCCCCGTATGACCGTCCGCGAAATCATTGCGGAAGGACTTAAAATCAGGGGCATCAGAAACAAGGAAGAAATCAACGAAAAAGTTTACGAAGTGCTTGAAAAAGTCGGGCTTGTCAAAGAACACGCGGGACGTTATCCGCATGAGTTTTCGGGCGGTCAGCGTCAGCGTATCGGCGTTGCAAGGGCAATCATTATGCGCCCCGAACTTATTATCGCGGACGAACCCATCTCGGCGCTCGACGTGTCCATTCAGGCGCAGGTTATTAACCTTCTCAACGATTTAAGAAAAGAGTTGGGGCTTACGATATTGTTTATCGCGCACGACCTGTCGGTCGTCAAGTATTTCTCGGACAGAATCGCAGTTATGTACTTTGGTAACATGGTCGAACTTGCCGATTCCGACGAACTTTTCAAGCATCCTTTACATCCTTACACCCGTTCGCTTTTGTCGGCAATTCCTTTGCCCGATCCCGTGTACGAGAAACAAAGAGTGCGTATCGTGTATAATCCGCTTGCCGATCACGATTATTCGGTGGACAAACCTACTCTTCGCGAAGTTTCAAAAGGGCATTTCGTGTCCTGCAACGACCAAGAAGAGGCGGAATACAAAAAACAACTCGGTCTGGACGTAGAAAACGCCGCGCAAGAGGAAAAGACGGTTGACTAAAAGGCACGTAACAGAAACGATTGTATCCCTGATAATAGGGTTGACGCTGTTTTTTGTCATAACGGGAGTGAACGGCGTTTATGGCGGAAAACTTTCTGGCGTCGAAGTCGCAAGGTTTTTGTGCGACGGGTTTTTCGTTGCCGGCGTAGTATTGCTTGGTTTCGCCGCGCTTTACTGGGCGTCCGATAAAGGCGCGTTCGACGGCTTGAAATTCTCGTTCACGTCGTTTTTCAGGCTGCACTTTTCGACGCACCGCTATGACTGGAAAGAAAAGGAAAGTTTTCAGGAATATAAAGAAAGGATACATTCCGACGAGAAGAAAAAGAAAAACGTATCGATAACGGCGATTATCGGCGGCGTGTTTATGATCGGCGCGATAATATGCCTGATAATTTATGAGACGATTTAATTTATCATTCGATATAAGAAAAGAGCCCGACAATCGTCGGGCTTTTTTGATGCAAAAATCTTAAATATTCGTTACGTCCATTTCGCAGACAGACAACTGACCGCGCCTGTTGAGAAAACCTTTTTCTGCCGTTCCGACGTACCCGCCGTTCAGGTAATCCTTGATATTGCCGGTCACGCTGAGCGGGGGAAGTTTGCCGACGATTTCGCCGTTTTTTACAAGGAAAGCAAGATGCACGGGGCAGGCGTAATCGCCGCTTGACGTCGTGTCGCCGCCGCCGACCATCATGACGAACACCGCCGTGTCGTCCCCGATAAGTTCTTTTACGTCGGTTGCGGTTTCTTCAAATCGGAGACTGCCGAAACCCGTGGAAGGCACTCCGTCGTATGAAGCGGACGATGAAACGACGCGCGGTACGTTGTAAAGCGCAGCCGCGTTTTTGTTTGCGAAAAGTGCTTTCAACACCCCGTTTTCGATAAGATAAGATTTGCCGTTTTCGGCAACGTCGCCCTCGTCGTCAAAGAAAGGAACGTTTATTGCGTCATCGGTGTAATCGGCATAAATCGAAAGTTGATCGCTCAAAATCTTTTTATTAAGTCCGTCTTTGAACACTGTTGCGCCCGATGCGTACATATGCGCCATGAAGTTTCCGAGCGCGGTTTCTACAAATACCGCGGGTGACGCGATGACTTTATATTTGCCGTTTTCGATTGATGCGGGCGTGTTGAATGCGTCGTAAAGTTTTTTTACGTCTTGCACCGCTTTGTCTTCGTCGTAGTCATTCGTTTCGCTGATGTAGGTCAGATCCATAAGGTTTGCCGTGGACTTATGCTTTATCGACAGGGCGATTACAAACTCGTTACCTTTGTACGAAAGATTGCTGCCGCTGTCGTTGATATAATTTACTTCGTCCTCGTAATATTGAATCTTGTTGTTGAACAAAAAGTCGGGCGTTTCTTTTTCAAGCCTTGCAAGAAGGCGTTTCGAAACGTCGATGAAATTATCGGTGTCGACGATATTTTTTATCGTGTTTTCGCTTCTTACGATAACGGGCGAGGGGACGCAGGGATAAGGAATCTTGTTTTCAAGATTTTTTATTGCTTCCGCTTCGAGTTTTTTCATGTCGCAGTCGCCGATTTGTCCGGCAACGCCGATAAGCCCGTTGTCGTAAACACGGACGGTCGAGGTTGTTTCGACGACCTTTCTTAACGATTCGACTTTGCTTGCGGCAACGTTGACCGAAAGCGAGGAAGATTTTTTATAAATATATTCTTTATTCATATAGTTCTCCTTATTGTACGTTCATTTCTTTGACTCTGACGTACGGGCCGCCGTGTGCGACGTGCAGGGGGAATTGTTCCATTTTCCCGCAACCGCCGGTAACGCTGTTGTTGATTTCAACGTCTTTAGTCACACCGTCGATGAGTCCGAGTGTTTCAAAAACGTTGCCCGTGATGACGGAAATTTTAACGGGCGCGCCGATTTTGCCGTCGACGATTTCATAAGCGATCGACGGGGCGATTGTAAACGTGCTCATGCCCGAGCCGTGGTTTACGCCTTTGATGAAATAACCTTTTTTAATGCCGGCGACAAGTTCTTTAAAGGTGTCGTTGCCGCCTTCGATATAGGTATTCGTCATTCTTACGATAGGCTCGAACTTGCAATCCATTGCGCGAGCGTTGCCCGTAAGTTCTTCGTTAAGCGTGGCGGCAGTCGTTGCGGAATGAAGCCTTCCCGTAAGGATACCGTTTTTAATGAGATAAGTCTTTTCACATTTTGTGCCTTCGTCGTCGTAAGGGACGTATCCGCTGCCGAAATCCGCGCCACAGTCGACAATCGACAGCAAATCGGAGCCGACTTTTTTGCCGAGTTTCCATTCCTTTGCCATGGTTTCGTCGCCAAGCATGAAGTCGGATTCCGATTTATGGCCGAAGGATTCATGTGCGAAAATGCCTGCCGCAAGGGGAGATAATACGACGGGGAAGTTGCCTTTTTCGCAAGATTTTGCGTTTTTGACGAACTCCTGCGACTCCTTGATTACGTCTTTTAATCCGTCTTCCACGTCGTTGATTTCGTTGAAAAACGGACTTGTGTTGTAAAACATATTTTGCACGAAATCGTTTTCGGTTGCAAACGCGACAACCGCAACGACGCCGGCAAGCTGATAATCGTATTTAATATCCGCGCCTTTTGACGAATAAAACTCATAAACGCTGTTGCTGTCGCTGTAAAGCGCAACCGACATCGCCGCGCCCGAGTCGTAAAGCACAGGGAGCATACGATTTACCAAAGCCTGTTTTTCGTTAAGAGAAACGTTTCGGACAGAGTTATTTTCAAACTTCATTAAAACGTCTTTGTTCACCTGAAATTTCTTTACTATCGGGTTGTCGAGAATGTTTTTTGAAGGGGTTGCCTGTTTGTAAAGGTTATTGAGTTCCGTCTGGACGTTTTTAACCTCGCTTGTCGAAGCATAGTACCAGATATTGCCGTCGAAAACTCTGATAAACGCGCGTTTTTCGTTGCGTGTTTTCGATGATTCGAGTATTCCGTTCCGATACATAATGCCGGTTGAAAACCTGTCCTCGATGCGGACGTCGGCATAAAAACGATTGTCGAATTTATACATATTTGCTCCTTAATATTTTTATCAAAAATATTATATCACTTATAAACGGTATCTTCAATAATATATAGTTTTCTTTTCTGCAAATTCACTGTAAACCGCGAATAAAAATTTACATTTAGAAGATAATTTGGTAAAATTACATACAAAGAAACAGCTGAGGTGATTTATGAAAAAAAGTCAACTGCAAAAATATGCGAAACTTATCGCAAGAAAGGGCGTCAACGTGCAAAAAGGACAAGACGTCCGCGTGAGAGCGTGTCCCGACCAACTCGACTTTGTGAGAATGGTCGTGGAAGAATGTTATAAGGCGGGCGCGGGCAAGGTCACCGTCGAATGGGAATACAATCCCGTGACGAAAGCGACCTATAAATACTGCAAACTCGACGCGCTTTCCCGCACAGAAAAGTGGGAAGAAGAGAAGTATAAACACTTTGTCGAAACCCGTCCCGCACGGATATTTATAGAGTCCGACGATCCCGACGCGTTGAAGGGCGTAAATCAGGAAAAAGTCGCGAAAGCGCAGCAGGCAAGGGCAATGGCGTTCAAACCGTACCGCGATCAGCTTGACAACCATTATCAGTGGTGCATAGCGGCGGTGCCGGGCGTCGAATGGGCAAAAAAGGTGTTCCCCGGTGACACGAAAAACAAGGCTGTCGAAAAGTTGTGGCAGGCGATTTTGTTCACGTCCCGCGCCGACGGCGAAAACCCCTTGGAAGCGTGGAACGAGCACAACAAGGACATTAAGGAACGCTGCGACTACTTAAACTCCCTGAAAATAAAAGAACTGAAATATAAATCGTCAAACGGCACCGATTTTAGAGTGGGGCTTATCGACGGCTGCAACTTCCTTGGCGGCAAAGAAGACACGCTTGAAGGAATCGAATACAACCCGAATATCCCAAGTGAGGAAGTGTTCACATCGCCCATGCGCGGCAACGCCGACGGAAAGGTCGTTGCAACAAGACCGCTGTCTTATCGCGGGGAGCTTATCGAAAATTTCAGCGTGACTTTCAAGGATGGAAAAGTCGTTGACGTCAGTGCGGAAAAGAACGAAGATTTGTTGCGCTCCATGATTTCGATGGACGAAGGCGCGGCATATCTCGGCGAATGCGCGCTTGTGCCTTACGACTCGCCAATCAGAAACTCGGGCATCACTTTTTACAACACGCTGTTCGACGAAAACGCATGCTGCCATCTCGCACTCGGCAGGGGCTTCAACGAATGTCTGGAAGGATACGCAAATCTTTCGTTTGACGAATGCAAGGAAAAGGGCATAAACGACTCGCTCATTCACGTCGACTTTATGATCGGCAGCGAAGATCTGGAAATCGAGGCGGTCACCCGCGACGGAAAAACCGTAAAGATCTTTGAAAAAGGGAATTGGGCGTTTTAGGAGTTATATTTGCTTCGCCGTTTTTTTTTGACTTCGTCAAAGTTATATTTTGGCTGTCGCCAAAGTTAAGGTCGGTTTTGTAATGCCAACAGATAATAATACGAACGTTGCCAAAACGCCGATATTTCAACGCTTTTATGAAAAATGCTCGCTTGTGGTACGAAAAGTACAACTGCGTTCGCCTTTTCCAAAAATCATCTGAAATCTCGGCGTTTTCGGTTGTGAACAAGTTTCCCGTCGTGTTTTTAGAATAAGACAAGGCACGCGAGCGGCTTAATACTTTACCGTATAAGCCGTGAGCGTAACGCAGTATTAGTCAAAAACACGGCGGAAAACCTAAGTTCGTATTACTATCTGTTGGCATAAGATATGCAAATAAAAACAAATAAAATTGACACGTAAAGACGAAAGTGATATTATTTTCATATTCTAGGGAGATATTTGTACAATGACGCTTGACGAAGTACACGTTAATCAAAGCGCAGTAATAACGAAAGTCGGGGGCGAAGGCGTTTTGCGCGGTCGTCTTCTTGACATGGGGCTTATCCCGAAAACCGCCGTTACGGTGATTAAATATGCGCCGATGGGCGATCCTATCGAGATTCGCCTGCGCGGATACGAACTGACAATCCGCAAAGACGACGCGAAAATGATTGAGGTAAACGCCTTATGAAATTCGCGCTTGTCGGCAATCAGAATTGCGGGAAAACCACGTTGTTCAATCAACTGACGGGGTCGAATCAGCACGTCGGCAATTTCCCGGGGGTTACGGTCGATTCAAAGTCGGGCGTTGTGAAAAAGCACGACGACTGCGTTATCGTCGATCTTCCGGGCATTTATTCGTTGCGCCCGTACACGACGGAAGAAATCGTCACTCGCGACTTTATTCTGAACGAAAAACCCGACGGCATAATAAACATTGTCGACGCCACCACGATCGAGCGAAATCTTTATCTCACGACGCAACTTATGACAATGGATATTCCTATGGTCATTGCGTTGAATATGATGGACGAAGTGCGCGGAAACGGCGGCACCGTCGATATTCAGAAAATGTCGGATATGATGGGCTGTCCCGTCGTGCCGATATCCGCCGCGAAAAACGAGGGCGTCGACGAACTTATCGACGTCGTTATCAAAACCGCCAAAGAACAGATCAAACCCAAAGTAAAAGATATTTGCGAAAGCGACAGTCCCGTGCACAGATGTCTGCACTCGGCAATCCACCTTATCGAAGACCACGCGAAAAGCGCGGGCATTTCGGGAAGATTTGCCGCGATGAACCTTATCACGACGGGCGGCGACTTTGACAAACGTCTGAACCTTGACGAAAACGAAAAGGAACTTCTGGAACACAGCGTCGTCGAGATGGAAAACGACACCGGGCTTGACCGCGACGCGGCGATGGCGTCGATGACGTACGACTTCATCGAAAAGGTCTCGCGTGAATGCGTCGTGAAACCGCACGAGTCGAAGGAACGCCTGAAAAGCGAAAAAATCGACAAAGTACTGACGAACAAATACGGCGCGATACCGCTGTTTATCCTTATTATGGCGGCGATTTACCTGCTCACGTTTCAGGTTATCGGCAAATATATCGGGCTCGGCATCGAGATGGGCATCGACGCGCTGGACAAAGTGGTCGTAAAAGGACTCACGAAGTTCGGCACGAATCCTGCGATTATCGACTTTCTGGACAAAGGTTTGTTCGGCGGGCTTGGCGCGGTCGTGTCGCTTTTGCCGTACATAGTCGTTATGTTTATGTTCCTGTCGCTCCTTGAAGACAGCGGATATATGGCGCGCGTTGCGTTTATTATGGATAAACCGCTCAGAAAACTGGGTTTATCGGGGCGCAGTTTCGTGCCTATCATCGTCGGATTCGGCTGTTCCGTCCCCGCGATTATGAGCACCCGTACCCTTGCGTCCGAGCGCGACAGAAAAATGACGATCGGGCTTATTCCGTTCATCAGCTGTTCGGCAAAGGCGGTCGTGTATTACGCGGTCGTAAATTGCGGCGTGTTCAAGTGGTGGCAGCAGTCGCTGATTATCGTCGGGCTGTACGTATTCGGCATCGTTTTGGGGGTTCTGACGGCGTTTGTGTCCGGGAAACTTATTTTCAAGGGCAAGCCCGTACCGTTCGTTATGGAACTTCCGAATTATCGTCTGCCGTCCGCAAAAAGCGTGCTTCTTCTTATGTGGGAGAAGTCGAAAGACTTCCTGACGCGCGCGTTTACGGTCATCTTCCTTGCCACGCTTGTCGTATGGTTTTTGCAGGCGTACAACAGCCGCATTATTTTCATCACCGACGGCGTTGAAGACAACGTGAGTTTATTGGAACATATCGGCAATTTCCTTGCGCCGGTGTTTAAGCCACTCGGTATGAACGACGGTAAAATCGTTTCCGCGCTCATTGCGGGATTTACGGCAAAAGAAGCGGTTGTAAGCACGATCGAGATGCTTGCGGGAAGCGGCGGAATGACGGCGTTGTTCACTTCGGTACCGGCGTTTTTGTCGTTTTTGACGTTCGTGCTTTTGTATACGCCGTGCGTCGCGACCGTCGCAACGATGCGAAAAGAGTTGGGTTCCGTATGGAAAACCGCCGTTGTCGTCGTTTATCAGTGCGCGCTTGCGTGGGTTTGCTCGTGCATAGTTTATCAGATCGCGGCGGCTTGCTGACATGAAAACGATTGATATAATTTTAATAGTCGCGCTTTCGTTGTGGGTTGTGTTTTCGATTGCGTACGTCGTCGTAAACCGTAAAAAAGGAAAGACGTCGTGCTGCTCAAAAACTTATTGCAACGGCGATTGCGAGGCTTGCAACAAAAAGAAAAAAGAAAAATAGTAACGAATTTTTAAGGTTTCCGCGGTTTTTCCAAGGAAACTTTTTGTTTTTTATCGTTTTTTACATTTGTTTAGTAAAATTAACGATTAAATTATACAAAAAAGCAATTTTGTAACGAAATTTTATTACATTAAATTTTTATTGTAAAAAACCGTTTATACGTTTGACAAATTTTTTTTAACTTATTAAAATTGTTGTAGAATTATGAATAAACGTAATTACAACAAAGAAATGCAGGACGAGATTTCGTCGATAGGCTGTCGGAAACCGTCGATGCTGTTGCAGTGCTGTTGCGCGCCGTGCGCGACCGCCGTCATAAATCGTCTGAAAGATTTTGACGTTACTTTGTTTTATTACAACCCAAACACGTTTCCGGAAAGCGAATATCAGAAACGCTTTGAAACGCTAAAAGTTTACGTCGATAAGGCGGAACTCGGGCTCAATATCGTTGAAATCGGTTATCGCGACGAAGATTACCTTGCGGCGGTCTCGGGCTTTTCCGACACGACGGAAGGCGGCCCGCGCTGCGCCGTCTGCATAAGAACAAGGTTGACGAAAACCGCTGAATACGCAAAAGAACACGGCTTTGAATACTTTGCGTCCACGCTTTCCGTAAGTCCGAAGAAAAACGCCGCCGTCATCAACGACATCGGCGAGGAACTTGCGAAAACGTACGGCGTGAAATATCTCGTCAACGACTTCAAAAAAGAAAACGGATTTCAGGAATCCGTGAATATATCAAAAGAATTCGGGCTTTACAGACAGGACTACTGCGGCTGCGAAGCGTCGAAAAACAGGAGAAATACTTAATTATGGGCAACTCGTTGAACACGAAAAAAATGATGGCAAACTCCCTGAAAGAACTTATTCAGGAAATGCCTTTCTCAAAAATCACAATCGACAAAATCGTCACAAACTGCGGCTATAACCGTCAGACCTTTTATTATCACTTCAAGGATATCAAGGAACTGTTCGAGTGGCTGTATAAGTTTGAAACGCAACAAGTCGTCGGCGACATAAGAAAACTTTCGACGTCCAACGCAATCGACGTTATCATGCGTTATCTTTACGACAACCGCGCGATGACGCTTTCGGCTTTCAACAGTCTTGGGCGCGAATATATCGAAAAGTTTATTTACGAGTCGATTTACGACGCCGTTCACGATCAGGTTATCCAGAAATCCGTGTACGTCATCATCGACAACGAGGATATTGAATTTATCGCAAACTACTTCACGATTACTTACGTCGCGTTGATGGTGCAATGGTTGCAGCACGGCATGACCGAAGAAATCGACAGCTTCATAAAACGAATCGGACGTATGATGCAGGGCGCGGTTGACGCCGCGGTGCAAAAAATGCGTAAAGAATAAAAAATACAAATTAAAACCCGACGCGCCGCGTCGGGTTTTTTGTTTGCAAAAATTGTCGGGAAAATCATTCTTGTGTCAAAATAACAGTTTTTATGACAACAGGCTCGTTCGGAATATCGTCAAAGTACATGAAACTGTGAGTCGGGACTTTTGAAATGCTTTTCACGACCGCAAGACTTTCCTCGTCCGAAGTTTTCCCAAAGGCCGCATATTGTCCGTCCAGAAACGCGCAATCGGCAGAGCAGATGAAAAACTGGCTGGACGCGCTGTCTTTGACGTTGGTGCGCGCCATCGAAATCACGCCTTCGCCGTGGTGCAGGTCGTTTTTCACGCCGTTTGACAAGAATTCGCCTTTTATCGTGTCCGCGCCGCCTTTTTCCTTAATCGCGCGACCGTCCGCGACGAAACCGCCGCCCTGAATCATAAAATCTTTTATCGTGCGGTGGAAACAAAGTCCGTCGAAGAAGTTTTCTTTGATGAGTTTTTTGAAGTTTTTGACCGTAATCGGCGCGACGTCTTCGTAAAGATCAAGGTTTATGTTTCTGCCGTCCGAAAGCTGAATCTGAATTTTTGACATAATACACCTCGTATGTTTTATGTCGGAATTATACCATATTCAAACTATATTTTCAAGGCAATTAAAAAACTTATTGTATTTTTACAACCTATATGATAAAATATAGTAAAAGGTGGGTTATGGCACACAAGAAAGAACAACCGAGAGAACTTACGAAAGAAGAAAAAGTCGCTGAAATATTAAAGCGCGCAAACGTATCGTACGACTTCAAAAAAGCGCAGGCAAGCATTGCGCTCAACACCCGTTGCAAACGCTGCGGCAAGACTTTGTCGAGCCTTGAAAGGGTTGTTTTTGAAAACAAATGCCGCGACTGCATGGTGGAAGAAAGCAGAAAATCCCGCGATAAATTCGTCAGGAAATACATAATAATCGCTTTCTTGTTCATCGTTGCGCTTGTGTTCGGCGGGTATTGTGCAAACGCCGGCACGAAAGCGTGGCGTATTGTCGGCGTCGTCGTTTCGGCGATGTTCACGGGCGTGAGTCTTGGATACGTTTTTTATACGAATATGGACAAAATGATTCCCGGCGCGCAACCCAAAGTTCAGGTGTGGTTCGTGTTCGGGCTGGCACTCGGCATTGCGGCGATAATCGCGTTTCTGACGTACTTTTCAAAAAGCTGGATATTGTACGTCGTGCTTATGCTGTTGGTGCTGATTTACGTTGCGTACCTTGCCGTAAAGGAGTTCAATTCCTTAAAGGAAAAGGACAATCTTCTGGGTGTTTACGACAGGAAATCGCGCGACCAAGAGTTTATCGACAGCATTACGGAATCCATCAAAGAACGCACTTTACAGGACGAAAACGACAGTGTAAACGCCATTTCTGTCGAAAATACAGATTTTGTTCCGCCTGTCCCGCCTGAGACGGACGGCGAAATTGTCAAGGAAGAAATCATTGCGGTTTCCGCCGAAAAAACAAAAACAGAAGAAGATATATCCGTGTCCGTAAAAACTACGAAACAAGCTGAAATCAAGGACGACGATAACCTTTCGTCCGCCGCGGAGAAGTCCGACGACAGCGGCGATTTCAGCATCTGAAAATGAAATTATTCAAAAAACTTTTTATCAAAGATTATGAAAACACTTCCGATCAGGAAGTGCGTTTTCGTTACGGTATCGTCGCGGGAATTTTCGGGATTATTTCCAACGTTATATTATGCGTTTTCAAAATTCTCGTCGGCGTATTTTCGGGTTCCGTCGCAATCGTTGCCGACGCAATCAACAACCTGTCCGACGCAGCGTCATCCGTCGTTACCGTTTTCGGGTTCAAACTTTCCAACAGACCTGCCGACAGGGAACACCCGTTCGGACACGCAAGGTACGAATACATCGCGGCGTTTATCATTGCGTTTGCGGTCGTGCTTATCGGCGTGTTGCTGTTGAAGCAGAGCATTGAAAAAATCATCACGCCCGAAAGCGTCAATATTTCAGCGTACACCTACGTCGTGCTTGCCGTTTCGATAGTCTTGAAGATTTTGCAGGGGCTGATTTACAGAAACTTCGGCAAAACAATCAATTCCGAGGCGTTGAAGGCGTCTGCCGCAGACAGCAGAAACGATGTGTTTACGACGATTGCCGTCCTGATTTCGACGATTGTCATCGACGTTACGGGCGTAAATATCGACGGATACGCGGGGCTTGTCGTGTCGGTGGTCATTATTATTTTCAGCATAAAACTTCTGAAAGAAACGATAAATCCGCTTCTCGGCACTGTGCCCGACAAGGAACTTGTCGCGAAAATCTCCGAAAAACTCAGGCAGTACGACGAGGTTCTGGGTTTCCACGACCTTATGATTCACAGTTACGGCCCGGCGATAACTTATGCGTCGGTTCACGTCGAGGTTGACGGTGGCAAAAACTTTATCGAAACGCACGACCAGATCGACAATATCGAAAGGGATTTTATGCGGGATATGAACGTGCATCTCGTCATACATATGGACCCGATTACGGTGGGCGATCCCGAAACCGATCTTTTGAAAAAGGAAGTACAGGACGTCGTCCGCTCGATGAACGAAGATGTCACCATTCACGATTTCAGGCTTGTGAAGGGCAATACTCACACAAACGTTTTGTTCGACGTCGTCGTGCCGTACGGGGTGAAGCTCGGCGCGCGCGAAATAAGGCGCGAATTGAACGAAAAGATAAAGTCCGACAAAACTTATTATTACATAATAAACGTCGATAATAAGTACGTTTAAGGGCTTCTTACGCCGTCGCGCCCGAAATGGCTTTCCGGGCAATTACAAACAAAAAAACGACAAAAAAATAAGCGGGTTAAGTCGGACTTAACCCGCTTTTCGTTGTGAAAAACTATTTTGCGATTTTTTCGATTTCGTCGAAAATTGCGATGATGACGTCTTCGGAAAGACCTTTCGTCGGGCAGAGAATGCTGACCGAATTTACGCCGTCCGCGAATTTGTAGTAGTATTCCTTCGTATAGGCGGAAGCGTCGACGCCTTCGCATTCGCGCGTGAGATAGGTCGTCATATCCGCGTCGTTACCCTTTGAGAAAATCATCGTGAACTTCGGGAATTTCAGCACTTTTTCGCCCGCCTGAAACTTCGTGCGGATATCCGCGATATCGATATCGTAATCTTTCGCCGTTTTGATGGTGTCTTTGAGTTTATCCGTCTTGATTTGCTGGAATTGCGAAATCTGGCAGGACGTATCGACAAGCCATTTGCATACGCGCGGGGGCAGGTTTCTCAATTCGTTGAAGCAATACCACAACGGACCGCTGGGGAAGTTGCTGTCTTCAAGGGCTTTATAGACGTCGTTGATGCGTTGCGCGGCGTCGGGATAGCACTTGATGGAAACCTTGTAACTGTCGTCGTTTTCGCGGATAATACCGAAAGATTTGCTGCTGTATTTGAACGTCCAGTCAAGCGCGCCGCGTTTTTTGATGGTGAAAACGTTGGGTTTGCTCATGAAATACGTCGCAAGTTCCTGCGAAGACAGGGTTTTCGTACGGGGCTGATTGAGAATCTCGTCGAATTTCGCACTGCCGACCATATTCACCGCGCACAATTCCATATCGGTTGCGCCCAAGGCGTTGTAAACTTTGACGCTGTCGTCGAATTTCGCGACCTGCATGTAGTATTTTCCGTTGATTTCTTCGATATTCTTCTTATAGAAGTTGTCAATCTGGAAGCTGGAAAGTTCCACCGTTCTTTTGGTCGTATTGAGCGCGACTTCGGGTTCAAGAAGGTGATCGCTGATTTCCTTGGAAATCTTTTCGTCCTTTTCCTTTTCTTTAACTTCCTGCTTAATCTGCATATTTTCTTTCAGCGCGGCGCCGATAGGTCTTCTCTTTGACGTGCCTGCCGTGAGTAACGTGATGAGAAGCAACAGAAGTTGCGCGATGAACGGGATTATCGGCACGATTTTCGCAATCGAGAAAGGCGTTGTCTTGTCGTAAATCACGAAAATATAAACGTATGCGGAGATAGCGGCGCAAATTACCGACAAAACGATGATGAGGATTTTCAGCAGACGGAAGTTCTTTTCGGGCGAAAGTTTCGCTCTCAACCTTTCGGAACGCTGCGCGAGCGTAAGTTCTTCCTTTTTGGGTTTTTCTGCTTCTGCGTCGGCGGCTTTATCCTTCGATTTTTTGTCGGGTTTGCCTTTTTTCGCGACGACTTTTTTGTCTTCCGTCACCGGCTGTTCTTCATTTTCGGTAACGGCTGCGGGCGTTTCTTCCGCGGGCGTTTCTTCCTGTTTTTCTTCGGTTGCGGGTTCGGATTTTTCCGCCGCTTTTTTTGCCGTAGCGGCATTTTTTTCGCGCGGTTTCGACGGTTTTTTCGCGGCTTGTTTTTCGGTTTTTTCAACCTTTTCAACCGGCGTTTCGCTGCCCATAAAAGGGCGTTCTTCTGACAAATCGGGCAGGGAGACTGCCTCGGATTCAACGTTTTCAGCCGCTTCTGGCGCGCTTTCTTCAAAGGGTATTTCGGCTGTTTTGACGGGGGTTTCGGCATCTTCGACAGGGAGTTCCTCGGCGGGTTCCGCAGGGGTTTCCGGCATCGTGATTTCGCCTTCGTCGAACATCGAAGGATCGAAGGTTGCCGCGCCGATTTCGGGCAATTCGTCCGCCGCAGGTTCCGGTTCGGACAGGCTGACGCTTTCTTTTTCCGCCTTTTCCTCGGCGGCGAAAGACTCATACTGACCTGCCGCAAATTCAGCCGCGGCAAGGGCGTCTTCGAGACTCAGAGGCTGCTTTGCTTTTTCGGTTTCGTCAACGGTTTCGGGACTTACGGAAGGCGTTTCGTCCGCGGCGATTTCAGCATTTTCCGTCGTGCTGTTTGCCACGTTTTCGCTAACGTTTTCCGCATTTTCCGCCACGTTATCGGTAACGGTTTCCGTCACGTTTTCGGCCGTTTCCAAAGCGTCGTCGACATTGACATTCTTTTTTGTTGCCATAGTATATCTCCTTAAAATTTTGAACAAAAAACTGTATGTTGTATCATAAATTATAATAAAGGAAAAAAATATTGTCAATGCTTTTTCGGTCGCGTCGGAAAAAATTATGAATTTGCACGGCGGAATTTTTTTTGACTGACATAAAAGCGACTTTATAATGCAAAATTGAACGATAAAGTATATTATTTTGCGTGTAAAAAATTGCGTATTTTTGGCGAATTTTTACGAAAAAACGTCGATTTTTTGAAAAATTCGGAAAGCAAACGCACGGCGGAATTTTATTGTACGACTGTATATTTTCGTACGAAAGTGTTGAAAACTCGTGCCAAAAAAATCAAAATAATTTTCCGAAAAATTTGAAAAATATCTTAAACCGCCGTAATTCCGCCTGATTTTTTTATGTTTTTGCAATATTTTGCGCCGAATTTTTTTTTAATGTTGAATTTTAACAAGTCGTATGTTATAATAAATTAGCAAAAGAATATTTTTTGTTTTGACAAAATAATTGCGAGGTAATATGTACAAGTATTCTTACAAGGCACTTTCGCCGGAAGGAAAACGCGTAAGCGGCACGATCACCGCCACGAGCGAAGACGACTTCAATCAGGTCATTTCGTCGCGCGGTCTGAAATGCTATTACGTCCATGCCACGGGAAAGGGCGACGCAAGCAAACTTTCAAAACTCGACACCGCGCTGGTGTTGCAGTTTTGCCGACAGCTCGCGTCGATGCTGAACGCCGGCTTGCCTCTTATTAAGTCGCTGGAAATGCTTTACGAACGCACCGAGAAACCGAAACTCAAAAACGTGCTTGCCGCATTGTTTGAAGAGGTTCAGAAAGGTAACTCTCTTGCGGAGTCGATGGGTGCACTTCCGGGCGTATTCCCCAACCTTCTCGTGAGCATGGTCAAGGCGGGCGAAATGAGCGGTAAACTGGAAGAGACTCTTATCCGAATGGCGGACTATTACGAAAAGGAAAAAAAGAGAAAAGGGCAAATCAAATCGGCAACGTCATATCCGAAAATCGTTCTGGCGATTTGTCTTGTCGTCGTTGTGGTTTTGCTTATCTGGATTATGCCGAAGATGATTTCGATGGTGTCCGAAGATAAGTTGCCGCTGGTCACGAAAATCCTGCTGAAAATCAAGGACTTCATCATGAAGGACTACATACTGATTATCGGCATCGTCGCCTCGCTTATTATTTTCATCCCGATCGTTAAGCGAATCGAGGCGGTTGACCTTTTCGTTTCCAAAATGAAAGTCAAAATGCCGGGCATCGGAAAATTGCAAAAAATGATTTATACGTCGCGTTTTGCAAGCTCGCTTTGCACGCTGACGAGTTCGGGCGTACATCTTCTCGACGCGCTGACGATGGTGTCGGAGATGATGGACAACACTTACGTATCAAGGCAGATCGACGACGCTGTCGAAGCAATCCGTCGCGGCGAGTCGATATCCGCCGCGTTGCAGACGGTCGACGCGTTCGACCCGCTGCTTACGACAATGATATTCGTCGGTGAAGAATCCGGTTCTCTGGACGAGGTTCTCGGGCAGACTGCCGCTTATTTCGAAGACGAAGCGGACACTGCAATCAAGAGTCTTACCGCAATGATAAACCCCGCCCTTATGGTTGTAATGGCGCTTGTCATCGGCGTAATACTTATCGCAATACTTATGCCTATGTTCTCGATGTACGACTCGATAGGCACGGATACCGAATAAAGGGCAGATTTGGAGCAAAATTATGATTTACTACTACTTGAACAACGACAAACTCAAAGCGATGTTTGCGACGGCGGGCGGAAAGAGAATTACCGTGAAAGAATTTTACGATATGGATTTCCCCAGTGAATTTCTGAACGACCCGAGCGCAACCAATATCGACCTTCAACTTACCGAAGCGATGCTCGATATGATCCGCAAAAACGATATCAAGTCGAAAGCGGCGAAATTCGTCCTTGAAAACAACAAGATACCGTTCCGCGAGATGATTTTGCCTTACGCAAAGCCGTCGATTCTGTATCCGATAATTTCGGCGGAACTTTTCACGGATAAAAAACTTGCGGAAAGTCACACCGTCGACTTTGTCGAGATTGACAGAAATATCGAAGATCCCGACGAAGAGATGCAGGAAGCCGCGCTGAACTCCCCCGAAGAGGGCGAGGAAGAACAGGAAGAGAAGAGCGAAAAGAAAAAGAAAGCGAAAAAGGCGCGTCTTATGATCACGTACATAGACAACCTTGTCATCGAAAACCTGAAAAAGTGCTGCCGCGAAGTCGGCATGAAACTTACGGCAATCGATATTTCGCAAAGCGCGCTGTCGAAACTCGTCGATTTTATGAAAGAAGACCTGCCGCAATATTTTGTGCTTGTCGACTATCGCATGACGACGATTACATCGTATCTTTTCGCGGATTACAAGCACGTCTTCTCGCTGTCGAAACCCATTTATTCGATGCCCAACGAAAACTATGCGAACGAAATGGCGTTTTTCATCAACGACTTTTCCGGCATCGTGAGCGAGGCGATTCAGTTCTTCCGCTCGAAATATACCGATTACAAATTCGACGACGTGTTTATCACGGGCGACCTTGACAGGTTCCAGTCGGTTGAAAGCGACCTTTACGGTTTCATGGGGCTTAACGTCAAGATGCTTCCCGTACCCGAAAGCGTATCGGGCGTCGAGCAGCTTGATTTCAACGCGCTTTCACCGCTTATCGGCACAATGCTCAAATAACGAGGTGGATTATGGCAAAGAGAAAGAGAAACATAGATTTTATCGCCGCGCAAAAGGCGATTGGAAAATCGGGGCAAAGCACCTCGTTTGAGTTTATTCTTGTCGTTACGGTCGTCGTGGTGGCATGCGCGATGGTCGGGTGGTATCTTGTGGCGCGTTCGCAGTACAACACTGCCGTGTCCGACCTTGAATCTGCCAAGACGGAACTCACCAACCAGAAAAACACGCTTGCCAAGAACGAAGACAAGTTCAAAAACTTCACGGTGGTGCTTGACAAAAACGGCAACCCCGTGACGAAAGGCACCGACAAATACGGCAACACGATTTACCAATACGAGTCGTTGACGGAAGTCGCGACGCGCGTTGCAAACGCACTTGCGGGCGCGCAGGCGACGTCAAAAGAAGCAGACGCCGCGATAAACCTTACCGGCACGATTTTCGACATAATCTTCACAAGCGCGAACAAGACGGAGTGCAAGGTGACGCAGTTCACTTTCACCAACGGAAGGATCACGTTAAAACTTACGGGCAAGGGTTCCCAGTCGATGCGAAACTACGTTTCGGCGATTAAGGAAAACGGCAGCGGCTATATTCAGAGCGTTGAGCCGTCGATGGACACCGCCACCGATTTTTCGGTAAGTTTCGACGTCGTGAACGATAAACTTTTCGGCGGCAGCGACAAATAAGGAGGACGGGAAAATGACGATTAACAGAAAAGAAAAAATATTGATTTTCGTGCTTATCCTGTTCCTGCTTGTAGGCGGCACGTACACTCTTGGCATCATGCCGAAAAACAACGACAAAAAAACCGCTCAGGAAGAGTTGCAGACGGTCGAAGGCGACATCGCGAAGGTCAAAAAGCAAATCGACGCGGTGAGCCCGGCAAGGTACAACAAGCTCGTTGAAGAAATCAGACAAAACGAGGCGGCGTTGAAACAACTTACCAGTCCGAGCAACAACCTTAATGAAGAACTTATACCCAGCAATATGCCAGGACATCAGGATTCTGTGGCGATTGCGGAAACGCTGTACAAGTTCTTTGGCGACCTTGGTTTCAACGTTGAGATAAGCCTTGGCAGGCCCGTCACGACGTCCACCAAAAAGGTTTACACCATATCGAGCGCATACAAGACGGACATGCAGACGCTTTACAAGGTGACCGACGCGATCGCGCGCGTGAAGTCGTACAATCTGACGTATCTTTCGATGACGCCGGACGGAAACAACGTTTCGGGCACGTTCTCGATGACGATCACGTACATACTGAACGAATAGGCGCACACGTCGCACACTTCGCTTTTGAAATCACATTATCGCAGGCGATAATGCTCACTCTTTTGCTTGTGTGCTCCTTTTCCCTACGGGTACTCAGTATCCCGCGGGGGCCCAAAAAAATCCATCGCAATGACATAAAGTGCGTTGCAAGGAATACAATATGCTCCTCGCAATGACATATGGAGCGGAAGCGGCACCTTAAAATAAAGGATATTATATTATATAAATATAACAAAAAGTTACAAAAACGCGCGGAAGCGCAGTCGCAATGACATTATTTTGCGAAAGCGCGGTCGCAACGATAAGTCGGGAAAAATAAAAAAGTACGATTGACGGAAGGAGGTCAATTATGCTGACGTTATTAAAAAATATAGAAAGGTTTAACAAGCGGTACAATAAAAAACGCGGCAGCGCGATGCTTATGGTACTTATGACTATGGCGATTATTATCGTCGTAGGCACTTCTATGCTCTTTGTGACGCTTTCCTCCTTCTCGAACAGTATTGCGGACACCCAGCAGGAACGCGCGTACAACGCCGCGCTCGTAATGACCGAAACGCTGAAAAGCTCCTCATATCTCGGCAAACTTATCGAAAGCAATTCCTTTGAACTTGAACAAGATAATCCCGTCAAACTCCAATTCGACAACGGCGACCTTGATGAAGAACTTGACGATTTCACGATAATCAACGGTGTGAAAGTTTACGTCACGTTTACCAACGCGTCAAAGGAAAAGACGTCGCTTGACAGCGTACTTGTCGACGTAAGGGGCGTAAAAGGCTCGCAGGAAAGAACGGTGAGCTTCACTTATAACAAAGAAACGACAGTCAAAAACGTTACGCTCAAAGACACGTTCGGCAACGCCTTGGTAACCAACAACGACTTGGGCGGAGAACAAAAACGCGACGACCTTGTTTTCAAGAGAATCGAGGGCGATATTTCAATAAACTGTTGGGATGAAGAAGTCGTGAACGGGCAAACCGTGAAGAAGATGACCACCCGATACTTCAACCCGATTATTCTTGAAGGTCTTACTGGCAGTATCTTTGCCAACGGCGACCTTATTATCGGCGCTGCCGACAACGTTATAAAAGTTCAGGGCAATATCTATTGCGACGGCAACCTTACAATACGCGGGCTTGACCTTGGCGTAAATCTTCCCGCGCTTTACAAAAAAACGTACAACAAAAAATATATCAAATACAGCACGATCGGCAACAAGACTTTTGCAGGTTTCGATATCCTTGGCACCGGCACATACATAGAGCGCGAACTCTCGGGCAAAGTGAACGAGGCGATGTATCTGAAATACAAAACGAAAAACGGCGACGACGACTTTTTGCCGTTGCAGGTTTATGACGAAGTCTCGCACTACACCCTTATGGATCTTGCGGACGAAAACGCCGAAACGTACACTTTCTGGACAAGAAACTGGGAGAACGGCGGCGCGATTGAAGAAGTCACAATAACGCTCAGGGTAAGAGTTAACGGCGAATTGCAGGCGGTTGACGCGACGTATAATAACAAAAGCGGCATCAATAACGCGCAATATATCGGCGCGACGATGTATTCCACGCCCGAATGCAACCCCGAAGACATGATAATGCAGTATCCGAAGGGCGGCAACGTTTATTGCAGCGGCGACATTATCTTTGACAGGGTAAACTATGGGTATAACTGGGTTTATGCGCCGGCAGCATTAGGCAACAGCACCGAATACCAATATCACGACCTTGCAATTTATGACGGCAAAGGGACAATAGACGCTTCAAAAGAAGAGGATTGTACAAAAGTTGAAAATGCCACCGTGTCTTACAACAAAACCAAGATGAGAGGCGACATATTCTGCATGGGACGCATGATTATCGCGCCCGAAAATCTTGCGTTCACGTCCAAAAGCACCGGTTATAAAGACGAAGCCTTGGTATTCACGAGAATGAACGGTTCAAACTTCAATCGTTATTTCGACAATGAAACGTTCAATAGCAACAATTTCTTCTCGCGTTTAAAAACGCTACTTGGTTTTGACGGTGATAAATGGAACAAAAACGCGGGCAGCTTTAATTACGACGCATACGAAGCGACAGGCTCTTACAGATTTGAATACGAAAGAAAAAATACATTAACATATAATGTTGTTCACAGTTTTACGGATAACAGTAAAGTCGCAAGCTTTTTAACCGCGTTAAAAAACCATGGACAAAGCAGTTTGAAAAACGCCTTGGTAGGAGTATTTGACAAAACAATAAACGACAGCGTATATATCTTAAAAGGGGACGGCTACTTGCCCGGTATGGGAACGGGAGACGGCGAGCATTATGTGCTTCATCCCGTAGAATTCAGCGAAACTTCCAACATTTATATCTATAACTGGGATTACGCGTCGCTTATTGAAAATACGGAAAATAAAGAAGGCTCGGAAGGAAAAGTAAAGGTACAGCGCCAACTTAACAGCACTTCACTGGTGCAGGAGTCGCGCGTGGACAGTACGCTCGATAATACCTCGGTCAGCACGGTAAACGACGTAACTTACAAAGCCGCGCTCACGGTAAAATATCAGACTCTCAACGTAAACGAGATTTACGTAGGCAGCGGTAATATCGAGGCTGTCGGTATCGACGCGTTCGGTTATGAAGGCGACGCCGAAGTTAGAGCGAAAAAAATCGACACCCTTGGCGATATGATTTCAAGCGAATATCAGGCGCATAGTCTTCTTGATCTTATTATGAAAGTCAATGGTTGTGACGAAAAGACGGCGCTTGAAAAACTGAGAAAAGATTATTTGAAGATTGACGACAAGGTATATACGGGATATGCCGACTTAACGTACAGCATTAAGGATGACGAGAAAGGCAACGACTGCATATTCTTGAAATATGATCTTATCGCATTAGCCGATTATGAATGCACATATTATCATAGAAACTTTGATACATCTAGGGAAATTGCATGGAAGAAGAAAGATGGCGGCGAGGTCAAATATATTTTATTGCCCAGTGTGTTGTATAGGGACAAAAAGTTTTACATTGTAGATCAAATAACAGATAAGTGGGATTCTTATAACCCCGAAAAACAAGACGAACTGAATAAATTTATGGAAATAACCGGTTTTTCTGATGAAGTAATTCAGCGGGTAAAGAATAATGAATTCAAATTCAGCGACGGATTATACGGAATCGATGATACCAAGTTAAAAGAAATTGTAAAGACGTATATAGATAATCAAAAGGTTATCGAGAAAAAAGAATATGACGTTTTTCAATATAGAGGGGATGGTACGTTCGGATTTAATTCGGTTGATGAAGGTGACACCAGAAAACTTGCGTTTAAAGTAGGGACGTATAGTTTCACCGACAACTTAGGAGCCACAAGCACAATCGCGACGAATAAAGATAAGGATGAGTATAATAAACCGCAACTTGTCTTAACGTATGATGACATAAAAGACGTGGTTGAAGATTATGCCGATGTCGAACAGCTGGCGCTTTTAAGCGATAACAAATACAACAGTTTCAAGGCAATAACGGGCAAAGACGTCGACGTGGATAAGATGATAAAAGCCGACACGACAACCACAGTCGGCGAAAGCGCATTCTTATCCGTGCGTGCGTTCAGTGACGAAGACCACGGGATGTATCTGCGCTCATCCAACGCGCGGTATGCGAACGCGGACAAAAATTCAAGCGTTTCAGCGGTTTTCAGGGAAATTATCGACGAAGGGTTTGTAAAAATCGCGATACTTAAAACAACCAAACTGACCGCAGAGTTTATGCGCGATCAAATCGACACAGGAAAAATCACGGTCAACGAATACAATCAGATAAGCGAAGTACAGGACGACGCGTCGCTGAACCCGTTAAGGGAGCTTAAACAGAGCGAGTTTATTTTGAAGAAACTGAACGAAAAAACCGCCACGTACACGATCGATGATCTTAATAAAATGTTAGAAAAAAAGCCAATCGATCCCAGGGGTATAACTAACTTCTATGACATTAACAATCTTGCAAACATAGAAGGTAGTGTCGGTATACTTGGGTGGATTGACAAAAACACCAACAATGTATGGACGTATACCAGGCATCAAGCAACGGCGCTAAATTCAAAGAATCGTTTCTATGCGATTTACAACAGCGATAGCGTCGACAAGAACGTGCGCGTTTTACGGTTCACAAACGGAGGCAAAAACGTCACACCGTTGACTTGTGACAATACTTTCGGATTGGATCCTCTGTATTGTACTTATGACGACAAAGGGAATCCCGTTGGCGGAAATCAGGGCGGTGTATTTGTCAATCTCTCGCTGACCGGAATACGTACGCAGGTTGACTATACCATATCCGAAGACACGTATTTCAACTTCGGCGGGGAAGGCACAGGCGGTATAAATACCAAGTTGCAAGATCCCGTCATCTTCGGCGCGAGCAAAGATGACGGCATAATCGACTCGATTAACCAACTGAACAATACAAAACGTATGAATATTACAATCGACGCAACCGAAAAAGACGTTTACGTTTATATCAACGCGCCTTCGAAATATACTAAAGTCGAAAGCGGGAAAGGTTCATACGTGAAAAACGGCGACGAGTACACGCTTGTCGGCGAAGGTAAGGGCGATTACGAACTTCAGGCGGGCATTGAGTTCAGAAAATGCAGCTGGCGCGTTAAGGGAAAACACAACGCCTATATTATGCTTGTCGGCGACACTTCCATCAATGCAAACGCATATAAACTCAGCGTCAACACGGGCGGCGGTGTTTTCGATAACTCGGCGGACAGAAGTGACTCGATGCTCGGCACGCATTTCTATTCGGGCTTCTACACCACCTATTCGGGTTCTTATACAATGAACGAAGAAAACGAAAGCAGTCTTAAACTTGCGGCGAAAGAAGTCAGCACAGTCGAAAGCGGCAATCTGTGCATTATCGGGACGATGGGCAACCAGCTGCTTCTGGGACGTGGCGGTTATATCAACGGGTTTGTGTATCTTCCCAACGGTAAATACGTCAACAACTCCACGGGCTTTTTGGGAATCCTGCCCAACGCATATTCAAACAACAACCAGGCAACAATTGTCGCAAAAGATATTTCGGTCAAAGGCAGTAATATCGGAAACCTGGTCTTCCAGGCGTTTGACGTATCGTCAAGCGCGGGCGGCGCGGGCAGCGATATCGATATCGACTATATCGAATCAAACGAAAAGATAACTTATACCAAATGGACATTTGGCGGGTACTATTACGGCTAAGATGAGAAAGGTTTTGAAACGCTTAAAACTGAATAAAAAGGGTTTTACCTTTGCCGAATGTATCGTTGCAATCGCGTTGTTTGCGATCGTCGGCACGCTGGCTTTCACCATGTTCAACACGGCGACGCGCTATATGTCCAAGGCGAAAAAGGAAGAAGCCAAAAGGTCGCAGGCGCAGGAGCAGGCTCTTTTGAACACGTTCATGTACAAGGAAGGCGACGAGGTACTAGGATATATCATTTATCCGAGCCGCGTTTTGCAGGTGTCGTACATCCTCACGTCAAAAGGTAACGTGCCGCAGTATTCAGTGGTGCTTAATTACGACACCGATTACGGCTCGGTACCATTTGCGGTTGCGGTCGAAAAAAACGGCACCCCCAAAACACAATATACATACAATATCACAAGATATCAAGTGACGTCGGACAAGGGCACAAAACGTATACTTTTTGTTTATGACGGCGATATCGATTACGACCTGAATGATCCGGCACAAGTCAAAGATCATATTCTTCCGCTTGAATGGGTAAAGAATAACTATAAGAACTGACATGAGAAAACTCGCAAAAATCTTAAAAAATAAAAAAGGCTTCACCTTGGTCGAAGCGATCGCGGTCGTCGCCATTATGGGTATTCTCGCAACGGTTATCGGCGGGCTGGTCACGGCGGGCACGACGGCTTATATGCGCCAGAAAGAAAACGCCGCCGCAAAAGACCTTGGCACAATCGTCCAGAACGAAATCAAACGGGCGGCAAGGTCGTCGATTGAGGTATATTTGCAGGACGGCGAGCTCCCGAGAGATACCAACATGATTACAATCGGCGATACTCAAACCACGTACCAGATGAAAAACGCGCCGACGGGCGAGTACAAGGTGTTCTCGTCGTCCGAGGAAGGCAGGCTTATGTATTCGACGGACAGCGGCAACACCACGCAGAACGCGCAGGAATACTTCACATCAACTGAAGCCGAAAAGCGCGCGTTTTACGGCAGTTTCACGATTAAGGTTTACTTCCGTGCGATTGTCAATACCTTTGGTGAGATTACGTCCGTCAAGGTGTTCTGCGACGTCTATAACGCCAAAGGGCAAAGAAAATTTGACTCCCCGGGGCTTGAAATCGACTTTATCGAGGCGGATTACAGCCAATCGACGGAAACCAAACGTTTCAAAGGCATTTTCAGTTTCGAGCAGGGCAATATCGGGGCAATCACGGGCGACGCAGCCGCCGGTCAATACAAAAACATGCTGCTGGACGCTAACTACAAGCCGTACAATAACAACGACAAAGGGTTCAAGAATTTTTATTTCCGAACCGTGACAGGCGGTTGATAAAATGGAACTTGGCCATCTGTTATTCACGATATTTTCCGCATTTTTCGGGCTTGCGGTCGGCAGTTTTCTGAACGTTTGCATTTACCGCATTCCCAAAGGCACGTTTTTCACCGAAAAGCACAGTTATTGTCCGAAGTGCGGGCAGCCGCTGAAATGGTACGACATGGTGCCAGTTTTCAGTTGGATTTTTCTTGGCGGAAAGTGCAGGAATTGCAAGGAAAAAATCTCCGCAAGGTACCCGATTGTGGAGTCGCTCAACGCCGTATTGTGGACGTTGTCGGCATATTTTATTGGGCTTAACGCCAACGCGTTCATATACGACGCGCTGTTTTCGGCGCTCATCGTGATGACGTTCATAGATATCGACACGAAAGAGATCCCGAACGGCATCGTCGTGTTCATCATAATTTTGTCGATCCCGCTGTTTTTCACGGCGAAGGACGTTGTGTGGTGGCACCGTCTTGTTGGCGCGGTGGTTATCAGCGTGCCGCTTTACGTAATCGCGCTCGTGACGGGCGGCATCGGCGGCGGCGACATAAAGCTTTATTTTGCGCTGGGGCTTGTGTTGGGGCTTTACCCGACGCTTGTGTCGGCGTTTATCGCGATAGTGTCGGCGGGGCTTATCGGCGGCGTACTTTTGCTGACGAAAAAGGTCAGAAAGGGGTACGAGCTTCCGCTTGGTCCGTTTATCGCGCTTGGCGCGGTGGTCACGGTATTTGCGGGCACGCCCATAATCGACGGCATAAAAAACTTATTCGGAATATAATATTTATATATCATAAGGAGAAGAGATGCAAAGAGGAGCAAGTTTAGGCGACATCCTGTTGGAGAAAGGCTATGTCAAGCAGGCGCAACTGGATGACGCAAAACGTTGGCAAAAGACCCATCCCAACGAAAAAATCAGCGCGATACTGTTGTCGCGCGGCATTATCACCGAGGACGAGATGCTCTCAGCAATGGCGGAGCGTTTCAACACGACCTATATAAATACGGAGCTTGTCGTCCGTCGTCCCGAAATTCTGAAAAACGTACCGGAGCAAATCGTCAAAAAGCACTGCATAATGCCGCTTGACGTGAAGGCGGGGCAGATAATAATCGCCACGCACGATCCGCACGACATCGGCGCGTTCGAGGACGTAAAGATGGTCACGCGTATGGACGTCGGATTTGTCCTTGCGCCGCAGCGTATCATCGAAAGCGCGATTGAAAAGTACTACACCAACGCCGGCAACTTCTTCGTGTCGGACGAAGCGACGCAAAAGGTTGTCCAGCAGACTTCGGCGGCAACCCAGCAAAAGTTGTCCGAAATCGAAAGCCGCGTTGACAACACTCCTGTCGTCAAACTTATCAACAGCCTTATCACGCAGGCGTACATGCGCCGCGCGTCGGATATTCATATTGAGCCGTTTGAGGAGCAAATCCTTGTCCGCATGCGTATCGACGGCGAGCTTGTCGAATGTATGCGCTTGGACATTTCCACGCTTAACAGTATCGTTTCGCGTTGTAAAATCCTTGCGGGCATCAACATTGCTGAAAAGCGAATCCCGCAGGACGGCCGTATCGACTTCAACAACGGCGACATCAACATCGACCTTCGTGTCAACACGCTGCCCACGATTTACGGTGAAAAGGTCAACATGCGTCTTCTTGCAACCGAGGACGCCGCTCTTATCACACTTCCCGACCTTGGCATGCCCGACAAACTGTTTAATCAGTTCTCCCGCATCATCAAAGCGCCGAACGGGATCATTCTTGTCACAGGGCCTACGGGTTCAGGTAAGTCGACGACGTTGTACGCCGTCCTTAGCGAACTCAACAAACCGAACGTCAATATAACGACGGTCGAAGACCCTGTCGAAAAGCAAATCTTCGGCGTCAATCAGGTGCAAACCAACGCAAAGGCGGGCTTAACGTTCGCAAGCGGACTTCGCGCAATCCTGCGTCAGGACCCGGACATCGTCATGATCGGTGAAATTCGTGATACGGAAACCGCCGAAATCGCAATCCGCGCCGCTATCACAGGCCACTTGGTTTTGTCCACGCTGCACACCAACGACGCCGCGTCAAGTATCGTCCGTCTTATCGACATGGGCGTTGCGTCATACATGGTCGCGTCGTCCGTGAACTGCGTTGTCGCGCAAAGGCTTGTCAAAAAACTTTGCCCGGAATGCAAGAGAAAACGCGAAATCAAGGCGGAAGAGGCTGCAATTCTGAAAGATCCGTCAATCACTCATATTTATGAGCCTGTCGGCTGTCCCCGCTGCGGCAACACCGGCTACAAGGGACGTACCGCAATTTACGAAATTATCGAAATCGACAGCGACCTTCGCCGCATGATATCCGAGGGCAGGACAACCGAGGAAATCCGCGACTTCGCCAAAGAGCACGGCGCAACGTTTTTGGAAGACAGCATCCGCACGCTCATCGGCAACGGCACGACGTCCATGTCCGAGTTTTACCGCCTTATTTACAGTATTTAATAAACGGGAACAAACCAAAACAAAACTCTGCAACTTCTTGCAGAGTTTTTTAATAAAAAAAAGCGAGGCGTTTGCCTCGCTTAATGTTTTGTTGTTAAAAAGTGATTTTATTCGCCAGTGGCTGCGGTGGGGAAAGATTCATTGGAACCATACTTCAAAGTACCGGTTGCGCCATTTGTAACAGAAATATATGCTACTTTATAATTATTTGTTTTACCATTATAGCAAATGTAAATTGTGCCGAGCGGATCAACGTCATCACCCGTAGCTGTGTTAGCTATAACAAGAACAAAAAATTCACCCTTTGTAGTATTTTGAGTTCCGCTAATCTCTACTCCACTGGACTTGTTTTTTAAAAATGTTGCAATTTTGGTAGCATCATAAGCGGTTGCTGCGGTGGCAGGAGTCTCACCGACCGCTGGAGATGAATTATCAAATGCACCGGTGCCGTTATCGGCAATTTCAGTAACGACAGCACTGGCAAGTTGGTTTAACCTTTGCGTTACGTTGGTTTTGTCTGTATTTTTGTTTAATTGTGAAACCGTAATACCGGCGACCGTGCCTGCAAGGACTGCCATGATTGCGATTACGACGATAAGTTCAACGAGCGTGAAGCCCTTTTTGTTTTTTCTAAGTTTTAACATTTATGTTAATCCTCCACTATAATTATTTCAAAATTTGAGCATACAGGGCAAAAAATCCTTATTTTGCGATTAGTAAGTCAAAAACCGCGCTTGAAATGGTGTTTTTTTATTATACTGTCAAAAGGACACTCTTGCTAAATAGATGACCATCTTTTTAAGGAGAAATTGTCCGGTGTCCGGAGTTAAGTAATGTATGGATAAATATAATTAGTTTTAATACTGTATAATGTTTATTCGGTTTGTTTTGAATTCCACATAAACACTTTAATCGTTTTTGAAGCGGTTACCCCGTTAACTGCGCTTTTGACCAAACAATCGCAGGGAAAGGACACAAAACAACATAATAATATGGTTTTTTTATTAAACTGTCAAAAGGACACTCTTGCTAAATATATGACCGACTGTGATATTTTTTTTGGTATCATATAAATCATTAAATTAAAAACCGAGAATGCGTCACAAAAATACAATTAAATTTTTTGGTTTATGACAAGGTTCCCTTCCGGGGGATTCTCACGTCGTTGCTATACAACTCCTCAGAATGACATAAAATAAACCAAACGAATACTTTATCCGTCTTTGCAATACTCTTCATTCGTTTCCCTTCGGTACGAAGTACTTTGTCATTGCGAGCGTAGCGTGGCAATCGCCCGGAAGGGACACCGCATTGTAATGACATTAAATACTTCGTACCGAATGAGATAAGGTAACCGCATTGTGATGACAGGACACCCTGGCGTAAGCCGCACAGCACGCCGATTACCCTGTATGAATTTTGGTAAATGTAGTATTTGCTGGGAAAAATTTAAAAAAACGTATGAAAAGATTTGAATATGTGCATTGAATGGGCGAAAGTTGCACAATAATGGGACTTTTTTGGACTATTATACAATATAGTACTATTATAGTATTTAAATATTTTCAAAAAAAGTATTGACGAGGCATATTTTATAAAGTATAATTATAAATGTAAAGGGAAACTAAGACATTTTTTTATGCAGTTTTCCCTGAACAAAAAAATATCGGACAAAACGTCGCAAAATAAGGATTTGTCGCAGCATTGCTTTGTTCAATGACAGCGCGCTATCGCAAATCCGGGGACCCCAAGTACCGATACCAAACATTGAAATAATTATAGTGGAGGATTAACATAAATGTTAAAACTTAGAAAAAACAAAAAGGGCTTCACGCTCGTTGAACTTATCGTCGTAATCGCAATCATGGCAGTCCTTGCAGGCACGGTCGCAGGCGTAACAATTTCGCAATTAAACAAACAAAAAAACAACAGTGCGCTTTCGGAAGTCAAAACCTTAATGAGTGATTTCCAAACTTTCTTGCTTACTTATGACAAAAAAGACGAAATTACCAAATCACAAGATGATGCAACAGCAGCTGTTACTGCTTTTGCAACAGAAGCAAAGTCGGCCAGTGGCGAATCGGTATTTGCTGAAAATGCAGCGGGTGCAGTTGCTGGAAATCACAAGTTTTTCTACACCGTGACTTTTACCGCCGCCACAGAATCTACACCAGCAACAGTAAAATATAAGTTTTATGCCAGCAGAGCGGGTTCCACAGGTCCTGTTCCTGAAATCGAATGGACATTTTCATCGACTGACATTTAATTATAACTGAGTATAAAGCGAGGCAAATGCCTCGCTTTTTGATTGAGTAATTTTCTTTATTTTTTTACATTTAATGAAAGGTAAAATTGAGCAACACAAAAAAAGAGCCTATTGAGAATTTTTGTTTAATTCTACACTTTTTCTCAATAAGGTAATTCTTTTGGTCGAAAATCAACCATAAAAGTAATATTTTACAAGGAATACGCCAAAATCGAGCAATACAAAAAGCGAGGCATTTGCCTCGCTTTTTTGTGTTTATCCTTTTTATCCTTTTGTCATGTTTCCTTGCGTGTCAACCGTGTAGGTAACGCTTTCGGACGTTGCCCCTTTGAAATAATAAGTAATCACAACGTTGTTTTCGTCGGTCACGACTTTGACTTTTCCTTTTTCAGAACTTTCAGTGAAAGGTATCTTATCATTTTTCAGGTTTTGTCTTATCGAAACGTCAATGATAAACTTGCCTTCATCATTCTTTGCAAACTTGCCTGTTGCCACGGCAATAACGTCCGCTTGGTCACCCAAACCGATTTCTTGTATAACGTAGTTGGCGATTAAACGCGCTTGTATATCGCCGTTTTTATTCGTTTGTTTGTTTAATTGTGTGACGGTAACACCTGCTACTGTTCCGGCAAGAACCGCCATAATGGCGATAACAACGATTAGCTCGACAAGTGTAAAACCTTTTTTGTTCTTAATCATTTTATTTTATAAAAAAGGGGGCATTTTGCCCCCTCGTGATGTTTTAAATCTGTTTTATTGTGCCACTGTTCTTGTAATTTTGCCCTCGGTATCTACAGTATAAGTAATATCTTTTGCGCCACTAGCTTTTGCCTTATAAACAATAGTAACACTTGTGTTAGTAACAGTCACAGTGATTTGACCTTTATCCGTGCCGAAAGGTATCTTATCGTTTTTCATGTCAGTTTTAATTGTATTTTCAAAAGTGTTCTTGAATTTAGTATCTGTTCCTGACTCATCAAGAACACTGTCTCTATTAGCACCAAGTTCTTGTACAACATAATCTGCAATAAGTTTTGCTTGTGTATCACCGCTTTTATCAGTTTGCTTATTTAACTGTGAAACCGTAACACCGGCGACCGTGCCTGCAAGGACTGCCATGATTGCGATTACGACGATAAGTTCAACGAGCGTGAAGCCCTTTTTGTTTTTTCTAAGTTTTAACATTTATGTTAATCCTCCACTATAATTATTTCAATGTTTGAGCATATCGGACACGCGTCGCACACTGTGCTTTTGAAATCACATTATTGCAAGCAATAATGCTCACTCTTTTGCTTGTGTGCTCCTTTTCCTCCACACAAGTACAAAAGTATCTTGCGTGGGTTTTGTATTGCGGTGTCCCTTCCGGGAGTTTGCCACGGCGTTGCAAGCAACTTCTCGCAATGACATTAAGTGCTTCGCACGCAGTGGAATAAGCGATGTTGCTTATTCAACTCTCTCTGTCATTGAACAAAGCAATGCTGCGACAAATCCTTATTTTGTGAGAAATAGTAGAATGGTAATGAAAAAAATAATATATTGACACTGTACTCGCGAAGTAGTATAATTATATAAGTATGAAAAGGCGTGTTTTCAAAAATAAAAAAGGCTTTACGCTGGTGGAACTTATCGTGACCATTGCCATTATGGCGATTCTTGCCGCGGCGGTTACGCCTGCCGTTTACGTCACGACAAAACGCCGTCAGAAGAGCGCTGCCGAAACCGACACGCAGACCATGTACAGGAACGCGATCGCGGCGGTTACGTACCTTTCGGGGCAGTATATTTATCCCAACAAGCCGGATCCGCGCAAAGAAGACGTGGACAACGGCGTGCACGGGTGGTACGTCACGTATTCCGCAATGGTGTGCAAGCGCATTTATCAGACCGTAATCGGGCTGGACATTCCCGTCAAATACTATAACCCCGATGCGTCGGGGACGGAAAAGGTCCTTGTACCCGACGGCTGCAACGCGGTGGAGCGCAGTTCCTTTGTCAACGCGGACAACAAAAATCCTTATATCGTCATTCAGGTTGTGGGCGTCACGGCGGCGGAAAGCGCAGAAATCGTATATTACCTCATCGTCAGTTACCACAACGACAAGAATAAGTTTGAGGCTTGGGACGGCGGCGCGACGGTGCAAACGGCTACGTATGACTACGTCACGAAAGATCCGACGACAAATCCGCAACTTAACCGCGCATATCAGACCAACAAGGGCACTCCCATCCGCTATACGTTCAAAATAAGAACAAAGTAAGGCTATTATGAAATATATCTTGCAGTTTTTTTACCTGGTTTTACAGTTCACCTGGGGCGCGATTCAGAACGTCCTGGGGTTTTTGCTTTTCCTGAAAAATATCAGGTGCGAGCACGCCTATTACCACGGCGCAATCCTGACCTTCCACGAGGGCGATTGGGGCGGCGTGTCGTTGGGCGCGTTTATCTTCATCAACGGCAAGCGCGGCGATGAGTACAAAAAAACCGTGTCCGTGCATGAGTACGGCCATACCATTCAGTCGCTGATTCTGGGGCCGCTGTATCTGTTTGTCGTCGGGATTCCGTCGTTTGTATGGTGCAACAACAAAAAGTGCATCGCTTATAGACAGGAACAAAATAAATCCTATTACGATCTGTATTGCGAAAGTTGGGCGAACAGGCTCGGCGAGGCGGTCACGCACGAGGAGGCACCGCACAAGTGAAAGAAAAGTTCAACGGGGTGCTGTTGCATATAGGAAGTCTGCCGTCTGAATACGGCGTCGGCGCGCTGTCCAGGGGCGCGTTTTCTTTTGTCGATTTTTTGGCGGACGCGAAGGTCGATTTCTGGCAAACGCTGCCGTTATCGCCAACGTCTTTCGGCGACAGCCCGTATCAATCGCCGTCGGCATTTGCGGGGAATCCGTACTTTATTGATATAAATACGCTTGTTAAACGCGGGCTTTTGACGGAAAACGAGGCAAAACGCGCCAAAACAAAATCACTTGACTACGCCGAAATTTTTAACTCGCGATACGACGTGCTGCGCTGCGCGTTCAAAAGATTTCAAAAAAATTCCGATTATTCAAAGTTTCTTGAAAATAACGAATATTGGCTGGACGACTTCGCGCTGTTTATGGCGCTCAAAGTCAAAAACGGGTTTTCGTCGTTCGATACGTGGGAAAAGGACGAAAGACGGCGCGATACGCTGTCCGACGAGAAAATCGCCGCGCTTCAGGACGAGTGCGATTTCTGGCGGTTTTTGCAGTTCGAGTTCTTTCGCGAATTAACCGCGCTTAAAGACTACGCAAAATCCAAAAACGTCGCGCTTATCGGAGATATCCCCATCTACGTCGCGTACGACAGCGCGGACGTCTGGGCGCACCCTGAAATATTCAGGCTTGACAAAAATATGCGCCCGAAAGAGGTCGCCGGCGTGCCGCCCGATTACTTCTCCGCCGACGGGCAACTGTGGGGCAATCCGCTGTACGACTGGAAAAAACAGCAGTCGGACGGCTTTTTGTGGTGGCATCACCGCTTGCTGCATCAGCTGCAATTTTTCGACAAAATCCGCATCGACCACTTCCGCGCGTTTGAAAGCTACTACGCCGTGCCGTATGGTGCAACGACCGCAAAAATCGGCAGGTGGGTGAAGGGCGTCGGCACGAAAATCTTCGACGGGCTTGACCTCTACGGCAGAATCATCGCCGAGGACCTCGGAATTATCACCGATAAGGTGCGCCGCCTTGTGAAACGTACCGGTTTTCCCGGAATGAAAGTCTTTCAGTTCGCTTTCGACGGCAAGAGCGATAACGAGCATCTGCCGGAAAACGTAAGGTATAACACCGTCTATTACACCGGCACGCACGACAACGATACGCTGAAAGGTTGGTACGATGCGCAGGGTGACGGCACAAAAGAGTACGTCAAAAAAACCCTCGGCGCAACCGACGAGAACGTCTTTGATAAAGTTTTCAAAAGGGTAATGCGCTCCCGCGCGAAATTCGTCATCGTGCCTATGCAGGACTATCTGTTGCAGGGCTCGGAGGCGAGAATGAATACCCCGGGAACGAACGACGGGAATTGGAAATACGTCCTGCCGAAAAATTACGCAAAGGTGAAAAACCGCATAAGAAAGTACGTCAGGAACAGATGCAGGGA
>ERZ825137.391-NODE-391-length-62094-cov-4.390045_pt1 | contig 62094 bp, 46 predicted proteins | sample MGYA00519873_ERZ825137 | MGnify/ENA primary metagenome ERZ825137 (study PRJEB31778, sample SAMEA3449190) | human gut metagenome | biome: human gut; feature: human-associated habitat; material: faeces | place: United Kingdom | collected 2010/2012 ...
TTGTTATCTTATGGATTGTTTTACAGGCTGCAAAGTTAAATAAAATGCTGATTTATTTACACTTTCACCTTGAATTATTTTGGAAAAGGCAGCTTCCGAAGTTTATTTTCCCATAACAAGAAGTGATTCGTATTCTTCTGCATCATCCGGATAATCCATCATAATAAGAATTATTTCCAGGAATCCACTTGGACATATGCGTTTTAAAAAAGAGTCTTCACGTTTTCTAAATCTTCCGATGTAAACCGCGTAATACGCAATGAGAAAGAATATCCGCGTTTAGAAATGATTCTTTACTTGTTCAAGTCAGTTAAAGGAGCTACCGAACAAGCGTTAGGCGCCCGTATTCTCATGAAGTGGGCCAACGTGGGAGCTATACAGTCCACCGTAGCCGGAGTATGGATAAGTTCGGGTTTCGTACCTGCTCCCCAGAAAATAAGAGGAAACTCCAGATATGAATCCCGTACAATTCTATATGGATGGTCTTTAGTAACATCTTCGTTCATTAATTTCCATCCCGGAGCAACGTCCAAAATAATATCGCCGGAACACTTGCCGTTGTAAGCGTTACGCATACGCATGGCTTCAGGCGTATAAGCATTCAAACGTAAGTCTTGCGATGTGTAAACCGACTTCACTCCGCTGAACTGCGCCAAGAACTCAGCAGCTTTAGCCATCACTTGTACCAGGTTCAACTGTTTCTTCTCAATTAGTTTCTGGTCCAGATAAATATGCAGTCCGTTGTAAGCCTCCACATATTGTCCCTGTCCGTATGTCGCCATCAGGAACATGTTCAACAGAGCCGTACAACGATCCATATAAAATTCCCCGGTAGGAATTCGGTATTCCGACAGATAGTCACTCACTTCTGCATCGGCATAACCGGTGGAAGTTATAAAGACCAGCAAATTCTGTATACCCACCTTCTTTTCCGCTGCTTCCAGCAGCTCCTCTATATGGCGGTCGAGACGTGCGTAAGTATCCTGAATTTCAATAGGGTACTCAAACGCCGACTTATGTTCGAAATTACCTGCATAATAAGTAACGGCCAAGAAATCGGTTATATTGTCTGTTCCTATCGCTGTATTCCGCAAGCAAGTAGTGGCCAGACGGTTTACCTCATCATTCACCAATCCGCTTGTTTTAAAGTTCCTGTACTTGCGATAAGTATCCGTAAAACGATGTTTGAAACCGTCCGAATTCAATGCCGAAAAATAAGTGTAGGCGCCCGAAGCATGATAAGGCTCCCATACCAAATCCTGAATACGAGTATCCAGTCCGTTCCGGTCGTTGTATGCTATTACCCATGTAGGAAAATTTCCGTAAAAAGTAGAACCAGCCCATTTTCCCGTATCGTCATTCAACCAAAATGCCCCGTCGGCGGCATGACCGGCAGAAAATACCGCCGCATCCCGAAACGGAGCGATGGCATATACGACAGCTTTTCCCAATGTAGCCACTTTCAGTTCATCCGAAATGGTAGAAACCAACAAATTCTTGGGAGAGGTATTCTCCGCTGTATAAACACCCATAAACGCCTTATCGTCCACGCATTGCACCATCTGCAACGTGTTACGGTCCATCCATTCTCCACCTATAATTCCATGATTGTAAGGCGTGGTTCCGGTATAGATGGAAGCAACGGCCGAAGCGCGATCGGTAGGGGAAAAATTATAATTGGCACTGCAATAGATTCTTCCTTCCTTCAACAAACGTCTGAAACCCTTCTCGCCGTACAATGCCGAGAAAGCCTCCATATAATCGGACCGTAACTGGTCGATAGTGATACCCAACACTAATTTCGGAGCAACGGGAATCGTTTGTGCCTGAAGACTTGTAAGGGTTAAAGCCGTAAGGAGCGAAGTAAGTAATCTTCCTTTCATTTATGTCGTTTTCTATATATTCCTATTATGTGAGTCAATGATCTTATCAACAAACTCAGGGCCAAAGGTAATACTACCAAATTAAATTTTTGAGGTATCACTTCCCAAAACGCTATAAAAAGTGTTAAAACCACTATATTCACCCAATGATAGAAATCCTTCTTCCCTTTTATGGATCTATAAACCATCATCGGAAGATAAATTAAGGGAATGGGGTTGAACAGAATCAACAAGTAATTGGAACCTACCGTAGGGTGTACGGAAAAGAAAAATAAAAAGGCGATAATGCATCCGGCAATACCTTGCGCGCCAAATAAAAGGATATCCACACCCCAAAAACATTTTTGGTAACGTAATTCGATTATTCCTATTATCACGGTGAATGCCAGCAATATGATCGCTGTTTGCATCGGTGTAATCGGAAAATCTTTTTTGTGTACTGATACAGAAGGATCCACTATTTTTTGTTTTTCCAATATCAGCGGACGTTCCGTACCATCCGCAGCTCTGATGACCGCTCCGTCTGCCGCACGAAGCAAATAGAAAGGTGCGAACATCTGCAAACGCACATCGATAGGTTTGTCGGCTTCACTGCCCAAACAAAGGTCTATACCTAATTCCGACCATTCATGTCCGGCGGTATATTGATGAACAATATCACGAAAAGAAAGCTCTTTCCCGGATTCCGGATAAATAACCGTTCCTTCGATACTTTCCTCTATTTTATCACGAGCACGCGTGGTACAATTATCATAAAAATAATTGTAGCGGTAAGTCCGGTTTTCAGGTCTGTAGTTCTCATCCAGCAATTGGAACAGACGCATTTTTTCCCGAGGTGTGAGATTCAATACCTGCTGTTCCACGTAAGAACCACGCGAGTCATACTCTTCTTCAAAGTAAATATAAGGAATCACCCCCAGTTGGTAATCGGTCTCTCCTTTTACGAAACGCATCACGAAATTAGGAGTTTGAAAGCTGAACATGCCATAGTTGAACACCCAATCCGCCCCTTTCGCTTTATCCTCGTACCGGATAGCCGTATGCCCAAACAAGGCGTAGATTTCCGAACCGGGCGAACAAGTAAGCAGGCTGATACGGATAGAGTCTTCTTCCTCAGCGGCAGATACCGGTAAAATAATACCGAATCCTGTGTATATTATCCAAAATAAGAATAAGAGATATCGTTTCATCAAACAGTTTTTCCAATCAGAGGAGCAAAGGTAGGACTTTCAAAGCAGATTACACACAGATTTTCGCAAATATTTCTGTTTCTACCATAAATTACCAGCTGATAACAAAATTGATCTTTCATACCCAAATAGATGTTTTTATGCGGATTTACAGCAAATACCCCTATTTTCAACACAAATCACCCCGAACAATGACAAAACAGGTCTTTTTATACTAAATCTATATGATTTCAGCAGATTTTCTTCATTTCTATATTATATCCACCCAATAATGACAAAACAGGACTTCTTTATATCATTTCTATACAATTCCTATATATATTTCCTTTTCCGCCATTTATCCTCGAATTATATCAAAAACCGTAGCTTTTCTTTATTTTTGTACGATTTCGACCAAATATTACACATTCTCATTCATAAAAATGTTGTAATATTGCAAAATAAAATCTTTAAATCTACATAGTACATGAAAAAAATATTATCTGCTTGCTTTGCCACGTTTCTTTCGTGCGGCACTTTTGCACAGACCGCTACCGAGGCGAGACTTCCTTACCAAGATACAAACCTTTCACCCGAACAGCGGGCTGAAGACTTGCTCGGCCGACTCACTTTGGAAGAAAAAGCATTATTAATGCAAAACAATTCCAAAGCAATTCCACGGCTTGGTATCAAACCGTATGAATGGTGGAACGAAGCCTTACACGGTGTGGCTCGTGCCGGACTGGCTACCGTCTTTCCACAGTCTATCGGTATGGCAGCTTCGTTTAACGACAGTTTGCTCTACGAGGTGTTTACTGCCGTCTCGGATGAGGCACGCGCCAAAAACAGATATTTCAATAACAAAGGCCAGTATAAACGTTACCAAGGCCTTACCATGTGGACCCCGAACGTAAACATTTTCCGTGACCCACGCTGGGGACGAGGACAGGAGACGTACGGAGAAGACCCATATTTGGCTGGACGCATGGGTATGGCGGTAGTACACGGGTTACAAGGCCCGGCAGATACTCGGTACAACAAATTGCATGCCTGTGCCAAACATTTTGCCGTACACTCCGGTCCGGAATGGAACCGCCATAGTTTCAACGCGGAAAATATAGACCTGCGCGACCTGTGGGAAACCTATCTTCCCGCCTTCAAAGAGCTTGTACAAAAAGCTAAGGTAAAAGAAGTAATGTGTGCCTACAACCGCTACGAAGGCGACCCTTGCTGCGGAAGCAACCGACTGCTCACTCAAATTCTGCGTAACGAATGGGGATTCAAGGGTATCGTGGTATCCGATTGCGGCGCTATTTCCGACTTCTACGGGGAAAATAAACACAATACCCATCCCGATGCCACCCATGCTTCGGCAAGTGCTGTACTAAGCGGAACAGACGTGGAATGCGGCAGCAACTACGGCAAGCTGCCCGATGCGGTACGGAAAGGGCTGATTCCCGAAGAGCGCATCGACATCTCCGTACGCCGTCTGCTAAAAGCTCGTTTCGAGTTGGGAGAAATGGACGACACCCACCCGTGGAACCATATTCCTTACTCGGTGGTAGCTTCTGCCCAACATAATGATTTGGCACTGAAGATGGCGCAAGAAAGCATGGTGTTATTACAAAACAAACGTAATCTGCTTCCCCTTAATAAAAAGATGACTGTTGCCGTTATCGGTCCAAACGCCAACGACTCAGTGATGCAATGGGGAAACTACAACGGTACGCCTTCCCACACGGTAACATTGCTGAAAGGTATACAAAAACTACTTCCGGAATCGCAAATTATTTACGAACAAGTATGCGGCCACACTGATGCACACATCTGGGGAAGTCTGTTCGGTCAATGCCGCTCACCGAAAGGCAACGGTTTTGAAGCGACTTACTGGAACAATACTGCGTATCAGGGAACTCCCTCTGCCGAAGCCCTGCAACCTACCCCCTTCGCATTTCAGGCAGCAGGCGCTACCGTATTTGCTCCGGGAGTGAATACCAAAGAATTCTCCGCTTCCTACCGTTCCACCTTCCGTCCCGAGCATTCCGGCACTGCCCATTTCCGTATAGCCACCAACGGAAAAGTCCGTGTGCTAGTAAACGGTAAAGATGCCGGACAGGAAATCGTCAACAAGAAACAACCGGCCAACTATTACCCATTCTCTTTCGAACAAGGCAAAGAGTATGAGATAGAACTGAAAACCGAACAAACACGGGAAGACGCGTTCCTGAAATTCGATTTGGTGGAAGCGCAGCCGACAGACATGACGGCCTTGCTGAAACGGTTGAAAAAAGCAGATGTAGTTATCTTTGCAGGAGGTATCTCTCCCTTACTCGAAGGAGAACAAATGAGTGTTGACGCACCGGGATTCCGCGGAGGCGACCGGGAGGACATCGAACTTCCCACCGCACAACGCAATGTGTTGCAAGCGCTGAAAAAAGCAGGCAAAAAGATTGTTTACGTCAACTATTCAGGTTCGGCCATTGCCTTGACTCCGGAAACTGAAACTTGTGATGCCATCCTGCAAGCGTGGTATCCGGGACAAGAGGGCGGAACAGCTGTAGCTAGAATACTCTTCGGTGAATACAACCCAGCAGGACGGCTGCCGATAACCTTCTACAAAAATACTGGACAGCTTCCCGATTTTCAGGATTATTCGATGAAAGGACGCACTTATCGTTATTTCAAAGAGAAGCCCTTGTTCCCCTTCGGTTACGGACTGAGTTACACGCAATACACCTATCTGCCAGCTCGTCTGGACAAAACAAGTTTGAAATACGGCGAAAAGGCTATCCTCACCATTCCTGTACGAAACATCGGCAAGCGCGATGGTGAAGAAGTGGTACAAGTTTACCTGCGTCGTCCCGACGATATGGAAGGACCGCTGAAAACATTAAGAGAATTCCAACGTATCAGCCTGCCGAAAGGAAGCAGCAAAGAAGTGACGATAGAACTTCCCTACTCCGCTTTCGAGTGGTTCGATATAAAAACGAATTCCATGCATCCACTTACCGGACGCTACGAGATTCTTTACGGAGGCAGTTCCAGGGAACAAGATTTGCAACGTATACAGATCACTATTGAATAGGAGTTGGATTCAGCACACAAATGACAGATAACAATATCTGAGTGTAAAAATACAACTTCCTCTTCGAAGTTGAATGCATACACGAATGACAGATGACAACATCTGTTCCATACAGGAAGTATCTTTGAATAAAAACTTATCCACCGTGTATTGCACCGACTGACTACTCGAGTGGTATGCGAACTGAAGCTGCAAAGAGTAAAAGTACAAACAACAAACGCTCGTACGAGGAAAAAAGTACTGAAGAAGGAGAAAGAAAGAACTCCTAAATTTAGAATATCACATGAGCCCAGACTATGTAATTGCACAAACTTAGCTAACAGAATTATTTATACTTGGCCAGTGGCATTGCATCACCCTAGCTAATCTCAAACCGTAGGCCTGTCACTTCCCAAGCCGTAGGCTTGTGGCTACCGCAAGTGCCAAGCCTACGGCTTGGGAAGTGACAGGCCTACGACTTAATCTCCCGCAAACAAGACAGACACATTGACAAAACGCCGCACTTCTTACCACCAAATACGTCACTATCCATCACTAATTACGTCACTCTCTCCTGTGCACAGTCGAACAAGCATCCGTTTTTGATGGTATTGTTCACCCGCTCCGCCAATGCGTTATACAACGGGTTCTCACATGGAATCATACTGATAACATATATATTTCTCCATAAGCACGGCAACATATTGGTTAGAACCATACTGTATGCCCCGGTCGGAGTGGTAAATCAGTTTATTTAAATCCACATGCAACCTTTTATTAAACTCTAAAGCCATTTTTAAGGCCCATAGAGCACCCTCTATTTCAAGTGTTTTGTAAAAATGGCTTGCAACATCTATAAACCAGGAGAGATAAGACCATTCCTTCCGAGCGGCAACAGAGGTAATATCCGCCACACCATCTCTCCGATTGAAGTGCCACGAGCAAGGAAGTAACATTCAGTAAATCAGGACAAATATAAAAGTTAGGGGTTGAATTCGTCGTCTTCAGACATGACCATTCATTTCTTTGAGATAAACCATTGGCACACAAAACATGGTAACATGGATCACGGTCTATAACCATTTTCTCTCCGAACTTAGAGACATAACACGCATAAAGTTCACGCATGATATGAGAACGTCTAACCTCCTTTTTTACTGTCCACATGTTTATAATAACCTTGTCCGGTTATGCCGAAGTAATCACAGAAGATTTTCAACCTGCCATGAAAGCGATGACCGAAAAGTCTCCGTGACTAAGGTGTCGATTACTTGGCTTCGGAGTTTTTTCGAATATTGATATGATAAGTGAATTCCGCCAGATTAATCAAAGCCTCGCTAGCTTTATGAAGAAGAGATTTCTCCTCTAAGGTACGACAAATCTGATGGTTTCCAACATGAAGCAAGGCCACTTCTGAATGAAGAGAAGATGTTATACCTGAACTTTGTCCACTATACTCAGAAAATACCTTCCCCCTCTTACAGAAAATTTACTGAAAGCATGCTTCACCGTTCCTCTTTCATTTCTAATAACATAAAAATCAGAAAAGTACAGTAACTGACAACACTATTCACCAAAGGAAATTAAAAAACGAGTTTTTTACGCCCAATGCATAAGAAAGTCCAGACCGAAACTCTCTTTGTATGAAAAAAGAGGTCTGCAGTTTTCCCCTGCCTCAAGAGTATAAAACAGGCTTGATGTCCCAATAAATACAACTCATGAAAACAGTTTGGAGTCTTGACAGACACAAAGACAGTGTTTTCTGCTGTATTCTAAGTAACGGAGGACAAAAACCCAACACAAATTTGGTACGCTCACCGATGAACTTGTGACATTGCACGACCTGATGGAAGCTAAAGGGGAGCAAGGAATGCATCATGAAGAATAACACATCCTAGAAAGAAATCACCGTTAACTTCAACGGACTTTATGAAAAGTATCCTATATCGATATGATATTTGACAGAAATGAAATTGCAGAATACCGGAGCTATTACCTTATTTATACAGACCGGAAGAATAGAAATTTAATGCACAGAATTATTTGGCTGAAAACACCTATAAACCTAAATACAAGGCATTATACCAGTACGGGAATCAAATAAAAGATACTCAAAAAGGGTTCAATTTCAGTTATAAGTATTATTTTTGTAAAAGCAATCATTCCAACGATTGTTATACGTTAAACTCTTAAGCTAATACATACTATGAATCGTTACACCATCTATTTGATAGTTTTTATTATGGCAGCTACCATGCCCACACAAGCACAGGAAGTTCTTTTTCCAGCACAGAATGCCAAAAATGTAAACATCGATACCCATCTTGTTCTTCACTTTACAGATTCACCGACTATTGGGGAAAAGGGATGTATCAAAGTTTACGAAGAAGGCAGTAACAGGCTGGTCGATTGTTTGGATCTAAGCATTCCTGCCGGACCGACTGAAAAAAGAAAGAACCCGAAAGCTACTTATACTCCAATACCTTATGAGTACATAGCGACAAACCATACCAATGCCAACACTAAGCCCGGTACTCCTTCAGGCTGTAACCAGCCCGAAAACACGCCTTACCAATTGACTATTATCGGGCACTTTACTGATGGATTCCATTTTTATCCGATCATTATCCACGATAAAACCGCAACTATTTACTTACATCACAATTTACTGGAATATGGAAAGAACTATTATGTTACCATCGATGAAGGAGTTCTCTCCGCCAAAGGATTCAAAGGTTTCACTCAAAATAATCCGTGGAAGTTTTCCACTAAAAAACATCCTTCGGTTATCGGGAACAAAATCGTAGTCAGTCCAGATGGATCTGCCGATTTCAACACCGTACAGGGTGCTCTGGATTATATACCAGACTTTACGCCCCATAGTCTGGAACAAAAAGAGGAGGATACCGACCTGAACGGAGGTTGGCATATATATATTAAAAACGGTGATTATGAGGAGATAGTTTATTTCCGTAACAAACGACATGTAACCATCGAAGGAGAGAGCAAAGAGGGAGTAGTTATACACTATCCTAATTGCGAAATATTCAACCCTCATCCCGAATTAATAAAAACAAACGAAAATATCGGTACCTTTCCCTCCAGACGAGCATCTTTTATGTGCGACAACGGATATGCAATTACATTGATGAACTTGACTTTACGTACCGACTGCAAAGGACAAGCCGAGGCTTTGCTGATTATGGGAGTTAATAACAGCGTGTATAACGTAATTATCGATGGATCGGGAGACGCTTTACAAGTAAACGGTCCCACTTATTTTGAGCGATGCGACATTATCGGCGATGGAGATACAGTAATGGGAAGGGGACCGGCCTTTTTCAGAGACTGTAGCATTACAAGTTCATCCTATATGACACGTGCAAGAGGAACGGAGAAAAATCATGGATATGTCTTTAATCATTGCACATTTAACGGAATCGGCGATAACGCTATCCTCACCCGAACTCCGGTAACAGATATTTATCCGGCCGCCGAGGTTATATTGCTGAATTGCACCTTGAACAATGTTAATCCGCTAGGATGGAATGCATTGGAAGGTGATACATCTAAGGCCAGACTGTGGGAATACAATAGCCGAAACACAAACGGAACTCCGATAGATGTAAGCAAACGTCATCCGGTATCTCGACAATTGGATAAAGAAAAAGATGCGGAATGGATAGAAAAATATCAAAACCCATTTTACATATTAAGGTAATAAGCAAGAATTTAAAAGCAGGGTAAATAAAAGAGCGGAACGTAAAACTTAAATAAAAATTTCAAAAACGCAAAGGGAATTACTGTAAATATGACATATTTTACTTTACTTTGCAAGCCTAATTAAAGAGAATTGTGAATTTAATTATTGATATAGGAAACTCTGTAGCCAAGCTTGCTCTTTTTCATCAAAATGAATTGATTGATGTTTTTTATGATTCAAATCAATCATTGGATACGTTATCAACCATATGCAGTCAATATTCCATTGAGAGGAGTATCTTATCGACTGTTATAAACTTGAATAATACGATCCTTGAACAATTGAAGACGCTTAAATGTAAATTGCTTCAAATTGACTATCAGACAGTTCTCCCTATAAAAATACTATATCAAACGCCTCAAACGTTAGGTAGCGACCGTATAGCCGCCGTAGTGGGAGCTCAAACCCTTAAACCGAGAAAAGACATTTTGGTTATTGATGCCGGAACATGCCTTACTTACGAATTTATAGATGCACAAGGTAACTACTATGGAGGCAACATTGCACCGGGAAAAGCAATGCGCTTGAAAGCGCTTCATTCTTATACGGCCAAACTGCCTCTTATCGAAGCAGAAGGTGATACGCCGGAGTTGGGTTATAATACGGAAACGGCTATCCGTTCGGGAGTAATTAAAGGTATGGAATTCGAAATAAACGGTTACATTACCCATTTACAAAAGAAATATCCGGGACTTTTGGTTTTTTTAACGGGCGGAGATGAATTTTCTTTTGATACAAACTTAAAAAATATCATCTTTGCAGATAAATTTTTAGTGCTGAAAGGCTTAAATAGAATTTTAGAATACAATGATAAAATATAACAAAACCCTTTGCATGCTATTGTTTACAATGATAGCAGGAGTAGTAATGGCCCAAAACGGTGTTAACTCCCCTTATTCCCGATACGGTTTCGGGCTTCTTTCCGATCAGAGTACCAGTGCAAACAAAGGTATGGGAGGACTCTCTTACGGACTAAGAAATAAATACCAGATAAATGTCGGTAATCCGGCTTCTTATTCGGCTATTGATTCTTTGACATTCTTATTCGATGCAGGCATAACATTACAAAATGCAAATTTCGATAATGGATCCATAAAAATGAATACCAAGAATTCAAGTTTGGATTATCTGGCTTTTCAGTTCCGGATGTTTAAAAACATAGGAATGACAGCGGGATTTTTACCTTATTCTAAAATCAATTATAGCTTTTCTTCCAGTGAGAAGGTAAGAGAAGATGAAGAAGGCACTGTATACTCTTATGAATCATTTGCCGGAGACGGGGGGTTGAATCAGGCTTTTTTAGGTGTTGGAGGCGAAGTGTTTAAAGGATTCTCTATCGGAGCTAATGTTTCATACTTATGGGGGGATTTGAACCATACGATAAAAAACAGTTATAGTTCTTCTACAGTCTGGTCGATTTTACGTAGTTACACATCCGAAATAAAGACTTATAAAGCCGATTTTGGTATTCAATACAGCAAAACATTCAATACTAAACATATGGTTACAGTGGGAGCAACCTATTCTTTAGGACATAATGTAAAGGCTGACGCATACAAAATACAGCAATCACTGGACGAAAGTTCAGGTTCTTCCAGCGTAATGACCCAACGTATTGATACCATAGCAAACGCTTATCAAATACCACACTGTTTTGGTATCGGTTTTACGTATGTTTATGACAAACGATTAACCGTGGGCATGGACTACACCTTACAGAAATGGGCGAATGTGAAATATCCGCACTTCACTACAAAACCCAAGGAAGATGGTAATACGAATCTGCCCGCAGAACTTATTGAGCATACAACAGGCTCAAACGTTGATTATGAGAACTGGAAATTCAACAATTCCTATAAACTGGCAATCGGTATGGAATATGTTCCCAGTTTCACGGCTCGAAGCATTTTTAAGAGAATGAGATACCGCCTTGGAGGTTATTATTCCGACCCTTACGTAAAAGTAAAAGGAGCGGATACACGCGAATATGGGATAGGAGGAGCTGTGGTAGTACCCATATTTAACACGCATAGCAGCAAAACCTCATTCTTGACAGTTTCTGCCGAATATGTAAACGTTAACCCGAAAGTGAATAATCTTATCAAAGAAAATTATCTTAAGCTAAGTGTCGGATTAACTTTCGGAGAATTATGGTTCCTCAAATGGAAAGTTCAATAAACTTAATCCAAAAATAAAAAGATACACGAATTATTAATAACAACAACTAATGTTCTATACGATGAAAATGAAGATGATTACCGCAATCTTGCTTGTCTTTGCACTGGGGACAACAAGTACATTTGCACAGAAAGGAGTAGATGATGGTTCGAGATTCGGACACGGAGAAGACAGCCTAAGATGCTTACAAAACTTAAGTATTTATGCTGAGTATGTAAAAACAGGCAACTTCAGAGATGCTTACCTCCCTTGGAAAGCAGTTTACACGGAATGCCCTAAAGCACAAGTTTTAACTTATATCAATGGAGCTAAAATTTTACGCTGGTTTATCTCAAATGAGAAAGATGCAACTAAACGCGCTGCATATGTTGACGAGTTAATGGGAGTATATGATCAACGTCTTAAATATCTGGATGAATTAAATAAATTGGTTCGTACCCCCACAACAGAAGGTTCTGTTTTAGGAATGAAAGCGCATGATTATATCGTTTACAGTGCGGCAAACCTTGATGTAAATAAAGCATATGATATGTTGGCTAAAGTTATCTCTTTGGAAAAAGAAGAAACCGACTACTATGTATTGCAAGACTTTATGGATATGTCTGCCCGCAAATACAAGGCGGATCCTAACCATAAAGAAAAATTTATCGATGACTATCAACTCGCAGCGGGATATGCAGATAATCTATGCAAGAATGCTTCTGAAAAGATGAAAAAGGTAACAGAAATCACTAAGAATAATATCGAAGCGATTTTTATAAATAGTGGAGCTGCGACTTGTGAGAACCTGCAAGCTATGTATGCACCCAAAATTGAGGAAAATAAAACAGACTTGGAATATTTGAAGAAAGTTGTAGCCTTAATGAAAATGTTTAAATGTACAGACCAAGAGGCTTATTTCAAAGCTTCCGAATATGTACATGCAGTATCTCCGACTGCTGAAACAGCCGTAGGTTGCGCTTATATGTATTATAAGAAAGGTGATTTAGAGAAAACTCTTCAGTTCTTCGATCAAGCTATCGAACTGGAAGAAGATCCAATAAAAAAATCGGAAAATGCTTATAATACAGCTGTAGTTTTATTCTCTAAAAAGCAATTGGGTAAAGCGAAAGCCTACGCCAACAAAGCTATTTCTTTTAATGACAAGAACGGAAAAGCATATATCCTGATTGCTACTATGTATGCATCAAGTCCTAATTGGAGCGATGAAAGTGCATTAAACAGATGTACGTATTATCTGGTTATCGATAAATTGCAACGTGCTAAAAATGTTGACCCAAGTGTTACGGAAGAAGCAAATAAGTTAATAGGCACCTATGCCGCACACACTCCAAAACCCGAAGATTTATTTTTCTTGAATCTTAAGAAAGGTGATTCTATTACAATTGGCGGATGGATAGGAGAAAGTACTGTCATTAGATAATATGTCTACTACACAAAAAAATTATAGAAACTTCATTGGATTAAGCATAACAGTTGCTCTTTGGGCTACTGTTATGCTTATTTTATTTCCTTCGTGTACGGGAAAAGAAAAAGATTTAGCAGCTCCTATCGTAGAGCGTGATTCGCTTCCATCCATGATAACAATCGGAGTGTCTTCACTTATTTCAGATTCCGGAGTCATACGATACAAAATTATCGCAGAAGAATGGTTAGTGTTTGATAAAACCAATCCGCCCAGATGGGCTTTTGAAAAAGGAATATTTCTTGAGAAATTTGACAACGATTTACATGTGGACGCTAAAATAAAGGCTGACACAGCTTACTATTACGATAAACAAAAACTATGGGACCTGAGAGGACATGTTTCTATCAGAAATCAAAAAGGCGAAAAATTTGATACCGAACAGCTTTATTGGAACCAAAACACAGAAAAAGTATATTCAGATAAGTTCATACATATAGAACAAGAAGACAAAATTATAACCGGCTATGGTTTTAATTCGAACCAACAATTTACAGATTATGTAATACGTAATACCGCCGGGATTTTCCCAGTTGAAGAGCAGCCAAACGATTCTATTCGCCGCGATTCCATAAACTAAAAGTATGAGTAGCACATTCATTTATATTTTTATCTCAATGGCCTTTTCCGCTTTCTTTTCAGGAATGGAAATAGCCTTTGTTTCGTCCAACAAATTGCGTTTTGAAATGGATAGAAGCAGTCAAAGTATCACCTCGAAAATACTCTCTATCTTTTACCGGAATCCAAATAATTTTATCTCTACCCTATTAGTAGGAAATAATATAGCTTTAGTCATTTATGGCATTTTAATGGCACAAGTTATAGAACAATATATCTTGCAAGGCATTATAGAGAATCATTTTCTTTTAGTACTTATAGAAACAATTATTTCAACACTCATTATATTAGTCACAGGAGAGTTTCTTCCCAAAACACTATTCAAAATCAACCCGAATTCCACACTTGAAATTTTTGCAGTTCCTATATTCATCTGCTACATCATACTATATCCGGTTTCTAAATTCACATCCGGAGTAGCGGAATGTTTATTAAAAATTTTTGGTATTAAAGTTAATAAAGAAGCTGCCAATAAAGCTTTTACAAAAGTTGACCTTGATTACTTCATTCAATCAAGTATTCCGGATGATGAAAAAGAAATAGAAACGGAAATCAAAATATTTCAGAATGCATTAGATTTCTCGAACATTAAAATCAGGGACTGTATTGTTCCGCGTACTGAAATTGAAGCGGTAGACATTACAACGAACCTGGATGATTTGAAAGCGCGTTTCATTGAATCGGGCAACTCGAAGCTTATTGTTTACAAAAATAACATTGATAATATTGTAGGATATATTCACTCATCCGAGATGTTCCGCCATGCCAACGACTGGATACACCACATCCAACAAGTACCTATTGTTCCGGAAACTATGAGTGCCCAAAAGCTAATGAAACTATTTATGCAACAGAAAAAATCTTTGGCTGTAGTAGTAGATGAATTTGGTGGAACAGCAGGTATCGTATCTCTGGAAGACCTTGTAGAAGAAATATTTGGTGAAATAGAAGACGAGCATGATACAAGCTCATACATTGCTAAGAAGATAGATGAAAGCGAATATGTCCTTTCAGCCCGATTAGAAATAGAACGGGTTAACGAAATGTTTAATTTGAACTTACCGGAATCTGATGAATATCTGACTATCGGCGGATTAATATTGCATCAATACCAAAGTTTTCCCAAATTACACGAAATCATAACCATTGATAAATATCAATTTAAAATAATTAAAGTAACAACGACAAAAATTGAGTTAGTGAGGCTTAAAGTCATCGATTAACGGATTTTTTTCACCTAATTAATAGATAGATATAATCATTTTTTGTATCTTCGTGCGCTTATTGCAAAACAAGAAATAATAAACAATAAAATAATTGAATAATTAAATGGCAACATTACAGAAAATCAGAAACAAAGGACCTTTATTGGTCATTGTTATCGGTCTTGCTCTTTTTGCTTTCATTGCAAGTGATGCATGGAGAGCCTTCCAGCCTCATCAAACCAAACAAGATGTGGGCGAAATCAATGGAAAAGAAATTTCCGCACAAGAGTATCAATCAATGGTTGATGAGTATACAAAAGTACAAGAAAAACTTTATGGACGTACAACTAGTGACGAAGAGTTGACCCAGGCTAAAGATTATATCTGGGAATCATATGTGCAGTATGCTCTAATTGAAAATGAGGCTAAGAAATTAGGTTTAACAGTTACCGATGCAGAAATTAAAGCACTAATCAAAGAAGGCATAAGCCCCATCCTTAACCAAACCCCGTTTATCAATCCGCAAACACGTCGGTTTGACAAAGATATCATGGATTATTTCGTAAAACAAGGTAACCCCGAAGATGTTACTTTGATTATGAATTATACTGAAAACCAATTAAAAAGAGCGCTTCTCATCAACAAGTTCCAGAATTTATTGATGAAATCGGTTATTTCCAATCCGGTTGAAGCTGAATATTCATTCAATGCACGCACAAACCAATCAGATCTTCTATTGGCTGTTCTCCCTTACTCTTCCATAGCAGATTCTACGGTGACGATTTCTTCTTCAGAAATTAAGGATTTGTATAAGAAGAAAAAAGAGCAATTTAAAAATACAGTTGAAACTCGTGATATCAAATATATAGATGTTGAAATCACTCCGAGTGAAGCTGATAGAATTGCAGTATTCAATGATGTAACGGAATATAGTAACGAACTGGCTAAAACAAATGACGAATTTGCTTCATTTATCCGTTCTACCGGTTCTACTGTGCCTTTCATCGATCTGCCAATCACTAAGGCAGCTCTTCCGACAGACATTGCCAACCGTTTGGATTCAGTTGCCATAGGAGAAATCTATGGTCCGTTCTACAATCAGGCTGACGATTCCTATAATGCATTTAAAGTACTCTCTAAACAATTAGCTCCTGACTCAATTCAATTCCGTCAAATTCAAGTCATTGCCGCTACCCCGGAGGCTACCAAAACATTAGCCGACAGTATAAACAATGCAATCAAAGGCGGAGCAGACTTTGTAGAATTAGCTAAAAAATACGGACAGACAGGAGAAAGTAATTGGGCAGTTTCACAAAATTATGAAACGGCTCAAATGGATGCAAACTTTATAAAAGTATTTAATGCTTTAAATACTCTTGCTCCCAAAGCGAGTGCAAACATCGAATTCGGACAAGGTAACCTGATTGTACAGGTAGTAGACAGAAAAGCTATGACAAACAAATATAAAGTAGCAGTCGTAAAACGTCCGGTAGAGTTTAGCAAAGAAACTTACACGAAAGCATACAATGATTTCAGCCAGTTTGTTGCATCGAACGGTACGCTGGAACAATTGATGAAGAATGCGGAAGAAAATGGTTACCGTTTGTTGGAACGCAATGAATTTATGAGCAATTCACACACTGTATCCGGAATTCGTGGAACACGTGATGCGTTGAAATGGATATTTGATGCAAAGAAAGGTGAAGTATCTCCTTTATATGACTGTGGCGACAATAATCATTTATTAGTAGTTGCTGTTTCCGACATCAATGAAGAAGGATATCGTCCGGTCGAAAAAGTTGCAGATATCTTAAGAGCTGAAATTCTTCGCGATAAAAAAGCTGCACTTCTGACAGAGAAACTAAAAAATGCTAAAAGCTTCGATGAAATTAAATCGATTGCAAACGTAGTGACTGACACTGTTAAACATGTAACGTTCTCTGCTCCTACCTATGTTTCTGTTACCCATTCTAGCGAACCGGTACTAGGCGGTGAAGTTATGGGAGCGGAACTTAACAAGCTAAGTGATCCTGTAAAAGGAAACGGAGGCGTATATGTATTCCAAGTTTATAATAGAGAAAAGACAAACGATACATTCAATGCTAAAACAGAAGAAGAGAACCTATCTAATATGAACATGCGCTTAATGAGCCGTTTTATCGGAGATTTGTATCTAAAGGGCGAGGTAAAAGATTCGCGTTATCTTTTCTTCTAAAAACAAAGAATCTTATTTATACATTAATAAAGCGGAGATGATATAAATTCAAACTACTCCTCATTATTATAATATAGATCAACGCAGATTTTCGCAAGTCAAATATAGACTTCCTCGAAAATCTGCGTTAATTTTTATATTTAACTACTTTTTCGCAGGAAGTCTGACTTTTACAAAGATTTCCCATTTCTTGCTTCCTTTCTATTCAGCATAATATCCTTAGGTATACAAAAGCTTTTACCATACAAACTGATCCTGTTAACCACTTACAAACCACAACTAAAATAAATAATTCTTCTTTAATTTAGCGAATAAGCAAAACTCTTTATTATGGATACTATATAATAGCGATGTATTTCATTAGATAATCGATACCCATACAGGAAAATCGGTAACAACATTTGTTTAGATACTCTTTTTTTACCTATCTTTGCTTCCAATGAAAAAATATATTCTTGTATACCTTTCTTTCGCAATATTCATCTCCTTCACTTACACCGCGAAAGCTACGACTAATCCATATAATGATTGGTCGCAAAAATTAAATCATCTCAAGAAACAAGATATATATTTTGACAAACAACATCCTGCCGATTCCGTGCTTTACTATATAACCCAGTTGGAACCTATACTTAAAAAAGAAAAAAATTACTACCATTATTTTGATAACTGGAGGATTAAAGTAAACATTCTAGCTATGCAAGGAGACTGGATAACTGCCATTAATGAGGCAACGGCTCTTAATAACGAAGCTAAAGCTTTGAACAATTCTATCGGTGTAGCCATATCATGTTGTGCCATTGGCGACGCTTATCTTTATATACGCATGTTCAACAAAGCATTGGAACTATATGAAGACGCATTGAAAATAGTAACCCAAATAGAGCAATCCGAAGAATTACTATACTCTTTACTCCTGCAAATGATTTATGCTAACATTTACTGTAAAAATACAGAAAAGGCTTACGAATATATCCAAACACTGGAAACGCTCCATATAGATCCGGAAAAACAATATCCTGAAGCCATACACAAAGATTTAGGTCTTGCCATTTACTACATAACGATCCATGATCAAGAGAGGGCAAAATATTGGATTTCTAATGCAAAAAAGAAAAATCTAGCTTCTTCTTACACTTCAAATAACAGCCTGCGAATAGAAAGCGTTGTAGGGTATTATAATCAGACTTTCGGATATTACCAAGGAGCTATTATAGCCTATAACACTGTATTGTCCGATAATACATTTTCCGTATACCATAGTTTGGCTCCATTGGAGAACAGAGCAAAAGTCTATGAAAAATTAGAAGACTCACTTCATGCCTTTAAAGATTATCAAAAGATATTTTTATTAAAAGACTCTATTTATCGCCAGAGTTATACACGACAAATGAACGTGCTTCGTGCAGATAATCAAATCAATCAAATGGAACTTGAGAAAGAGAAAAACAAAAACCGGAATATTACCACACTCATTATAGCCATTATATTGACTCTGCTTATATCTTTTCTGGCAATTCTCCTTATCAGAAAAAGTTCCCAAAGACTGAATACCGTGATTAAAAAAAGAGCGATAGCTATACAAAATATGGAACGTTCCATTCACTCGAAGAATCTTTACCTCACGGATATCAGCCAGATTGTAAACGATTCCTTATCGGAATTGAAAAAAGACTGTCAGACTCTTAAAGAGGGTAAAGAAAAGGGCACTAATAAAACAATTCTGTGTAACAAGATATTAAACAATTCTACTATGCTTCTCAAACACATCAACGAATTGCTTAACGCTTCTAACATTGCTAATAATCATCAAAAATTAGTTTTTGAAAAAGAAGACATCGTTTCTATCTGCGAAGAAGCTATAAAAATAACAGAAAAAAATATAAGCAATTGCCATATTAATTTTGTGAATGCAAATAATGAAGAAACTCTCACCATTCTAACGGACCGTATGCAACTGGTGCAAGTTCTTTTCAGCCTAATGTCTATGGTAAGAAGAAATACCATAGGAAAAGAGATCTCTTTATCCCTGCAAAAGAAAAATAATCAACAAGTGCTAATTACCATAAACGGTACGGATTCCCAACTGCAAGAACGCAATATTCCGGATATAACATTAACCAATTCCTTAGCGATTATTCAAAAACTAAACGGTAGTTTATGGATCGGCGAAAGTTCATACAAAAAAATGCGTTTATATATACAAATGCCTTTAATGTCTAATTTGTCGGAAGAATGAAAAAGAACCTATTATCCATATTAGTTCTACTATATATCTGCTCTTTCTGTCAAGCTGCAACAAATGAGATCACGATAGAACCCAAAGACAGCTTACTGATGCTGCTAAACAGAGTTCAACAGGACACTGCACGAATCCGCTTATTGAAACAATTAGCTGCCGCCACACAAAATTCGCCGGAAGAAAACATAGAATATTCACAAGAATTATTCACTCTTTCAAAAAAGATTAAAAATCAGGAAATGCAATGCTGGGCTATCTACAACCAGATGATCTCTTATTCAAACATGAATGATACCACCCGGTTCAAAGAATGTTTGCAAGCTCTTAAACATTATAGCGAAACAGAAGAATATAAAGATTTGTATTTTCAGGGTATATACATGCAAATTGAACTAGATATTGTGTATGAAGAGTTTGAAAAAGCAAGGAGTCAAGCCTTCGCTCTGTTGGACGAAGCGAAAAATGAAAAGAATCTGATAGGCGAATTGTGCGCCTATCAGAACTTAAGCCATATTTATCAATGCATAGGCAAAACACAAAAGGCTTTAGAATTTCTCAACAAAGCCTATAAACTAAATCAACTGCCTGAATTAAAAGATAAATATCCCAATTTATATGACACCCTCAACATGTTTATCTTTCTATACGACAGCATGGGTGACAATGAGAAATGTCTTTTCTATTTAAAAAAGCTTGAAATAGCCACCAAAGAGCACCTTAAAAAGAATCCCTACAAGAAGCGGGGCTATGCTAATATTTTATTATATATAGAGATTACTTATATGGCTTGTTATATAAGACAGAACGATATAGAAAATGCTGAAAAACACATTATTGAAGCACGCAAATATCTCAATAAACAGACCTATGAAAGTTATCATTCGGACTACCATTTCTGGTGTCACCAATATTATAAGCAAAAAAAAGAATACGAAAAGGCTTTGCAAGAATTGAACTTATCCATTTCCTACACATCCGGAAATGACCAAAAGACCAAATATTTAAATAACAAAGCCGATTTATTGGCCGAAATGGGAAGAATGCAGGAAGCAATCTTAACCTACAAAACAATTTTAAACGATATGGATTCCATCCACCGGACTACAATTGAAAAACAGTCGCAACAGATTTTGGATAATTACCAAATTGAAAAAAGAAAACTGGCACATATTAAGACTCAGAACAATATAAAACGTATCTTATTATCAGTCATCATCATAGCATGCCTTTTTGTTATCATAGCCCTTTCTCGGATGCTTCTTGTATACCATAAGTTGAGAAAAGCAAACAAAGAACTGGACAAGGCCATAGAGAGTACCCAAAAAGCCAATGATGAAAAGAATCAATATATTGCATCCCTCCATCAATGCATGCGAACACCTCTAAGCACTGTTATCGGCTTCTCTCATGCCCTACAAGAAAAAGAACTTACGGAAAAGAATTTTCAAACTTACATCAATATTATACAGAATAATCTGGAGAAGCTCAACATGCACGTTAAAGATATTACAAAAGAAACAAAGAAATAGACTTCATATAATAAAGCCAAGCCATAAAAGAAATAAGGTCAACAAACTGAAGAAGTTCCGGAATAGATTTCATAAGGATATGCAATAAAAAATATAAAACTGCTATTTCAGGGTGAATCAGTTGCCGTAGGGATATTCAGTAAATATCTCTTCATATAGCCATGCTTAAGGCCGTAACTTCATCATTCACCTCTTATTACAAACAAAAGGAAAGATCTTTTAATTCTTCCGACTGGTTATTATGTCCTCATCCATACCCTATAATAAATTAAAAACAAAGCGGATTCTCTCAAAAGTAAATTTTAAATTTGAGAGAATCCGCATTCATTGCCATTAAACAGGCTGCTCTATTTGCCTACACAACGTTGCAGATATTATGTAAGGTATTATTTCCTCATACGCTCAAATTCCAAGCTTGCCATAATAAACGGACCTACCGCTTTTCCTTCGTTATGAACAATCCACACGTCACCGCCACAAAGATAATAATCGGCAGAACCATCCCGATTCTTACTCTTGGCCGGACCTAAACCTGCGGAACGGCAAGACTGATTCACGTTAATTGTTCCATCTTCATTCTTTGTAACAAAAGTTTTCAACAAACCGTCATAAGCCTTTAATGCCACTTTCTTATATTTTGACGGAAGTACCCCGATACGCAGGCCTTTCAAATAAGCATAAGTAAACATACTGGAAGCCGAAGACTCCAAATAATTCGGCTTTCCGCAGTGGCTCATATACGAGTCGTTATATTGCAGCAACTGATACCATACTCCACTCTTTTTATCCTGCCACTTGGCAAGCCCTTCAGCCACTTGATTCACAATTTCAGTAAGCTCTTTATAATCCGGATGAGACTTCGGCATTGTTTCCAATACATCTACCAAAGCGGCAAAGAACCATCCCATACCTCTACCCCAAAATTCCTTAGAGCATCCCTTAAAAGGCTCCGTTTTATTAGCCCAGAAAGAATTTTCATCTTCCGGATCGGCAGACCATCCATGATAATTCAATTTCTTCTCTCTATCGTAAGTATGTCTGTGCACCACTTTAAACTGATGAGCCACATCGCTCCATGAATTCATATCATTTGGCGCAAAGTTTGCCAGCCATTCCGCATAAAAGGCAGCCCCCATATAAAGGCCGTCAAGCCACATCTGGTTCGGATAAATGGCTTTGTGGAAGAAACATCCTTTCGCATCACCGAATTGGATGCGAGGATATTCCGTCTGCAAATAGTTTTTCAGAAAATCGGCAGCCGCTTTATACCTATCAGCATTATGTGTACCGTTTTTCTCATCCAGCGCCTTTTCGTGATGATAAATCTCAAACAATACCTTCCCGGAATTTATATTGTCGATATTTCCTTTTCGGAAATTTTTAAACGAGCCATCTTCGTTAATTGCATTATCGGCATAAGCCTTCGCCCAGCCATAGAAAGTGGCACTCTCTTCTTCGTTGTCATATTGTTCGCAAAGGTCCAACAACGACTTAGCTACCAGACCGTTTACATAATCCCAGTTTTTCCCGTGGGTCCAACGATGTCCTTGCGAACGGGCCATTTCCTTGGAGTAAAAAGTTTGAGCGGAAAGAGATACGCCTACTAACAGAAATAATAAAGTTGCAATAAGGTTCTTCATAGTGTATTGAATTGTTATTAATCATTATTTATCGGCACAAAAATAACAGAAAAATAACAAACACATTGCATGGATAGGGAGTTTTTCAAAGAAAAGCCCGTAAAATGTTGCTTCCGAAATAAATAAAAACCATCCAAAATAGAATTCACAACCAATCTTTTCATTACCTTTGCTATATCATTCATAAAAAACATCGTATCATGTATATAATACAAACAAACGCTTCTGGAACACGAAGCCTGGAAATCTCAGAAGAGAATCTACAAACGATTGAAAAATACGCTCTTTTTCAACATCTTATCGATAGTAATGGGATTGTGGATGAGTCGGTCCTCGATAAACTGAAACTGAATATCCGTTCCATTATCGCTTCACAGGAAGATTGCAAAGAACTTCTCGATTTATGCATTGATGTGATTTACCATAACAACATGAAAGCTTTCGGACTTCATCAACTCATACTTCTCTTTGTGAAATGGAGAAGCGAGCAGGAACCGGAAGAAGAACAGGATACTGTTTCGGAATAAGTTTTTTTTGAAAACCCATGCGAGAATATCAGCTCACAGACTGGTTACCCACTACTAAGAAAGAGGTGGAACTACGTAAATGGGATACACTGGATGTTATCCTATTCAGTGCCGATGCGTATGTCGATCATCCTTCTTTCGGAGCAGCCGTAATAGGTCGCATTCTCGAAGCGGAAGGTCTGCGAGTGGCCATTGTGCCCCAGCCTAACTGGAGAGACGATTTGCGCGATTTCAAGAAACTGGGACGCCCGCGGCTGTTCTTTGGCATTTCACCGGGATGCATGGATTCGATGGTAAACAAGTATACCGCCAACAAGCGCCTCCGTTCCGAAGACGCTTATACACCGGACGGGCGTCATGATATGCGTCCTGAATACCCGACTATCGTTTACACCCGTATATTGAAAGAACTTTATCCCGATGTACCGGTGGTGTTAGGAGGTATCGAAGCGTCTATGCGCCGTCTTACGCATTACGATTATTGGCAGGACACACTCAAAAAAAGTATCCTGATTGATTCAGGAGCAGACTTGCTTATCTACGGGATGGGTGAGAAACCTATCGTGGAACTATGCCATAAGATGCTGGAACATCCTGGAAACAAGCAACTTCCTACAGACGTCCCTCAAACCGTATTTCTTTGCCGCAAAGAGAATATTCCCTTCGGAATACGTGAAGAAGACTTATGGCTCTACCCGCACGAGGAATGTTTGAAAGACAAAAAAAAACAGGCTCTAAACGTACGCCATATCGAAGAGGAGTCGAACAAATATGAAGCGCAACGCATCTTGCAGGAAGTGGACCGACAGGTGGTAGTAGTAAACCCACCTTATCCTCCGATGAGTGAAACCGAACTCGACCATTCTTTCGACCTGCCTTACACACGTTTGCCGCATCCTAAATACAAAGGTAAACGCATTCCGGCATACGACATGATCAAGTTCTCGGTAAACATTCACCGCGGATGTTTCGGAGGCTGTGCATTCTGTACTATTTCGGCCCATCAGGGTAAGTTCATTGTCAGCCGGAGTAAGGAGAGTATCCTAAAAGAAGTGAAAGCAATTACGGAAATGCCTGATTTCAAAGGATATCTATCTGACCTAGGAGGGCCATCCGCCAACATGTATCGCATGGGTGGAAAGGACAAGAAGATTTGCAGTAAATGTAAACGTCCTTCCTGTATCCACCCCAGAATCTGTCCGAACCTGAACACAGACCATCGCCCTCTACTGGATATTTACAAGTCGGTAGATGCCTTGCCTAAAATAAAGAAAAGCTTTATCGGCAGTGGTGTGCGCTATGATTTATTGTTGCACCAAAGTGCAGACGAGCAGGTAAACCGCAGTGTCCGCGAATATACCAAAGAGCTGATTGCAAACCACGTGAGCGGCCGATTGAAAGTAGCTCCCGAACATACCAGCGACCGGGTACTTTACTTGATGCGCAAACCACCGTTCCAACAGTTTCAGCAGTTCAAAAAGATATTTGACAAGATTAACAAAGAACAACATCTTAATCAGCAGCTCATACCTTATTTTATATCTAGCCATCCCGGATGTACGGAAGAGGATATGGCCGAACTGGCAGTACTGACCAAGCAAATGGACTTTCATTTGGAACAAGTACAAGACTTTACTCCCACCCCGATGACCATCAGTACGGAAGCCTGGTACACAGGTTTTCATCCTTATAGTCTGGAACCGGTATTCTCCGCCAAATCCCCCAAAGAAAAGCTGGCACAAAGGCAATTCTTTTTTTGGTACAAACCGGAAGAACGGAAGAAAATCATAGCAGAACTACGACGCATCGGCAGGGCTGATTTAATAGACAGACTTTACCGTAAATAAGCAGGGATTTACAGTTTATCCCAACCGTATGGTACAGACCTTTATCCACAGCTTTACCGAAAGCAAACGGAAGATACATATTATCTCAACATATTTTACCACACATTTTCTAACCATTCATACAAATATCCCCTCTGAAAGTCCCTACAGTAAATGCTTTCAGAATTGTGCACAAACGCAACCCTCGAATGTGCACAAATAGGGTTGCCGTTTGTGCACAAATGAGAAGTGGATTTGTGCACAATTGTACCTTGCGTTTGTGCACAAAAAAATCATGTAAACATATTTCAACCTTATTCTAACTAATAATGCTGCGCAGAATAATTAATAATATCATCCCTCCCCACAAGTAATGCTACGCCAATAACTAATAATGCTATTCACAGAAAAAAGAATATAGCGAAAAATGAGGAAACCTAAAAGAGGCAAACTCCGGGGTGTTCCTGATTTCGATTTAAGGTAACTACCTTATAACTTTCATTCAAAGTTAACTCGATTATCGTTACTCAACACATTTTTATACTTTTACTACCTCAATTTGACAAAGAACGAAAAAGGAAACCTATTTCATTAAAATAAGAAATAGCAAAGTCTTCAACCACAAGAGACGCATCCTTTATAAACAAAAGAAGGACGTATTCCGTTAAACAGAATAAAGACTCATAATATATCCATATCCGAAGGATTCGAGGCTTTTTCTTTTCAAAAAGAACAGTTAATCCATTATTATATTGTATTTTTGTGCGCCCATTTGTCTAAAGAACTAACACTCTTAATGAATACAATCATCGAAGATATCAGAAATGATAATAAAAATTCATTCAAGCAATTATTCAAAGACTACTACCCTATTCTTTGCATATTTGCTAATAAATACATCTTCGATCAAGAGGCCAGTAAAGATATTGCGCAAGAAGTGCTTCTCACCTATTGGGAAAGAAGAAAAGATTTCAACGATCTGTACAAAGTAAAAAGTTTCCTTTATACAGCTACGCGCAATCGGTGCCTCAACTACCTGAAACACGAACAGATTATCAACGAAGAATCCTATTCTCCGGAAAGCCTTCTTGAGTTTGAAAATAAAATTGAAGACGAAATTATCCGGCAAGAAACCTATCTGCTAGTCCGTAAAGCTGTGGAAGAACTTCCCAGCCAAATGAAACGTATCATAAAACTCAGTATATGCGGAAAGAAGAACAGCGAAATAGCTGCCGAATTGGCTATCTCCGAAGGAACCGTGCACGCTTTAAAGAAAACGGCATATAAAAAACTGAGAAAAAAACTAAAGCAACATTTCTATCTACTCTTTCTGCTACCAGCCTCTCTTTTGGCGGCATAAGCAAAAAGATAAAAAAGCCTGCATTTTTTTCTGTTAAAAGACATTTTCGAATACCCATCTTTTCACATTCAGTTGTTATATATAACAGAAATGAGAAAAGAAAAGTAAAAACACAACGGCATTTTAACGCAAACAGATAGAGTCTATATTCGACAAAGAGAATTATGAACTACAAAAAAGAACACGATGATATCGCACAAAAAATAGCACGTCAGATTCTTGGAACCGCTACCGAACAGGATCTGGAAGATATCAAAAGTTGGAAACTGAATAATGTACAGCACGAACGTTTATACAAAGAACTGCTGCGGAGCCGTAACTTCAGACAGCACGAAAAGGACTTGGAGACTTTCCCTTTTGAAGAAAGATGGCCTGTTATAGAAAAACAAATAGAAGCCTTTACCCCCCCCCACAGGATTTTCTCACACAGATGGAAAACAGTAAGCCGCTATGCCGCCCTTTTATTGGTATGTATTGCTTGTGCAGGTGGCGCCGCTTATTATTATCTGTCTTCAAGAAATCAAGATAACTTATCGATGGTTTATCATATTCCTCCCGGAATTCACTCTGCCCAATTAACTTTAAACAACGGAGAAACAATCTATTTATCGGTAGACCGGTCTGTAGTATTCAATGAACTGAACGGTATCAAGATTCACCAAAGTCCGAGCGGGATAAGTTATCTTCCTACGCCACAAGTAAAAGACACCCTCATATACAATGGCATAAGCACCCTTACCGGCATGGAGTATCAACTTACATTGGCCGACAGCACGCAAATCTTTTTAAATGCCGAAAGTACATTAAAATATCCCGTCATGTTCCAAGGAAAAGAACGTCTGGTTGAAATGGAGGGAGAAGCTTATTTCCGGGTAGCCAAAAACAAAAAGCAACCTTTCATTGTCAAAACCGGAAACTTAAAACTTGAGGTTTTAGGCACTTCTTTCAATGTGCGGGCCTATAAGGACGAAGAACAAATACAAATCACTCTCGAAAACGGCCTTCTGGAAGTTAACGGACAAAGAATTCATCCGGGAGAACAGTTCTGCTACAACAAACAAAATCAGACTACTCTTCTAAAAAAAGTAGATACAAAGCAATATGTAGCCTGGCAAGAGGGACACTTCCTCTTCCGGAACGAACGTCTGGAAGATATACTGCGTACGCTGGCACGTTGGTATCGTTTCGATTACCGGTTCGATGACGAGGAAGTAAAAAACGTACGTATCGGCGCTTACTTCCAACGCTACAATACAATGGAACCTATTATCAATATGCTTATAAAAACCAATCTGGTAAATATATCGCAGGAAAAGCGCACGCTTCACTTTTCCTCGGGCGACTGACCTGAACAGAAAGAAATCAAAACAATCTATTAAATTTATAAACTACTTACTATGCAAAAGAAAGATCCCAAAAAGTTTGCAGGACGAGGTAAACCTATACCACGAATACTCTGCAAAAACTTAAAAAAGAGTGTACTTATTATCGTTTGTTGCATATTCAGTATGCAAATGCTAGCACAAACAATCCCAAACAAAATCTCTATCGACCTGGAACATGCCACATTGGAACAGGTTCTCTGGGAGATTCAAAACAAAGCGGGAGTCGTTATCATGTACGGTACGGCAAATGTACAGGCTGTAAAGGATATAACTATCAAAGAGAGAGATAAGGAAATACATGAGATTCTGGATAAATGCTTAAAAGGCACAAATCTGACTTATGAAATATCGGGTAACGAAATTGTTATCAAACAAAAAACAGCCGCTACAAAAAAAGCACGAACCATACAGGGAACCGTCACTGATAAAGCCGGCACCCCGCTACCTGGCGTAACCATTCTTCTGAAAGGATATACCAATCAGGGAACCAGTACCGACCTCGATGGTAAATATACGTTGTCTATACCGGGCGACGACAAATACCCCATCCTTGTTTACTCGTTCATCGGAATGGAATCGAAAGAATTGCCGGTGCGAGGCAGTTCTACCCTGAATGTCACATTAAACGAAGACACACAAACGCTACAAGATGTAGTCGTAACAGGTATTTTCCGCCGTAATAAAGAATTGGCAACCGGTGCTTCCACTACAATTACCGCCAAAGAGCTGAAACAGATCGGTAACCAGAACATTCTTCAAAGTCTGAAAACCTTGGACCCCTCCCTTAAACTGGTAGAAAATAACTTAACGGGCTCCAATCCGAATGCTCTGCCTGAAGTAGAATTACGAGGGGCTAACGGGATTACCGATTTGGATGCCAACTACACAGGCAATCCGAACCAGCCTTTATTCATTCTGGATGGTTTCGAAACCACATTGCAACGCGTAATGGATATGGATCCCAACCGAGTGGAGTCTATCACCATACTGAAGGATGCTTCAGCCGCTGCACTATACGGTTCGCGCTCTGCAAACGGTGTAATCGTTATCGAGACGAAAGCTCCGGAAGAGGGGCGTATCAGAGTCAGCTATACAGGAGACTATGCCGTAGTAGTACCCGACCTGAGCGATTACGATATGCTGAATGCCCGTGAGAAATTGCAACTACAAGTGGATGCAGGACATTTCGAGGCAACCAATAACATAACTCATAATACTCTACAAGACTATTATCAACGCCTGAAACGCAACGTAGAAGAAGGCGTCAATACCGACTGGCTTGCCCAGCCTGTACACAGTGCATTCGAACACCGTCACAATCTACGTCTGGAAGGTGGCGACAAGACTTTGCGGTACAGTATGAACCTTACTGCACGGAATGCTCCGGGCGTAATGAAAGGCTCGGGTCGGACCAGCTATGAAGGAGGTATGTTTCTTTCTTACCGTGTAAAGAATTTAATCTTCAAAAACGATCTGCAACTTACCTATAACCTAGCGGAAAACTCTCCTTATGGAAGTTTTTCCAATTATACGTCGATGAACCCTTATCAACGTCCCTATGACAAGGACGGCAATTTAGTGAAGCTGTTCGACAAGGATGTGCCGCAATACTTTACAGGTTATAACAATAACCCGCTTTATGACGCCCAATTGAATATAACCGATGAAGAAGATTATCTCAATTTCGTCAACAACTTCTCTATGGAATGGAACATCACTAACGCACTGACATTAATGGCTCGTATCAGTGTAACTCGCCAGTCGGGCGAAAGCGATTACTTCCTGCCGGCCCAACATTCTAAATTCGCCAACATGGGCGATCCGGTAAGCAATCCGGAAGAATATATGCGTCGTGGCGAATATAAATGGGAAAGCAAAAAAATGTTCAGCATTTTGGGAGACATCAACTTACGCTACGGACAATCGTTCGGAAAACATAATATTTACTCCGTATTGGGATTCAATATTTCCGAAACGACCAACGACACACGTACCATTCAGGCCGAAGGTTTTCCCAGCCAGAACATGAATGATATCAGCTTTGCCAAACAATATTATAAGGATACACGTCCTACCTCGACCTACAACATCAACCGATTGGCAGGCGTGTTACTGACAGCCAACTATTCATACGACAGCAAATATCTGTTCGACGCATCGCTGAAATACGACGGTTCGTCACAATTCGGAGCCAACCAGCGTTACGCTCCGGTATGGTCACTTGGCGCCGGATGGAACATCCATAAAGAAAAGTTCCTGGAAAACAGCTTATTCAGCCAACTGAAATTAAGAGGTTCGTACGGTGTAACTGCTTCACAGAACTTCTCGCCTTACCAGTCGATCCGCAAATACACCTACAACATTGAGCATCAATACGCCGGCATCATTTCGGCCCACATGTTAGGCCTCGGAAACGATGACCTGAAATGGCAACAAACGAAAGTAACGAACCTGGGTATCGATCTTGGTTTGTTCAACGACCGGTTGAGTTTTACATTTGACGTATACAAACGTCTGACCACCAATTTATTGGCAGATGTCACCATTGCCCCGTCATTAGGTTTTCCTTCTTATACGGAAAATATCGGAGAAACGGAAAACAACGGATATGAGTTCTCTTTGCGCTATATGTTCCTGCGCGATGTTTCTAAACGTCTTTACTGGAGCGTAAATTTCTCCGGAGCACACAATTCGAACAAGATTACCAAGATTAGTAATGCCATGAAGAAACGGAATGAGGATGTCATTGCAAAAGCCGACCAAACAGGCGCTACCGCCCCGTTGCTACTTTACGAAGAAGGCAATTCCATAACAAGCATTTATGCCGTACGTTCTCTGGGCATCGATCCGTCTAACGGTCAAGAAATGTATTTGACCAAAAAAGGTATCAAAACCTATACATGGAACTCCAGCGACCAGGTAAAGGTTGGCGATACTCGCCCTACAATGGAAGGTATCTTCGGAACGTCTCTGAACTGGAAGGATTTAAGTTTCAGCATGAATTTCCGTTACAGCTACGGAGGTCAGGTTTACAATACCACCTTAGTAAATCGGGTGGAAAATGCAAATCTTTACCAGAATGTAGACCGCAGAGTTTATGAACAACGTTGGAGACAACCGGGCGACATAACATTCTTCAAGGATGTAAAAGATACAAGTCCCACCCGCCAGACAAGTCGTTTCGTGCAGGACAACGATTACTTGACTTGCGAATCCATCAGCTTGGGATATGATATTACTTCACCGCAAATTCTCCGCCTTATCGGAGCCGAACGCCTGAAAGTAACCGGCTATCTCAACGATGTGTTCCGCTGCTCTACGGTAAAACAAGAACGAGGCCTGGATTACCCGTTCGCCCGCCGCTTTGCTTTTTCACTCAACGTTTCATTTTAATTCCTGATAATTATGAAGAATATAAGAAAACATATATATGTATTGGTTGGTCTGCTAACGCTATTCACCTCGTGTGAAAGTTGGTTTGACGTAGATCCCCGCACCGAAATAAAAGAGAAAGACCTGTTCAAAGACGAAAACGGATTTTTCGATGCGCTGGTCGGCGTATATTCCATTATGGGCCGACAAGCTCTGTATGGCGATGAACTAACGATGGGAACGCCCGAAGCTATGGTACAAAACTACTACATTAGCAGTACAGCCCACCCTCTGTACTATATGACGAAGTTCGATTACGAGAATACACGTGTCCGTCCTACCATCAATGCTTTCTGGACCAACCTGTACGAAGCGGTTGTCAATGTCAACAATCTACTCGAGAACCTGGAAAAGGCAAACAAGAAGATTTTCTCCGAAAACAATTTCGAACTGATAAAAGGAGAAGCTCTGGCTTTACGCGCTTATTTGCATTTCGATATCCTGCGTCTGTTCGGTCCCTCTTTCAAAATGGACAAAGACCGTAAATGTATCCCTTATGTAACAACAGTTTCTAAAAAAAATACTCCATACAGCTCTCCGGTAGAGGTAGTGAGCTTATGTATCAAAGATTTAGAAGAAGCTGCGTCTCTCTTAGTGGACGACCCCATTGTAAAAAAGGATGTAAACGAAGACAATATCTACCGGATGAACCGTACTACCCGTTTGAACCTTTATGCCGTACAAGCCGAGATGGCACGTATTTATCATTATGCTGGCGACAAAACCAACGCTCTGAAATACGCGCTTATGTTGATAGAAAACAAAGAGTTGTCGCTTATCACCGATATGCAAGGAGTAAAGAAAGACCGTATCATTTCGTCTGAATTATTGTTCAGCTTATTTGTCGACAATCTGTCGAACTGGGCGGATGAACATTTCGACCACAGCAGCATGGGATACGACTATCTTCAAATGACCTATTACCTGGACGAATTCTATGATAAAGCGGCTGGTTTAGGAAACGATATCCGCTACGAATCTCAATTCACCATAGCTGATTATAATGGCAAACTGGCCAAATATCTGTCAAAAAGTGGAGACAGCTATTACTCCAAATACCGCATTCCCATGCTCCGACTTTCGGAAATGTATTATATCGCAGCTGAATCAACCACCGATATAGACAAAGCCTCCGACTGGCTGAACCAAGTTCGCCGGGCGCGTGCACTGGAGCAAAAATCGTTTGCCGACTTTGCTGCTGTAGAAACCTACCTGACAGCCGAATACCGCCGCGAATTTTACGGCGAAGGCCAACTCTTCTACCGTTATAAATGGTTGGATTCAAACACCATTGCCGAAGGATACTTAGTTCAGAATATCACTGACAGAAAAGAAAAAGTATATATACTCCCCTTACCGGAACAGGAAGAAGAGTTCGGAGGCGTGGCAGATCAAAATAACTAAAAACATACAGATTATGAAACTGAAATATACCCTATTTGCAGGAATTTGTGGAATGGCTACGCTTTATAGCTGTTCTACCGATGAAATCGATACATTCAGTGGCGGAGCCCAAGTTTATTTCGAACGGGCAGCCGGCTCAGGAACAGCCGACAGCCTTACTTACTCATTTGCCGTACAAGCCGCCGATCTGGAATCCGATGTAATAGAGATTCCTATTGTAGTAACTGGCAAAGCAACCGAGTATGACCGGAATGTAAAAGTGGTGGTAGACGCTTCCCTATCCACAGCCGTAGAAGGAAAAGAATACGCAATTAGTCCGGTAGTGATTCCAGCCGGCGCTTTTAAAACAGCTTTGAAAGTGCAGATTAATCGTACGGAAGCTATTGCCGAAAAAGAACGTTATGTAACGTTTCTTATTCTGCCTTCCGAAGGGCTTGGAACAGATGTGAATCCTGGCTGGATAGACTATAAATTGAAAATCAACGACATTCTGACTCAGCCGGCCCGGTGGATTTACGATTGTCTCCCGTACTTCGGCGTATACAGCCAAGTGAAGTACCGCTTTATCATCGACACGTTAGGTATATGGGACTTCCCCAGTAGCGGAGACAACGCTATTCCCAAAGCTCAGATGCTTTTCTACAAAGATAAAATGAAATCAGAACTGGCTAAATGGGAGAAGGCGAACGGAGGTCCGATGCTGGATGAACGTGGAAATAAAATAAGTTTCTAACTTCTAAACGAACATGATTATGAAAAAACAAATCAGTATATGGGGAGTAGGTTTACTGAGCCTTCTCTTATCGGGAGCCTGTTATGACGATAACGGCAACTACGATTATTCCGACATCGGAACAGTCACCTTGGAAATTACGCCGGATACCATTGTAATGTATGGCGAAGACCTGAAAATAGAACCCAAAAAGATTACTTACCACGATTCTTCGGAAGACCAATATGAGTGGTCGTGGGAACTAGCGGCACAAACCACTTCGAAAGTTCCCGTATATAAGGAAATAGCCCATACCAAAGTATTGAATATCGAGAACTTCCAAGAAGAAATCGGTCAGTACGATTTACGCCTCAGCGCCATCCATAAAGCTACCGGCGTGCGTACGATGGCTTATTGTAGTTTCACCGTAGACAACGGTCTGTCTAAAGTATACTTGTTACTGACCAAACAAGACAATGGCGAATATGACATCGATGCCGTGACTTATCCGGGTGGGAAGAAACGTATGAACCAATATTCATTAATGAACCAGGAAACAATCCGGAACGCCGAACGTATGTTCTACGTAAACAGCTCTTTCAGTTATGATGAGCGGCTCTACCTGGCTAAAACAGAAAACGGTGAAACGCTCAGCCCGGTGGATTTAACGTATCAAGGGACAGCAGACGACTGGTTCTTTGAAGCACCGTCACCCATACGCATTACTCACATACTGACAGATAATGCAGCACGCGATCAATACATCGTATGCAATGGAGGCATCTATTACATGAACAATGTGAACTCTCCGCTGAAAGCGAACGTACGTTGTTCTCTACAGGACGGTTCGGAATATAATATCACTGGAGTAGGAACCATGCACAATTCCAATGGTCTGGGACGCTACGCTTTCTACGACGAATTGAACGGACGCTTTATCGAGTGGAACTTCGCGTATGGTACCAATTATATCCAGCCTTTGGCTGCAACGGCGGATGTCATCAGTATGGCTTTCGACCCGCAACGCATCGGAAAGAAATTCTATGCTGACATCAGCGGTAAAGAAGACCGGTTATGGTTCCTTTTCGAGGACGAAGACAAGGCCCTATGGCTTTATACGTTCAAAGACGGAGCCGGTGTATTTTACAATATAATCCTCCAGCCTTCAGAAGCTCCATTGAAACTGGATGCCGATACACAAGAACAGTTTAAAAAAGCAACTGCTTTCTGTGCTATGAAGACGGCAGACAAATTTTACTACGCCGTTGACAACACCATATGGATTTATAACACGGCTACGCATAAAACGGAGGAGGAACCGTTTTATACGTCACCCGACACGAATATGAGATTCACTAAAATCTTCTACCGCGACAAGGATGAACAGGAAATTACCTTTGCCGGTAACAGCAGTGGAAAAGGTTTCTTCTTCCGCGCAAAGGTCGACTATCTGGGGCGCATAGCAGAACCTACGGAAGAAGAGAAAGAACCGTTCAAATCTTACGACGGATTCGGCGAGATCAAAGATTTTATTTATAAATATAAGGCTTATTAAACCTTATCCGACAATAACATTCCATTTTAGCAGTAAAGAAGTTATCAGCCTTTTTAAACTCTGGCTGGATAACTTCTTTACACACTAAAAAGATTAAATGTTTTACTCTGGGTGAAGTACTAAAAGAACTTCTCCATACAGACAAGCGAACCATTGAGATTTCTGCCATACGTTAAAAGCAAACCGCATATTATCTAATTTCCAATGGAATGAAACAATCAATCATTTCCTTACTAACTAAAAACTTCCATTTATGAAAAAAATCATATTTATATTGATTCTGACATGTTTGTTCTGCGGAACAACCCAAAGCCAAAACAGAAGTATCCGTTTCCAGCAGGGAGATTGGAATACCCTTACGCAACAAGCTAAGAAAGAAAATAAACTGATATTCCTCGACTGCTACACTTCATGGTGCGGACCTTGTAAGATGCTTGCTAAAATAGTGTTTACAAATGATACGGTAGCCGATTTCTATAATAAACATTTCATCTGTGCACAGATGGATATGGAAAAAGGGGAAGGTCCGGAGCTGGCAAAGAAATACCATGTCAGAGCCTATCCTACTTTACTCTATATCGATAAAGAAGGAAAGCTCGTACACACGGTTGTAGGTTTTCAAAAACCGGCAAAGCTGATTGCCGAAGGAAACATTGCCATGAACGGTACGGAAACTGTAGCCGCTTATCAGCAAAGGTATGAGCAAGGCGAACGCAATGAAGCTTTTATCAGAAAATTCATTGACAAGCTCACCGAATCTTATCAACCCGCGTTACAGGACAAAGTCGCAACTGAATTCATCAATACTTTTAACGACACACAATTCTACTCCCGCGATTGCTGGAATATCATCATTCGCAACATCAACAATCCGATGTCGCCCATCATAAAAAAAATGTTTGCCAATCGTAACCGCTTCTATCAGATTGTGGCAAAAGATTCTGTCGACATGTTCCTGGATTATACTTTCCGCAGCAAAGTAAGCGGATATACCTGGAGCCAAACAAAATCACCCCATTTTAATGAAAAAGATTTCAATGAGTTCAACCAATACCTGAGAACTATCAACAATTGGGATAAGATACCTCAATACATTGCATCTCTTTACACAGCCAAGCACTGGATTGATGGAGATTATCGCGGCATGATCGACGAGATGCACCAAGTTCTGCAATACGGTATCTTCCGTGGAGACGACCAGCTCTATTATATTCAGGCATATATTATCCAATTAAGTAAGACCGATGCAAAAGATTTGATGACCGAAGCGCATACCTGGATGCAACAGCTAATAGATAAATCAAGAAGCGGATACCATAAGTCAGAATACATGAAGTTACAAGCCACCTTGTTAAAAGCATTGGGGCAACCAAATAAAGCAAAAGAACTGGAGGAAAAAGCCCGGGTGGTACGAATGAGCTAACTAAACCTATATATTATTCTCCTTCACTGTGGTCCCGTTAAAAGATTCACATAATATTGTATGTAATTAATAATCTGTCGATTACAGGCACGTTTTGAACACACAAATTTAAATTTATATTCTCTGTGAGATTCGTCAAGTAATAAATCATGCCGCTTGTATATTCACACTTTACTATTGAATTTCAACGAAAAATAGAAGCGTCAAAATCAACAAGACACTAATGATTCTTTCTTCTATTGCAAATTCGACGATCGACATCTATAAAGGTTCCCTTGTTACATTTAATTCGATGAATAAAGAAATGCAACAAGGGAATTTTACTTTTCCAAATCTGTTTCATTTTCTTCTTTCCTAAAAAAGAAGAAACGGGCTCAAAAGCAATTCTTTTCCCTATACCAACCGGAGGAACAAAAACTTTTTTCCATAGAACCCGATAGACCCTATATTTCTTTCCGTAATCGAGGTCAAGGAATCTGTAAAATGGGTATATCCTTATCAATAAATTTACCATAGCTTTGCAATTAAATATTAGCTTTATATGAAAACATTATTAGTAACAACAGCCCTCTTCGTAGCCATTTCAACGGTTACAATGGCACAAATCACTACAGCTATAGATAATAAGATTGTAAAACAAGAACTGCAGCTCACGCAAGAATGGGACAAGACATTCCCCAAAAGCGAGAAAGTAAACCATCGCAAAATCACTTTTGTCAATCGCTACGGTATCACATTAGCAGCAGACCTCTACGAACCGAAAAATTACAATGGAAAACTGGCCGCCATTGCAATAAGCGGTCCATTCGGAGCGGTAAAAGAACAAGCTAGCGGCTTGTACGCACAGACAATAGCGGAACGGGGATTTCTGACCATTGCTTTTGACCCCTCGTTTACCGGCGAAAGCGGTGGTACTCCACGCTATATGGCTTCGCCTGACATCAACACCGAAGATTTCTCGGCAGCTGTAGATTTCCTCTCTACACAAGAGAACGTAGACCCCGAACGTATTGGTATTCTCGGCATTTGCGGATGGGGAGGATTGGCACTCAACGCTGCTGCCATCGATACCCGAATCAAAGCTACTGTCGCCTCCACGATGTATGATATGACTCGTGTAAATAGCCAAGGCTATTTTGACTCCATTGACGAGGATGGCCGCTATAAAAACCGCGTGGCTCTGAATAAACAACGCACCGAGGACTACCGCAACGGATACTATCCACACCAAGGCGGTGTAGTGGATCCAGTGCCTAATGATGCTCCTTTTTTCGTAAAAGATTACCACAATTATTATAAAACTTCACGCGGTTACCATAAACGTTCGCTCAACTCTAACAACGGATGGAACGTGACTGGCTGTATCTCTTTCATGAACCAGCCTATTCTCTGCTACAGCAACGAAATTCGTTCCGCTGTATTGATAATTCACGGTGAAAAAGCTCACTCCTGTTATTTTAGCCGCGATGCCTACAAGGATATGACCACCCACTCTAAATATGCCGCCAACAAAGAGCTGCTGATTATCCCTAATGCTGTCCATACAGACCTATATGACGGAGGTGGCAAAAATGCTATTCCTTTCGACAAATTAGAGAGATTTTTTAAAGAAGCTTTAAAATAAAGAGGCTGTCCAAAAAGTCTGAAAGTTTAGATTAAAACGTTCAATTTAGAACTGACAGGGTTCAAGTATAGAAAAAAGCGCCACTTTATGCCTAATATTCCTAGGTTAAAGTGGCAGTTTTTATTTAGTTAGTTACAACCTGCCACCTTAACTAATCCAGTCTGATTTTTGGGACATTCCCTTTCTTTAAAACAAACTTGTGAGAGAGGAAGTATCAGAAAACAAGATATAATTAAAACAGACTGAGAATTCACCATGAATCATCCGTCCTTATCCTAATCAGCTTTTTCAGCTTATTTTTTTAAGCTAAAGCGACTTATTCGGATTATCCTTTATATAAACAAATGTTCGCCATCTAAAAGGAAACGAAATCATCGATTTTATCCGTATACTTACATCGTAATAATCTCCTGAAGAATAGAAACTGCCGTCTCCACATTTTCTACCCCTTTTACTACCATACTGCGCTTATCGTTTTGCTCGCGCAAGTTACAAAAGCGAGGATATCGCCCCATATACGCTATCACTTTTCCAAATGCAGTACTCTGATAATAAGGACTATCCGGATTACTGACAAAAAACAAGATCATACGACCTGCTTTCAAGATTATCTTCTCAACTCCCAAACGTTTGCCCAACCGACGCAAGGGCACAATACGCAACAATTCCAGTCCTTCGGGTGGAATACTTCCGAAGCGGTCTTCCAACCGTAATTTAAATGCCTGCACATCTTTGTCTAACTCCAAACTATCGAGTTCGCGATAAAGTAACATACGCTCACTGCTGCTTGGTATATAACCAGCAGGAAACAGAAGTTCTAAATCACTTTCAATAGTGCATTCGCTGACAAAATTTTCACCGCTGATTTGTTCCTCGCCCGCTTGTATCTCTTCGGCATACAGTTCGGCAAACTCATCGTTCTTCAGTTCATTAACAGCCTCGGCTAAAATTTTTTGATAAGTCTCATAACCTAAATCGGCAATGAAACCACTCTGTTCGGCTCCCAACAAGTTTCCCGCTCCTCGGATATCCAAATCCTGCATCGCTATGTGAATACCGCTTCCCAAATCAGAAAAGTTTTCGATAGCTTGCAAACGACGGCGGGCTTCCGATGTTAAAGAAGAAAGCGGTGGCGCCAATAAATAACAGAAAGCTTTTTTATTGCCTCTTCCTACCCTACCACGCAACTGATGCAAATCGCTCAAACCAAAATTTTGCGCCTGATTGATAATAATGGTGTTCACATTCGGAATGTCGATACCGCTCTCGATTATAGAAGTGGCTATCAATACATCGTAATCGTAGTTGACAAAATCCAGAATAATCTTTTCCAGCTTCTGCGGCTCCATTTGTCCGTGCCCAATACAAATACGTGCGTCCGGCACCAGACGATGAATCATATCCTGCAATTCACCTAAATTCTGAATGCGGTTATTCACCATAAACACCTGGCCATTCCGGCTCATTTCGAAGTTGATGGCCTCGGCAATAATGTCTTCATTAAAGGTATGCACTTCCGTCTGAATGGGATATCGGTTGGGCGGAGGAGTCTGGATAACCGACAAATCGCGCGCTCCCATCAACGAGAACTGTAAAGTCCGGGGAATAGGGGTAGCCGTCATCGTAAGCGTATCGACATTTACTTTCAGAAGTTTCAATTTCTCTTTTACTGTCACACCGAACTTTTGTTCTTCATCAATAATCAGAAGTCCCAAATCCTTAAATTTCACATCTTTGCCGATAATACGATGCGTTCCCACCAATATATTAATCTTCCCTTCTTTCAGTTCTTCCAGTATCCGTTTCACATCTGCCGGTTTCCGGGCACGACTCAGATAATCGACTTTGCAAGGAAAATTCTTCAATCGCTCACTGAATGTTTTATAATGCTGGTAAGCCAACACCGTTGTGGGCACCAATACCGCCACTTGCTTATTGTCTGCGACAGCTTTGAAAGCAGCGCGTACCGCAATTTCCGTCTTGCCGAATCCTACATCTCCACAAATCAAGCGATCCATCGGACGTTCCCTTTCCATATCTCCTTTCACATCCTGGGTGGCTTTCAACTGATCGGGTGTATCTTCATATATAAAACTTGCTTCAAGCTCATGTTGCATAAATGAATCCGGACTATATGCATATCCTTTTTCCTCTTTTCGTTGTGCATAGAGCCTTATCAAGTCGCGGGCAATATCTTTAATCTTGGTTTTGGTCTTCTCTTTCAACTTCTCCCAAGCGCCCGTTCCCAGTTTGTTCAAACGAGGCGCATCGCCCTCTTTCGCTTTATATTTAGAGACTTTATGCAACGAATGAATGGAGACGAATACCACATCCTCATTCTGATAGACAATCTTGATAACCTCTTGCGTCGTATTTCCATTCGGAATGCGCACTAATCCGCCAAAGCGTCCCACACCGTGATCCACGTGCACAACATAATCGCCCGGTTCAAACTGGTTGAGTTCTTTCAATGAAAGAGCAACCTTACCGCTCCGTGCTTTGTCACTCCTCAAGTTATACTTATGGAAACGGTCGAATATTTGATGATCGGTAAAGAAACAACAGCGTAAGTCATGGTCGGAAAACCCTTCGTGCAATGTTTTATTAACAGGCGTAAAAGGGATCTTATCTCCCCGCTCTTCAAAGATGGCTTTCAGACGATCTGCCTGTTTGGCACTATCCGTTAAAATATAGATATGGTATCCTTGCTCTAAAAAACGTTTAAACGTATCACTTACCAAATCGAAGTTTTTATGGAAGATGGGCTGTGCTAACGTGTTGAAAGTTAGAACAGCTTGCGGCACACCCGTAGGTTTCGTTCCAAACTCTACCCGACGGAACTCCAATGCGCCGGAAGAGAACTCACTCCCATCAATCGTAGAAGGGACGTGCACCTTATCGCCTCCCTCCTCAGCTAAAGCGACTGTTGCGTGCGGAGAAAACACTTCCGCATGAATCGAATCAATCCGTTCGCGTACCCATAGGAAATCTTTTAAGGCCAATACAGTATCTGTGGGCAGGAAATCGAGAAATGAAACTTCATCACCTCCGCACTGTGTTAGTTCCGGTACAACAGCCACCGAACTTTTCTTCTCTTTGGACAACTGGCTCTCTACTTCGAACGAACGGATACTGTCTATCTCATCTCCGAAGAAATCGATACGATACGGGTATTCGGAAGAAAAAGAGAATACATCAATAATACTTCCGCGTACTGCATATTGCCCCGGTTCATATACATAATCCACCTGCTCAAAACCAAACGCATCCAATTGCCCGGCCACTACCGTAATATCCATATGACCACCCACTTCCATTTTCAAAGTGTTCGCAGTCAATGCTTTTTGCGAAACAACTTTTTCCGCCAACGCATCAGGATACGTCACGATACAAACCGGTTCTTCCGTCCTTTGCAAACGGCTCAATACCTCGGTACGCAGGATCTCATTAGCGGCATCCTTCTGTCCATACTTAATGGCACGCCGATACGAAGAAGGGAAAAACAAGATACTCTTCTCTCCGTTAATTTGTACCAGGTCATGATAAAAATAACCGGCCTCTTCCAAGTCGTTAAGTACAAAAACAAACGGACGATCAGTTCTCTTCACAAATGAAGAAAAAAACAATGCTGCAGAAGAGGCACACAAATGATCCAGGAAAACCGTCTTTATCGAGAGATTTTCGAGCAGTAATGCGAATGCCTTCGTATGGGAATGCTTCGCATAGATAGATTGCAATTCAGAAATTTCCATAGCTATTAAATGCGATGCAAAAGTAAGAAATAATATTTCCTAAAGAATCATCCGTCTTTAAAATAATTTTCTTTTCTTTGCAATCAATTCGGCGTTCGGTATTCGGAACAAGAAAGAATGACGGCATGAGATGTACATAAACTAACTCAAAATATTAAATTTAGTAATATGATTAACAGATTTATTTTAAATGAAGTTTCCTACTTCGGCGAAGGTGCACGTAAACAACTGCCAGAAGTATTAACCCGCCTTAACTTACACAAAGCATTAGTAGCTACAGACAAAGGATTACTTAAAGTGGGAACGGCCAAAATGGTAACCGATGTATTGGATGAAGCTGGATTTCCGTACGAAATCTATAGCGAAATCAAACCGAATCCTACTGTAACAAATGTTAAACAAGGTGTGGAAGCTTTCAAAGCATCCGGAGCAGACTGTATTATTGCCATCGGCGGCGGTTCATCTATGGATACCGCTAAAGGTATCGGTATCGTGACTACCAACCCTGAATTCGCTGACGTAGTATCGTTGGAAGGATGTGCACCTACTAAAAATAAATCAATTCCTATCATAGCATTACCGACTACTGCCGGAACCGGTGCGGAAGTAACCATTAACTACGTAATTATTGACGAAGAGCACCAAAAGAAAATGGTATGTGTAGATCCGAACGATATTCCGGCTGTGGCAATCATCGATCCGGAACTGATGTATTCTTTACCGGAAGGTTTGACTGCCGCTACCGGTATGGACGCCTTGACTCACGCCATAGAAGGTTATATTACCAAAGGCGCTTGGGTAATGTCAGACATGTACGAATTGCAAGCAATTAAAATGATTGCCGAGAATTTGCCCACAGCGGTAGAAGAACCGACCAACCCGAAAGGACGCGAAGGTATGGCACTGGCTCAATACATTGCAGCGCAAGCTTTCTCTAACGTGGGGTTAGGCTTGGTTCACGGAATGGCTCACCCAATGGGGTCACTGTTTGATGTTCCTCACGGTGTGGCAAATGCTTTATTGCTCCCCACTATTATGGAATATAACATGCCTTGTTGCATTGAAAAATATGGTGTGATTGCCCGCACAATGGGTGTCGACACTACCGGTATGAGTGCAGAAGAGGCCGCTCAAGCCGCTTGCGATACCGTAAAAGCATTGGCAATCAGTGTAGGAATACCTCAACACTTATCAGAACTAGGTATTAAGGAAGAAAATATTCCGGCTTTAGCTGCACAAGCTATTACAGACGTTTGTACGCCGGGTAACCCCCGTGATGTGACCGAAGAGGTTATTATAGAGCTTTACAAAAAAGTTTTATAATCATACTATCAACTGATTATTAGTTTAACTAACGCAGGTTACGCAAGGTTTCGATTAGATTCGACCTGTGAAAACCTGCGTTAGTCTTTTAAATCATGTTCTCTTCAACTTCGTCAAGCAACACATCTCCAATTTTTACATACAGGTACAAAAGGGCTGCTAAAAAGAAAAAGCCGACAAAGATATTCTCCTCTATACTGAATTTACCGTAGAAAATTAAAAACTAATTAAAAATATAAGTCTTTCATCCGGCGTTCACTTATAATCACTACATTTGCATCTGTATTTTAAGCTTAAAAATGTATGCAAACATCCGATAGCATCGTTATTATTCCTACATATAACGAAAAGGAAAATATTGAAAATATCATTCGTGCGGTTTTCAATCTTCAAAAAGTATTCCATATTTTGGTGATTGAAGACGGCTCTCCAGACGGAACTGCCGACATTGTAAAACGATTGCAGATTGAGTTTCCCGAACGATTGTTCATGGTTCAACGCACTGGAAAATTAGGGCTTGGCACTGCATACATTGAAGGTTTCAAATGGGCTATCCGTCACCAATACGATTATATATTCGAAATGGATGCAGATTTTTCTCACAATCCGAACGACTTGCCACGCCTCTACGCTGCTTGTGCCGAAGAAGGTAACGATGTTTCCATCGGTTCGCGCTACGTCAGTGGGGTGAATGTTGTTAATTGGCCGATGGGACGAGTACTGATGTCGTACTTTGCCTCCAAATATGTGCGCATTATCACCGGATTGAAGATACATGATACGACCGCCGGATTTGTTTGTTATCGCCGGAAAGTACTCGAAACCATTCCTTTGAATCAAATTCGTTTCAAAGGATACGCCTTTCAGATTGAAATGAAATATACTGCCTACAAATGTGGGTTCAAAATAAAAGAAGTTCCCGTTATCTTTATCAATCGCGAACTCGGTACCTCGAAGATGAACAGTAGTATTTTCGGAGAAGCTATTTTTGGAGTAATCCGCTTAAGATGGGACGGATGGTTTAAGAAATATCCTAAAGCACAATAAATAGAGTTACTCCAAAATCTCACACACAGTAGCTCTAAGGTATTAAAGTAATGAATATCACAGCTGCTTATTAAAAAAACCGAATATAAAGAAACGAATATCACAGCTTAACCCTATTAGAAGTCGAATCACACAGCTTTTAATTTTAGTTTATAAGATATATTATGGCACGCATACTGATACAAAATGCCCACATCGTTAATGATGGAAAAACTTTCACAGGCTCGGTGCTCATCGACGGAGAAACCATAGCAGAGGTATATGAAGGTACAGCGCAACCGACAGGTTTTTACGATAAGACGATCAAAGCTGACGGACTATATTTATTACCGGGAGTGATTGACGATCATGTTCATTTTCGTGATCCCGGACTAACCCATAAAGCGGATATCGAAAGCGAAAGCCGTGCCGCTGCCGCCGGCGGAGTAACATCTTATATGGAAATGCCTAATACCATACCGCAAACTACTACCCTCGAGGCTCTGGAAGATAAGTTCACGGAAGCTGCCCGAAAAAGTCGGGTAAATTATTCATTCTTTTTCGGAGCGACCAATACCAATGGAACCTTATTGCCTCTATTGGATAAAAGTAAAGTATGCGGCATTAAACTTTTTATGGGCTCCAGCACCGGAAACATGTTGGTGGACAAAACAGAAGCGTTACAGAAACTTTTCTCAGAAGCCGGCATGTTAATTATGTCGCATTGCGAAGATACATCTGTTATTACAGCCAATTCCAAACACTATCAGGAATTATACGGAAACGACCCGGATGTAAAATATCACCCCGAAATAAGAAGTGTAGAAGCTTGTTACCGTTCATCCGCATTAGCCGTAAAACTGGCTAAAGAAACCGGAGCGAGGTTGCATATTGCCCATATCAGTACGGCTAAAGAGTTGGAACTGTTTGATAGCGCTTCACTCGACCATAAGAATATCACAGCAGAAGCTTGTGTAGCCCATCTTTACTTCTGCGATAAAGACTATGCATCGCTAGGCACTCGTATCAAATGTAATCCGGCCATTAAAACCGAAGCTGACCGTAATGCGCTTCGTCGGGCTTTAACAGATGGACGGATTGATATTATCGGAACCGACCATGCTCCGCATTTGTTAAGTGAAAAACAAGGAGGCTGCTTCAAAGCAGTATCTGGCATGCCGATGGTGCAGTTTTCGCTTGTAGCCATGCTGGAACTGGCAGACCAAGGAGTGTTAACCATTGAACAAGTAGTGGAGAAAATGTGCCATGCACCGGCCCGTCTTTTTTCTATACGCAAACGAGGATATATCCGGAAAGGTTACCAAGCCGACCTCGTATTGGTGGCTCCCGACAGCGCATGGACAGTATCACCTGACAATATTTTAAGTAAATGTGGATGGAGCCCGTTGGAGAGACATACTTTCCAATGGCAGGTAAAAAGCACTTTTGTCAATGGAGTTCCTGTTTATACAGACGGTGTTATAAACGATAATTACCGGGGACAGGCATTATGTTTCGAGCGATAAAGAAAAAGCTTTAAAACTCCCATAACTAAGATAATACCTATTTATTTAATAATATTTCATCTAGTTTCTCATGTACAGAAATAAAAAACAAAAAACTATCAATCATTCAAACATAAAAGGCTTAAGCCTATGTTTTATTGATAGAATAATATAGAAAGGCGTAATATCTCTAACTCTGTATGAAATAAATTTTTTCATTCGGGAATATCGAAATATCCGAATTTCTTAAATTACATATTAACAGAAACCATTCGTAACAAAACATGCTTTATAGAATATTTTTCTTTTTATTAGCCTTACTTATTGCCACCGACGGTTGCATCTACGCCCGTTTTCTGCACCGGATAAAAAAACACCGGATCATCAAGCAATTTTTCTGGCTTCCCTCGCTCATACTAGCTATTTTATTAGTTTTCCTTACATATGGTGATAACTTCAGTCCGGAAAGAAGTCACATCATCGGTATCTACCTACTAGTATATATGGCTATTACTATTCCTAAAAGCTTGTTCTGCATTTGTATACTATTGGGGCGATTTTTCCGTCTATTCTCGCGACGGATGGAAAGCGTGATGTTCTATACCGGTCTTACTCTTGGCTTCTTATCCATGACAATGGTCATATACGGCGCAACAGAAGGCTGGCGACATTTTCAAGTAAAAGAGGTAACCTTCACCTCGAAAGACCTTCCACAAGCTTTCGATGGATACCGCATTGTACAGTTCTCTGATCTTCACATCGGTACGATAGCCGGCTATCCAAAAGATGTTCAACGTATCGTGGAGATTATTAATGCACAACAGGCTGACCTGATTGTCTTCACTGGCGATTTGGTTAACCATAAAGCTGATGAATTAGAGGGAGTGGACTCCATCCTCTCCGGACTCCATGCACGGGATGGAGTATATTCCGTACTAGGAAACCACGATTACAGCACGTATCTTCGTTGGGAAAGTCCGGAGGCGCAAAATGCCAACCTTGCAGATTTAAAGCGGAGGCAAGCAGGTATGGGATGGAAACTATTGAACAACGACCACGTTATTTTAAAAAGAGATAGCTGCGCCATTGCTCTAATAGGTGTAGAAAATGACGGCGAACCTCCTTTTCCGCAACTGGGCGACTTGCCTAAAGCTATGAAAGGGACGGAAGGTATGTTTAAAGTGCTTCTCAGCCATGATCCTACACACTGGCGACGTGAAGTTTTACCTGAATCGGACATACAGCTAATGTTGGCAGGACATACCCATGCCATGCAGTTTATGATAGGCGGATACACTCCTGCCGCATGGTTCTATCCCGAAAACAAAGGAATGTATCTCGAAAACGAACGCGGACTTTATGTAAATATCGGATTGGGAGAAGTCATGCTTCCTTTCCGTTTTGGCGCCTGGCCTGAAATTACTGTTATAACTTTGCGTTGTAAGTAAAAAAGAATTAACTTTGCCGCCAACTTAACGTTTATATATGGGCACAATTGTTTATCGCATCTATCAGATCTGCATAGCAGCACCTATTTTATTGGTGTTGACTCTCCTTACTGCATTGGTAACTATTGCCGGTTCGTTTATCGGAAGTCCGAGCTTTTGGGGCTACTATCCTGGAAAAATCTGGTCGCAACTCATTTGTTATATTCTGCTCATTCCGGTAAAAGTTAACGGCCATTACGATATTCATAGAAAGACTTCTTACATTTTCGTAGCCAACCATCAGGGTGCATTTGACATATTCCTTATCTACGGATTTTTAGGACGAAACTTTAAATGGATGATGAAGAAATCGCTCCGTTCCATTCCCTTTGTTGGGAAAGCTTGCCAAGCTGCAGGACATATTTTTGTCGACAAATCCGGACCGAAGAAAGTGCAGGAAACCATTGAACACGCACGTCATACGTTAAAAGACGGCATGTCGTTAGTTGTGTTTCCGGAAGGTCGTCGTACTTACACCGGACATATGGGTAGTTTCAAAAAAGGTGCTTTTCAACTTGCAGATAATCTTCAGCTTCCGGTTGTACCCTTAAGCATCAACGGCTCATTTGAAGTCCTTCCTCGTACAGGCGGTTTCATCAAACGTCACAGAATGATCCTTACCTTGCACGAGCCTATCTTCCCCCAAAGTCAAGGACCGGAAAATATTAAAAGTACAATGGAAAAAGCATATGCTGCCATACAAGAAGGGCTTCCGGAGAAGTATAGAAAAGAGGATAATACGGTACAAGAAACTATAACTATGTAAAGTTGCCGTTATAACAAACAAATTACCAAACAGCCTCTACTTCTTCCCCTAAAGACCATAAAATTCTGAATATGTATATCATACGCTTGTCATAGCTTCTATAAGCGTTCCTAATAATGTTACATCCACTACCCGTATGTGAATGCATAGATAACATTATCTATATAAAGAAGTGTACATGCTTTGCCTTAAAAACGTTACTAAGATATCATGCCCGTTAGCCGATATATTCCTTTGCTTCTCCTTCCCTAAAGTTTCTCCCCCCAACCTCTTCATTCGCCTAGCTCGCTCAACAAACCTGTATGAGCAACCAAACCATAAAAAATGCAAGATACTTCTCATACACCGAATTAAAACGCCCGGATAATTTATAGCGCAGCATAGTTTCCCCTTTATAGCGTATGAACAAAGTTCTAAAAAAGAAGAAAAGAAATAAAGTACTTAATTAAACTTTAGGAAAGAAAAAGAATCTAAAGAAATAAAACCTGTAATCATGAAACAGTTCTTATTCTTTAGAAAGACGAACATTGCCGTTATTCTGATGGGTTGCCTGATGGCATTCCCTCCTGCAATGGCACAGCAAAAGCTAAGCAAAAACACTTTAAGAGAAACTAACAAAGAATTCTTTAAAACCGAAGAAGCACGTCGTATAGGCGAACAACTGCTTATTTTCCAACGTTGTACTGGCGGATGGCCGAAAAACATCGATATGGTTCGGAGAATGAGCGACTCGGAATTAAAACAGGTCATGAAAGATAAATCGCGCCGCGATGATTCAACAATCGATAACAATGCAACCACCACCCAAATGATTTATCTGGCGCGCTTATATCAGCAGACCAACGACGTACGTTACCGTGATGCTTTCCGCTCAGCAGTAGAATATCTGTTAAGCGGTCAATACGACAACGGCGGATGGCCGCAATTCTGGCCGGTGACCCGCGGCTACCAAGTACATATTACCTATAACGATGATGCCATGGTCAACACGTTGGAAATACTCCATGACATTATGATGGCCCAGCCACCTTACGATGGCGACCTGACCGACAAGGCACTTCGCAAACGGTTGTCAAAAGCTTTCGATAAAGGAATTGAGTGTATCCTGGCAACACAAATTATAGTTGACGGACATCCTACGGTATGGTGCCAACAACACGACCGTAACACTCTGAAGCCGGCACCGGCACGCGCCTTCGAATTACCATCATTTTGCTCGTCAGAAAGCGCAGGCATCGTGCGTCTGCTCATGACATTGCCCAAACCTGATGCCCGCGTAAAACGAGCCATTCATGGAGCAATGAAATGGTTTGATACCTATAAACTTACCGGTTTACGATGTGAGCGTTCGATAACACCGCAAGGGGAACGTAACACTCGTTTAGTGGAAGATCCTCAAGCCAAACCGATATGGGCACGGTATTATGATTTAAAATATTGCGAACCTTTTGTTTGCGATCGTGATGGTTTGCCACGACGCCGACTCGAAGAAATCGGAACAGAACGCCGTAACGGTTATAGTTGGTATAACAGCCGGCCTGCCGAACTTTTCGCTTTGTATAAAATTTGGGCAGACAAATATGATCCGAAACACAAAGTAAACGTGAGTCTGGAAACCAAGGGAGCTAATGAAAACGGAACGATTGAAATGTATCGCCAACCAACTGTCGACCACTCAGCTTTCAATATTGTGGTCAAGCCTGGAGAGAGTATCCAAGCTGCTATTGAAAAAGCGCCCGAAACACCAAAGAAGCCTTTTAAGATTTTAGTTTCAAAAGGCACTTACAACCAAAAAGTTATCATAGACCGTCCTAATATCGTATTAGTAGGTGAAAATCGAGACAGTACAGTTATCGTTTTGGCCGAAACTGCCAAAACCCGTACTAGGACGACCTACCATGGACGTCCTGTCGGCAATGGAGTGGTAGTACTGCAAAAAGGAGCAGATGATTGTGTTATCAGCGGTTTAACAATCTATAATAATTACGGAACGACTATTGAGAATACCACAACTCACCAGATGTCTATTTTCGGACGCGCTACACGCACCATTGTTATAAATTGCAATGTTTGGGCCGATGGTAACGATGCTCTTTCTCTTTGGGCTCCGGAAAGCAATGGTATGTATTATCATGCCGACCTCTATCTCCGTTGTCCGGGCGTAGATTTTCTGTGCCCGCGTGGTTGGTGTTATGCCACGCGCTGTCGTTTCTATGGCGATGGTCGGGCGTTAATCTGGCACGACGGAAGAGGAGATAAAAGCAAAAAACTGGTTATTACCAATTCATACTTTGATGCCAAATCACCTGCCATTCTCGGAAGATATCATCATGACTCTCAATTCTTCTTGATTCACTGCACCATGTCGGAACAAATTCTCGACTGCAACATCAGCTATGCTTATTCGGATAAAGTTCTCGACCCATGTCCATGGGGACAGCGTACTTATTACTATGGTTGCACTCGGAAAGGGGGTCACGGCAGTTGGCTGAACAATAATTTACAAGAGGCAGATCATGCTCCTGCATTTCATGGTATAACTGCTTTGTGGACATTCGACGGCAAATGGGATCCCGAACAGCGAATTCGTAATCTTTGGAATGTATTGGCTTACTGATTACCAATAAGATTTCTCGGATAAAAATAAGAATAAAGACACATCGCTGTCCGACAAGATTTCAACCCACTATGAAGGACTTTACTTTTTCTTTCAAGAAATATCAACTGCGACCTTGGAAGCTTTTTCTCAACCTCCATCTGATATTCAATAAAATAACAGCCATAAAAGAAGGTAATCTTATTTTTACCAGACAGTAGCAAATAAAATATACGGACTGCAAAACTATTGCCGTCCGTATTTCATACGCTGCATATTCTCTTCGGCAGCCGCCACAAATTCTTTTATAAAAGGATGATTTTTAAATGAATCGGGAGCTTTGCTAAGAATCTCCTCAATCTGCGAAGTCATTATCGGATAAGGCATATTACTGCATAAAATCATAAAGACTCCAGTACTCAATACATTATCATAATTACCCGTAATAAAACCATTAATTAGCTTTGTCATTTCATCGGAAAGCTTTTCTCTTTCAACATGCACCATCCGCTGAATCTCCTCCGGATCTTTTCCGTCCATAATCATCTGACTTTCCCGGTGCGATAAATCCTCTGCTCTGCTGCTAATAGATTTCTGTTGTTCTATAAAGCCTGTTAGCTTATCATTCAATTCAGTACCCGAAGCCGTCAATTTCAAATCATCAATTGTTATCTTTATATTTCCCTTTTCTATCACCAAAGGCATCATGGGTTGATCGTCCATATACAGAGTGGCCATTACTACAGAATCGACCTCTCCACTCATAGCAAATTTTCCGTGAATGATTTCACAAGAATCCATACTAACCATTTGGTCAGCTTCCCAAACCTTAATAAACAACATTTTCCCATCTAAACTAGAAACAGAAGAAGTTCCTTCTATTTTATACTTATTGCAAGCAGTTAGCGACAGGATCAACGCAGTTAATAAAAACAGTTTATTCATGATTATACTCCCTCACACGTTCATTATATATGGCAAAAGTACAATCATTCAACATATCGAACAGAGCTTTTTATCAATATTTAAAATTTAAAGAGCCCTTTTATAGCAATTTAATAGGATTATTGAACACAAAAGAAGCATAGAAAAACTTTTTATCTTACTTTTGCAGGGTAATTAAAAAAACCTTTATAAAACATGAAACAAAAAAAGCTATTTATTACAGCGGTACTGACCGTTGTATGCCTTATGGCAAAAGCTGACGAAGGCATGTGGATGTTGCAATTGATGAAAGAACAACATCTGATAGACCAAATGAAAAAACAGGGTCTTGTGTTAGAAGCTGACGATATCTATTCTCCCAATCAGGTATCCCTGAAAGATGCGGTTGGTATCTTCGGAGGAGGCTGTACCGGTGAAATTATTTCGGAAGACGGATTGATTCTGACTAACCATCACTGTGGTTTCGATGCTATTCAACAACACAGTTCTGTAGAACATGATTACTTAAAAAACGGTTTTTGGTCAATGAGCAGAGAAGAAGAACTTCCCTCTGAAGGATTACAGTTTACATTTATCGAACGTATCCAAAATGTAACGGAAGAGGTAAACCGGTTCATGAAAGAAAAAAACTTGAACGATATAGACTTGCTAACCGGTCCTTATTTAAGAACACTTGCCAACCAATTTCTGGAAGAGAGCGACTTGAAAGGAAAACCGGGAATAGTAACAGAATTACTTCCGTTCTATGCAGGTAATCAATATTATCTCTTTTTCAAGAAAATATATCCGGATATCCGTATGGTAGCCGCTCCTCCGCAGAGTATCGGCAAATTCGGCGGCGAAACGGACAACTGGATGTGGCCGCGTCACACTTGTGACTTTTCAGTATTCCGCATCTACGCTGACAAAAATGGAGAACCTGCTCCATATAGTCCGGAAAATATTCCTTTAAAATGCAAAAAGCATTTGAGCATTTCTTTAAAAGGACTGGAAGAAGGCGACTATGCTATGATCATCGGTTTCCCCGGCAGCACAGAACGTTATCTTACCGGCAGCGAAATAAAAAGTATGATGGAAGCAGAAAACGAACCACGTATCAAAGTCCGTGGTGCACGTCAGGATGTATTAAAAGAAGAAATGGCTAAAAGTGACAAAGTACGTATTCAATATGCTTCCAAATACGCACGAAGCAGTAACTACTGGAAAAACTCCATTGGTATGAACAAAGCAATTGTCGATAACAATGTGCTGAAGACCAAAGCCGAGCAGGAAACACGATTTGCCGAATTTGCCAAATCACAAAACAATAAAGAATACGAAAACGTTGTAGGTAAAATAGATGAACTGGTTGCTTCCATGAATTCTACGAAGTATGTGCTTACCGCTTTCAACGAGGTTTTCCGTAGCGGCATGGAATTCGGTTCTCCCTCGCAAATCATGAAAAACTTAAAGAAAGCATTAGCTGAAAAGAACAAAAAAGATATCGAGAAATATTGCGAATTGTTGAAGACAGCGTATGCAACTATCCATAATAAGGATTATGATCATGAGGTAGACCGTAAGGTTGCCAAAGTCTTGTTCCCTCTTTATGCAGAAATGACCGACAAACGTCCCGATATTTACAATATAATTCAAAAACAATATAAGGGAGATTACAATCGCTTCGTAGATGATATGTATGACAATTCCATTCTATCCTCCCAAGCAAATTTGGACAAGTTCTTGAAAAAGCCTACCGTAAAAGCTATTGAAAAAGATTTAGCTACTGAATATTCTTTATCTAAATTCGCTTTCAACCAAGAGTTGTACGCACGCTATATGGAAAGTATGAAAGCATTAGAACCTCTTCACAAAATCTATGTCAGAGGTTTGTGCGAAATGTATGCTCCTACTCCTAAAGCAGCCGACGCCAACTTCACTATCCGTTTAACATATGGAAATGTAAAATCGTATTCTCCAAAAGACGGTGTACTATATAACTATTACACTACTCTAAAGGGCGTTATGGAAAAAGAAGACCCGAACAATCCGGAATTCATTGTACCCGAAAAGTTGAAAGAGCTATATAACAAAAAAGATTACGGACGTTATGCCATGAAAAACGGAGAATTGCCTACTTGCTTCCTTACAACCAACGATATCACAGGCGGTAACAGTGGAAGCCCGGTTATTAATGGACGAGGTGAATTAATAGGCTGTGCGTTCGATGGTAACTGGGAATCACTTAGCGGCGACATTAATTTCGACAATGATTTACAGCGTTGCATCGCTGTAGACATCCGTTATGTATTGTTCATCATTGAGAAATTAGGCGGTTGTCAACGCTTAATCAACGAAATGACGATTATAGAATAAGTGTCTAACGCAAGCTTTATCAAAAAGCAGAGAATGTGCTTAGTACGAAATTCAGCTCCATAATCAAGTCTTGTTGTTAAATAAAACAGAGCGATGGAAGAAAACGGAAAAAGGGAATGAATGTTCCCCAGTTTACTATTGCAAGAGAAGCTCTTTCGATATTTTTCCATCCTATCGAATTCTGTAAAGCACAAAGAAGGTGTTATTCCCGAGTTCTTTGTATCCTTACATTGTATTCCTGTTTCAGATACTCCTGTTTTAGTTATCAAACCGTATTTAGGGGAGGGACAATGCTTAAAGGCACAAAAAAGGCAACTAATTCGCAATGAATTAGTTGCCTTTATATTTTTATTTATATGGGGTTCCCTATTTACGTACCCTTTCCTGTTATTTGTCGATGAGGAAATTCTCTATCTCATCGAGTGAGCGTTCGAAGCCTTGAGGCTTGAAGCCGTGTCCTTCTCCGTGGAGGACAATAAGATGAACATCACCATAGACTTCGGCTGCGCGGCGCGAGTAATTCACAGGCACCACAGTGTCGGCATCACCATGGATAATCAGCACAGGGCCTTCGTAGCGCCCGATGATGTCCAAGGGGCTCATATAACGCAGTTCGGTAAAGAAGCGACGGCTCAGTGGCACGTTCCAAAGGCGAGTGGTATCGGGGATGTCGGCTATCTGTTTGTAGCGCTCGTTCCAATTGTCGGGAATGCAAAGAGCGGGAAACACCAGAATCAGCCGGTGAATGTTCATAGAAGCGTTGGCCGCCACAAGTGCCGCCACCAATCCACCTTGACTTTCGCCTATCAGCACAATGCGACTGGCATCCACGTCTGGTTGCGATTGGAAGTGGCGCACCACAGCTTCGAGATGCTGCTGCTCGTCAATGACGGACATACCCATAGTGTTGTTGTTACTGCGACTGTTCACCGAGCCACAAGGAAAATCAAACGCATAGCATTGATAACCCATACGATTGAACCTTTCGAAGTAATTTTTCCCAAAGAGGTGCGTACCGTTGAAACCATGGGCAATGATAGCCACCGGTTGCCTGACTTCGGTCGTGACAGGCTTGCTCAGGATACCGAAGATATTTTCCACACCCGATTTGATAAATACTTCGCTCGTTGACGATAATTGTTGCCGAGCGACTGTCTGTGCCAGCGTGACACAAATTTGGCTTGAGAGAAAAGCCGCCAAAAGAATCATAATTTTCTGTTTCATAAATTTTCCGATAAGACATAGACTACATACGCCAAATAACATGGTAAAGTTACATAACTTAATAGACAATCACGTCCTTACAAAAGAAATATTGCTATCAACGAGCAATATTCGTTTGACTGACAAGCATTTTAAGCCTGTTTACTCAATTTGGCAGCGGTATCCACCCAAACAGCCAACTATATTATTCTACCTGCAACCGCAGCTATGTCAAATTGCTTTTCTCAATACAGTCGCCGCTTGCGTTATAGGCAAAGGTCTGATTGATACCCCAGCACTCACTCCCCCGTTACCGCATAGGGCTTGCTCGCTTGCGTATAGCTAAATCTGTTATTTAGGAATTACATATATAAAGGAAAGCTCCAAAAAGTATGTATTACATACTCTCTGAAGTCCCTCCCTTATAATCTACAACATTAATGCTTTCACTTCTATACGAGTCATAATCACTTTACAGGAAAGCACCTCTGCCTAACAAGCTATAGGCATTCTCTAACGCAAATATGATTCTATAACAAACAGCCTTACATTAGGATATTGAGACGAAACCTGTTGTATTACAATCTTCACATCCTTCCAATTAAGTCCCCCAAATTCCACACCAATCTTAGGCAATGCTATCATACGGACTTGGGACGCCGAGGCATGTTCAAGCATTTTTATCAATGCGCTCTTTATAGCCTCGAGATTTGCCATTGTACGCCAATCCTGTTGGGTAGCCAAATTATAAACAAAGCCATTGGTATGGTGGGGATAAACAAATACATCCCCTAATGTAAACTGCCGCTTTTTACATAAAGATTTATATTCTTCATACATCTGCGGAAATCGTTCTTTAAATTGTAAAGCAACGCCTTTCCCCATCGCACCTGCACAATTACAGCCATGCGCATAAGAGGTTACATATGCTAATCTAAAAATGTCGCCTTTCGGAATAAACACCACATTGTTTTCATTATTCCATACAGACTCAAATTCTTCTTCCGTAATATAAACAGGATATTCTATATCCAATTCCGATAATGTGACATCAGCCAAAGCATATTCACCCTGACAAGGATTCTTTTCATCCAGACAAACTTTCCTTGTTCCCTGAATTTCTATCTGTCTGACAATGACATTATCCCGAGAATGCAAATAAAACAGGATATTTTCTTCATCCCAGAACTTCTTTATATATAAATCTTTCATTAAAACTTTATTTTAAAAATGGTTATTCCATGATTAACAACTCTTCCATTTATATTAAAAGGCTCATTATTGGGCAACGAATAATTATGTGGAGCATTTTGGATTATATTTAAACCTTTTATATCTATCTATATATAATTCGTAATAGACTTTGTATTCCAAGGTACTCTATATAATCTTCTTAAAATCTGACCGGCTGTATAATCCGAAGCTTTTAAATCCGTAAAATATTGTCCATTCCCATACCTCGCATGAACTTTTCCAATAGATGGTAATATTTTTCCAGACTCCATTATCCCTTATCAACTCCTGTGCTAGACCTCCGTTGGCATTCGCCAAGCGGGTAATGCTTCCTAGGTAGTCACGACAAATATAGTAAATTCTCCATTCAACACCCTCTTTTACGTAAACTATCGTTGAGGAATATGCATATCCGTTAATATACAACAACACTTTCATATCATCCGCGTACAAGGTACTGAACAGAACAAGAAACCGCTATCATTTTAAGAGGTGCTAACACAACAAAAAAAGCTCCTGAAAATGCCATAAAGCATAACCAGGAGCTTTTTCTTATCACAGTATTACTATTTATTCTACATTTAATTTACATCCCAAACTTTGAAAGAACTCCTCCATATCTTTATTGAAACGTTCCTTATCGAAACTTTTCCTTATAGCTACCGGATACTTCATCTCTTTCAGATATTTCAAAAGAGTATTTCCTACAATAGTATACCCTCCTATTTTATCTGATTGATAAAACGTTGAAAAATCCAATTTAATATCAAAAAGCAAAGTCTTTATGAAATGTAATCCATTTGCATAAGTTTTGTCTCTATGATATGCAGGACGCTTAACTATAAAGAATGGATCAAATCCTTGACTTACACAAATTATATAAATCTCGCATGTTTCTACATCTTCTGAATAACATTTTCCTTCAAAATATTTAGAAAGCAATAACACTAATTCACCTAATTGTTCCCTTTTTTCCTCAAGTTCAAAAGAAAGAGTTTTTCTAACATCTATTTTCATACCACCATAATTTTAAGTTATCTAAAAATTCTATTTCCCGGAGGCAATGTACCATTCCTGAAGAAATATCCGTATATCATACGCTTTTCCTGTATTAGGATTTCCATTTTATTCCCATAATAAATAGGCATCATATCAAAATTCTTACGCTTATAAGAATTTACATTATATCGATCTACTCCTTGAGTCGTTTCGCCAATCTTCCACACATCCTTTTTCGTCATGTATACTTGACCACCTCTGACTTTCCGATAATATCCATCAACCTTGGGACGAAGTTCATACACACTTGCTTTAGGGAAAGATTCCCAGGATTTGCGGGTTTCTCGACCGACTCCACGCATCATAATTGAGCTCCTGAACCAAACTCCCGTCGGCATTCACCAGATGAGTGATGCTTCCTAGGTAGTCCCTACAAATATAGTAAATTTTCCATTCAACACTCTCTTTTACGTAAACTATCGGGGAAGAATAGACATTTTAAATCCCGTCACTGACATTCAATATATCAATGACGGGACATCAGAGAATAAAGATGTTATTTAACCGTTATCTTCATAGATTAAGCCTTTTCTGACTCTATCATTTGCTTAAATTTCTCAGCAAAAGGCAGATAAGATTCCAACGCTTTATTGGGAGGAATTTGTATGGCTTCTTCTCCATAAATTGCTTGCATAGCTTTGTACTCATTCATTGGGAAATCAAGTGTACGTCTCCTTATTGCTTCGTCGACAAGCATACAAGCACGGTCATTCTTGCCACATGATATGTAATAAAGAGGCAACCACCGCTCTGTCATGTCGTAAACGGTAGACAATGTACCAGTTTCCAGTCCATAAGCAATTTTTTCCTTTATCGAAAACCTCTCTAAATAAGGTATTGCATAGTGCGAGACCGTAAACATTACCTCATCCAATGCTTGCCAGATATATTCATCGGAACAGTCTACTGTGAACCTCCATTCCTTATAACAAGGTTTCGGCATAAGAGAACCCACATTTACACCTATATACCCTATACTCTCTCCCCATTTAGAAGCCATTTCCTCAATGTCCAGACAAATAAACGAAGCTGTATAAGACAAATAACTTACTTTTTTTTCACCATTGGCAGAAAAAACGAATACTAATTCCTGTATCGTGTCGTTCGATATGCGGTAATATGTGACATTATCTTTCTTTCGGAATCCGTACTGAAGCAATTTTTCTTTCAGTAAGTCATTAATTTGTTTCTTTATTGCTTTCATTTAAAAATAGTGTTTTATGATTACAATATAATTGCCTTTATATATCTGGTCTCTATTAAATTCCGGATATTTAACTTGCAACGCTTTTGCTCCTCTTGATATCAATGTCGGTTTATTCATCAAATACTTAGGTAAATTTATCCGTTGATTGGGAGTAAAACCTGCATTCAAACCGTTTTTGACTTCTACCAGATGAAGCTCTCCATTCAATTTACCGACAAAGTCAAATCTATTTTGTATACCATCTATTTCAACTGTAACTTCTCTTGAATAAATCTCCCCTCCTTGATCCAAGAAATCAGACACAGCCTCCTGCATACCCATTTCGCTTTTCGTATGCGGAGACATCAACTCATTATTCAACAACGGATCTTGTTCCATCGAACCGCCTATCCTGACCGATTGGTTTTCAACACTTAGTTTAGGGGTATTCTTCAATGAAAAGGCATTTCTGCCCGCTGAGATTTCTGCACCGGTCCAAACATTTTCTCCTTTAAAATAAGAGACTGCGCCGCCAACAATTCCACCGGTAACTGCACCACCCACTGCCCCTCCGACTGCACCGTAAACTCCATTCATCAGAATGTCTCCTATATCACCGTCTTCAACCATTGTATTGCCGGAACCAAGAGCAAAACCACTTGCAGCACCACTCGCCGTAGACTTCCTGGGTTTGCGGGTTTCTCAATCGGCCCCATGCATCATAACTCAACTCTTGCGCCAACGTGCCATGGGCATTCGCCAAGAGGGTGATACCTTCCAAGTAATCCCTACAAATATAGTAAATTCTCCATTCAACACCCTTTTCTAAGTAGATTATCAGGGAGAAATAGGTATTAAAAATCCCATCATTGGCATACATACATCAATGACGAGATATTAAAGTACAAAGATATTACTTACTTTTTTATGCCTTCCCCAATTTAAGCTCTTTCATCTTCTATCATTTTCTTAAACTTTTCCGCAAACGGCAGATAAGAGTCAAGTTCCTTATTGGGAGGAATCTGTATGGCATCTTCGCCATAGATAGATTGCATGGCTTTATATTCTTCTATCGGAAAATCAAGTGTTCGCCTTTTTAAAACCTCTTCAACAAAAAAATAAGCTTCTTCCTTATGGCCACGTAAATAATATTCTATCGGTAATATGTAATCACACATCGCCCCTCCATTTATTTCCATTTCATAAATCATATTGTCTTTATCCGATAGTCTATCAAGATAAGGTAACCCATATTTTATAATAGCATCCCCCATTTTATTGGCTTCCTCATCTACCGGCTCATCTTTAGCAAATCTCCATTCTATAAAACTTCTCTCCGGCATAAGATAACCTATAGGATAGCCTATAATCGGAGACAAAGTTTTCATTCGATTTCCCCATCCCGTTAATACAACCATCAAAGCATCTATATCTTTATATAGAAGCCCTATATCAGGATTTACATATATTACATGCTTTTCCGAATGAGAAGAATAGGTAAAACCTATTATTTGCAATGCATTATCATTTACTACACGGACATAATTATTATTTTTCTTACGTTCAAAACCATATTCTGACAATCTATTATACAATAGCTCGAAGACTTTCTTTTTTACTTCTTTCATACTTCAAAAACAATGTTTTATAATTATTGTATACTTTCCTTCATACTTTAAATTTACCCCAAAGCCCTGGAATTTTACTTTTGTTGCATTTCCTCCTCTTGGAATAAATTGAGGCTTGTCTAACATCAGCTTTGGTAAATTAATCTTTTGATGGGGTGTAAATCCTGCAGACGGACTATTTTTCATCTCTGCTAAATGTAACATATTATCAAGCTAACCTACAAAATCAAATCTATTCTTCACCCCGTTCAGTTCCACTGTAACCTCTCTAACATGTATCATTCTCCGCGGCCAGTTTCCACACGCTGGTTGTACCCAACTTCACCTCACTCAACGTGCCGTTAGCGTAAAACAGATTCTCCCCGCTATGTTACCTTCTTTTGGGGAAGAGCAGGCTATCTTGGCGATATTGCCATCTGCATACGTGTACTCTTTCTGCAACCATACACTATCAACCATCTCTTTTTCCACACTCCGTCGACCGTATGCATCATATGTATACTCCTTCTTCGTACCGTTCGTAGAGACCTCACTCTTCAACTCTTTCGTCACAGCGTCATACGTATACGAAGTATTGAATTCCGGACGGTTCACAGAAGTTACCCTGCCGTAAGTATCGTTGTCACACTGTCCTCCGAATAACTGTACGCAGTCTGCTTGCCCAAGTGATTCGTGACAGGGGATTTACATAATAAAGAAAAGCTCACAAAAGTGTTTCACAAGCCACTTCCAAGAGCTTTTTATAGTAATTTTCCGAATTATCCGCTTACGTTCTATGCCTAAATATTCACAGACATAAACCGGAACCTGAAAACTCATGTTAAAGTCTGCAATAAACTGACGCACATCATCTACCGTACGGACTTCGCTTATTTGCTTTTCCAAGTCCTCCAGAACGTGCCTCAACTCCTTTCTACGTTTCTCATCAGGTATATCATTCTCACAATCTAAAAGTTTATGCATATAATGATTTCGCTTTTCATTGTCTCTATAGCAGAATCCACCTCCGACATGGTCGTACAATCCGCGTAATTCCAAACCTTTTATGATAAAACCATAATTCAAATAATACAAATTACTATACATGGATTTTTGTAAATTGAATACCCGTATCAATTCAGAAGTTTCACTACTCCAGTTACTGTTCTTACGTTTATATCCCAACGGTTTGAACACCTCATGCGCTAATTGTATAAAATCTTTCTTGTCCATAATTATTTTTAATATAAATCTAAAACGTGTTTCCATTCACCCTTAGAACCATGTTTCTTAAGAGCCTTTTCATAACGTTCCAATTGCTTTAATCCCTGCTTTCTCGACCTCGGATTATAAGGCTTCAGCTCATAAATAATTTGGTTATTTAAATCTATGAAATCAGGACGAATACCAGGAACTTTTCCATATTCTTTAAATAAACCTTTAGCCTTATCTATTTGATTAACTCGATATGCCTGATGTATTTCTCGGCCCATTTTCATACTCGACCTGGTATAAACCGATGCATCCTTTGCCAATATATTAATGGTGACTTTACCAGCTATTTCTTTAGCCGATACTTAAATACCGGATCGTACAGACAGGCATTCATGTTGACCAAGCCAAAGAGCGATAGATGTTCGTGTCCCGTATAGCCTCTGCCGAGTTTCAACATCGGCTTGTCACTCGCACTGTAGACTTCCTGGATTTGCGGGTTTCTCAACCGGCTCCACGCATCACAACTCAGCTCTTGCGCTAACGTGCCGTCAGCATTCACCATATGAGTGATGCTTCCTAGGTAGTCCCTACAAATATAGTAAATTTTCCATTCAACA
>ERZ825137.394-NODE-394-length-61926-cov-5.451132_pt1 | contig 61926 bp, 60 predicted proteins | sample MGYA00519873_ERZ825137 | MGnify/ENA primary metagenome ERZ825137 (study PRJEB31778, sample SAMEA3449190) | human gut metagenome | biome: human gut; feature: human-associated habitat; material: faeces | place: United Kingdom | collected 2010/2012 ...
TAGTAATATATATTTTATTTTAAATAATTTTATGATAGAATTTTGGTAAGCAAGGGTGAAATTATGGCATATGTAAAATATAAAGAATTGACTAAATACTTTAACTTTAATAAAGAAATAGAAATAAAAGAATTACCAAAATATGTTTTAGATTATGTAAATGATAATGAAAAGATATATAAAGCTTATAAAACTAAAAGGGATAAAGCTGTATTTACAGATAAGAGAATGATTTTATTTGACGTAAGTGTTCTTTCTACAGTAAAAAAAATACATATTATTCCATATAAATCTATATCAACTGCTGCTATTTCTTTTAAATCAACTAAGTCTAGTATATTTATTTCATTTGATAGTGGTTATCAAATGAGACTAGATTTTATTAATCAAAATGCAAATAGTAAAACCGAACTTAGAAAACTTTATTCAAAAATAATGGATAGTATTTTATAGCAATTTAAAACGTTTAAGACAAACTTAAACGTTTTTATTTTATGCTATGCGGAAAGCTGGAGAGACACCGTTAGAGATGGGAGCAAATCCAATTGACATTAAAATAACCGCTACTATAAGCATACTTTTCTTCGTCATATTATTCCCTACTTTCTACTATTTTATTTTATAATACCCCCCCCGATTTTCAAGTCGTTTTGGTGGGTTTACACAAAGTTTTCTGTAAAATATTTATTTAACTTCCCGTTTTTTTTATTTCGGGATGTTACTTTCAGAATTCCTTGGGGGGATATAGTCAAGGGTGAAACTTTGTTGAACTTGTATACCCTTGACTATATTTTTATTTTTTATAATATTTTTTCAAATAAAGCTTGTCTTTATTTGTTAGTTATATTTTTTTCTGTTATAATATCTTTTCGTAATTTAGCTTATTGTTTTCACATACATTGTTATTAGCCTTTTTATTACAATTTTTATCTAGTTATATTGTTATATTTATTGCATATAAAAAAGATCAACAATGATGATATTGATCTTTCTATTAAAATAATAATCTAAAATTTTAAAAAAATTAAGCCAAATTACATACAATTCAACATCTAATTTTCGGGAGGTTACCCTTATAAAAAAAAATTTTTTCAAACGTCCCGGCTTTTTGAATGCAATAATTTAATCTTTTCGAAACTTATATTAGCATTTTGTATTACTTTTATCAAGTTTTTTCTCTTATTTTCCGGGACATTAACTTTTTCACGATAATTTTACTTTTATCGGGACGTTATCTCTAAATTTAACGGTTTACAAAAAATATACATAAAAAAATTATGTATACATAAGCAAAATAAAATAAACATTAAAAAAAATATGCAAAATAAATTGCATAACTTTTTTGGTTTATTTTTGAACTACAGTTGTTTCTTTCTTATTCTTTTTGTTATTAGTAATTAGTATAGCTATAATTAAAGACACTACTAAAACACCAACAATAATCGTTATTATTAAATCTTTATTCTCAACTATATCAAATTTCTTATTTATAGTTATATAATATTTAGTCTCACTTGTTCCATCTTCACTTGTGACTTTTATCACTATTCTACTTTTGTTTTTTAAATTATTATTACCCGATATGTTTACTGTTGCTTTTTCATAATTTGGTGTAACATTGATATCAAGTTTAGTTACATTTCCTGAAACTTCTAAAGTATAAGATTTTTTCTTAACATTATAAGTAAATTTTTGGCCGACAACTTCAATATTCTTAGCAGTAGAATCACTTTCTTTTATGTATTTTGTTTCTCCAACATCTAATCTTTTAATATTAAAAGTATAAGTATTTTTATCTCCATTTTCATCTGTAACAAAAATATCTATAACATTTTCTCCAACATTAAGATTCGTGTTACTTATTTCATAAGTTGATGTAGATGACGCAAGTGTTACTACTGGATTAAAACTATCAACATCATTTAAGACTTCTATGTTATAGTCAGTTATATATTTGGAAAAAACAAATTCAATTTTTTCATCACTTACATCATTAATTAATAAAGAATTTTTACTAGTGTTTTTGGGCTTACTGACAGAAGTAGAAATTATATTAATGTCATTACTTCTAACTATTTCAGTAATACCATCATATGTAAAATCATCAATTTCTAGTTTTTCTTTAGTTAACGTAGTTACATCCTTAGTTATCTTACATTTTAAAGTTATGTAGTTTTCACTTAAAGACTTACCTTTTAAATTAAACTTATTATTTTCATATTTGCTAATTTCAATTAATCCTGAATCATAACTAACTAAATCACAGGTTATATGTTCAGGAACTTTGACTGTACCCATAATTGATTCATATGTCTTATCAATTGAACTTTTTAAAACACACTTAAATTCATCATTTAATTTATAATTTCCATTCTCACAGTCTAAAGAAGATGCAAAAACAAAACTTGGTACTACTAATAATAGTAATAAAACTCTTTTCATATAATCCCTCATATTCTATTACTATTCTATCACAAAATCCATTATATATCATTTATTATTTAATGTTTCTAATATTTTTCTTTTAGCAAGCGTAATATGTGCATTTTCAAGCCAAGATGAATCTAAATAAGTTACGTTCTTATTAAAAATTAAATTAACACGGTCAGAATTATTTAATACATAATCATATGGGACAACATTTTCATTAACACTTGCCTCTTTAACATTTTGAGCATTATCTGGACACGTTTTATATATAAAATCTATAATCGTAGAGCCAACTGGTAATTCAATACTATTTCCTTTTGAATCATATACGTATATCTTCTTTCCTAAAAGTTCACGATTAACTTGATCAATAAATTCCTGATTATTAAAGTATGCTTCATCTATTTCAGTAAGAGATTTATAAAACTGGTACTTATTTTGAATATCAACTTGCATCATCTCTTCAGAACCTTTTCCTTTTAATTGCCAATAAGCGCCTATTCCTAAAGTATCTATTAAATGCATTTTTCTTGTTCTTATATGGCTTTGCATAATAGTTGAATCAAGTCCAAAAACAGTTGTATTTAAAGAAGAATACATATTTGTTTTAGGAGAACTTATATAATCTTTAAATTCCTCACAGATTGGACGATATAAATGATGAATATAACCTAAAGATAAATAACAATCCATCACTTCATTAACAATTACCTGAAAACTTATTAAATCATGAATATTATTTTTATCCTCTTTTTCTAGTATTCGCTTATGAACTCCATAAATATTTTTTATATGAAGTTTTATATCATTAGAAATATCATTATCTGTAAGTGTTGTTCCTATTTCATGTGACATTTCTTCAATAGCTAAATCAGCATTAGTAAGAACGTTTTTTCTTAAAATAAAAGTATCTTGATAAATCTCTGGCATTAAAAATTTAAATGATTTATCTTCTAATTCACTTTTTACATTATATGCTCCAATAAAATAAGCCAAAGGCACATATAAATCCATGGTTTCTAAAGCTTTTATTTTTCTTTTTTTAGGGTCTTTATATTCCAAAGTTCTCATGTTATGTAATCTATCAGCAAGTTTTATTAAAATAATTCTAACATCTTTTCTAAAAGACGTTATTATCTTTCTCATATTAGCATTTTTATTATCCAATTTACTAGAAAAATTCATAGAAGTAAGTTTGGTAACTCCATCAACTAAACTGGCAACAGTTTCTCCAAATAGGTTTTCTATTTCTTTTAAAGTAATATTTGTATCTTCAACAATATCATGTAAAATCGCAGCACATATCGTGTTTCTATCCGCCTTCCAATCAGCAAGAATGGATGCAACAGCTAATGGATGAGTAATAAAAGGCTCACCCGAATCACGAAGTTGATGACTATGAGCTACAGCTGCCATATCATAAGATTTTTTGACCAAAATCAAATCTTCTTCACTCAAATAATCCAATTTAATTATTAACTCTTCAAATTTCAAAAAAAACACCCAACTTTCTAATAAAAAAGACCGCTTTGTTCCTATCTACAAGCGATCTCCAAAGTTTAAAATTTTACAATTATTTTTCATATAATCAACTACTTTCACTAGGTGAATTCAATTATAAATATCAAACAATTATTTGTCAAGTAGTTTTAAACCTCTAATACTTTCATTAACCCAGTTTTCTCCAATTCGAATAGAAGATGCTTTATCTATTTCGTCTTCCAAGGTCTTACCCATAATATATTTCTTATCAACAATTGAGTTTATTTTACTAACCAAACCACTTCCAAGAATATAAGTTATTATCGGACTTGCAATTATACTAGATATAAGCACTTGAACATTTTCTTTTTCATAATTTAAAGTTGCAGCAACAAGCATTGATAAAATAGAAAAAGTAATAAGTTCAGCCTTGGTATCTCCTAATTCTAAGAATCTGGCTTTTCTTAATTCTTTTTGAGCTTCAATTTTCAAGTTTGGATCAAGATAATTTGAATATCTAATCAAATTACAAAATACTTCGTTTAAATCACTCTCAGTTATACCAGTGCTTCGTTCCATATTCATCAAAGATTCAAAAGAAGCATCTGTTTCAACATAGCTTTCTTCTTTGGCAAACAAATAATTATCATATATATTTGCAAATTCTACTATTTTATCATGCATAGGTTTTAAACTAGCTATTAATTCACGTAATCTAGAAATATTTCTTCACCCAATGGTGATGGATAAATGTTATCAATTTCCACATTAAACCCTTTTCTAAATTTGTTATATTCTTTAACTAACTCAAGATAAGCTCTATTAAATCCTCTATTAGGAACCGATGATATTACATAAAAGTGATTAACCGATTGCAACGTCAAAGACATATCATTACATTCTATAAATGTATCTTTAATTGCAAGTTCTTCATCAAGATCAAAAATCTTATCAGCCTCTTTTTCAAAATATTCCATACATTTTCGAGTAGATTCAATATATTCAATTACTCTATTTTTCTCTTCATTAAACTCTTTTGAATCAATCTTGCCAAAAATGGACGCTATTAATAAATTGTTTATACGTTTTTTTGAGTTTTTTGGCCAAGCCAATAATTCTTTATAAATAATTGCTTTTTTAGCCTTAAAGAAAGCATCTTCATCAAAAAATTTATTATTAAATTCAAATCCTATTTTACAAAGAAATTCAAAAAAACCACAATTTTTTAAACTTTCATCTTCTTCATAAAAACATATATTTTCTTTCATAATTATCCCCATTTCTAAAAAGTAAACCTATTTTAGCACAATAAGACCCATAAAGCAAACATCAAAAAAAGCAAGATTATCTCTTGCTTAATTCATCTGTTAAGATTTCTTTTACTTTAACTGGATTTGCTTGACCACGAGTTTTCTTCATAACTTGACCAACAAAGTAATCAAACATATTTGTTTTACCATTCTTATATTCTTCTATTTGGCTACTATTTTCATTTAAAACTTCGCTTACAATTGAAGTTAAGGCTCCATCATCACTTATTTGTTCCATGCCCTCTTCTTTCATAATTGCTTCAGGCTCTTCACATCTTTCAAGAGTTAAGAAGAATAATTCTTTAGCTTGTTTAGATGATATTTTTCCATTACTCATATTCTTTAAGATTACACTTAAACGTTTAGGATTTAAAAATAGTTCTTTGATAGTTATATCATGTTTATAAACATAACCAAGTATATTACCTGTAATCCAGTTTGCACATACTTTTGGATCAAGATCAAGGGATAAACACTCTTCAAAATATGAAGCGACGTCAATATCCTTTATTAAAATACCAGCATCATAGTCAGATAATCCATATTTTTCAATATATTTTGCTTTTCTTTCATAAGGTAGTTCAGGAATACTTTTTCTTATTTCTTCTAACCATTCCTTAGATATTTTAAATTTAGGAATATTTGGTTCAACAAAATACTTGTAATCTATGGCATCAACTTTACTACGCATATGTTTAGTTGTTCCGGATTCTTCATCATATCTTCTTGTTTCTTGTTCAACTTCATCATAACGTCCAGCATCTTTAAGTTCACTTTGTCTTTCAATCTCATAAACGATCGCATCATGAACTCCACCAAATGAGTTAACATTCTTAACCTCTACTTTAGTTCCTAAAGTTTCCTCATCATCACTTATAGATACGTTGACATCACATCTTATTTGACCTTTTTTAGAATCAGCTTCACTTATTCCACAATATTGATATATTGCACGAACATATTCAAGGAAATATACAGCATCTTCAGCTGAATGTAGGCAAGGCTCAGTTACAAGCTCAAGAAGTGGAACTCCAGCACGGTTATAATCAATTGTTGAAGTATCATACAAGTGATTCATACTTGCTGCATCTTCTTCCAAATGAATATTATCAATCCCAACTCTAAAACTAGTTCCACCTGGTCTAATGATATCGATATAACCATTCATACCAGCACAATCCTCTGGTGGATTTTGAGTTATTTGAAAGTTTTTTGGCATATCAGGATAATAATAGTTTTTTCTTTCAAAATACATATATTCTGGTTGACGGCAATTTAAAATTTCACTCATCATCAAAGACATTCTAACAGCTTCTTTATTTAAAACTGGTAAAGTTCCAGGAAAACCCATATCAATTGGTCTTATATTTGTATTTGGCATTTCTGAATATCCATTTTTAGCACTTGAAAATACTTTTGATTTAGTTTCAGATATTTCACAGTGCATTTCAAGACCGATAGTTACATAATATCTACTCATTACTTAACCTCCTTTGCAGTCATATTTTTATATTCCATTACACTTTCTAAGGCGTAAGCAATATTTAAAACATTTTGATCATCATAACAGTTTCCTGTAATGTTTACTCCCACTGGAAGGCCATCGATTAATCCATTTGGAATAGTTATAGATGGGAAACCTCCAAAGTTTCCAATTTGTAAATGTTCTTCAAGTACATCTAGTTCACTTTCATCTAAAACATCTTTATCACTTTCAAATTTCTTAGCAACACCTGAGCCAACTGGCATAATAAATGCATCATAACTTGCAAATAATTCTTTAAATTTATCTACAATAAGTCTTCTAACTCTTTGAGCATTTTTAAAGTATCTATCTTGGTTTTCAGATTGTAAAACATAAGAACCAATTATAAATCTTCTTTTTATTAAAGGAGAAAAACCTTTAGTTCTATGATCTTTCATTTGTTCTTGATAAGTATTACCTTCTCCTCTTGGACCAAATATGAATCCAGTTAAGTTAGACATGTTGCTTGTTGCTTCAGCACAAGACAAAACTACATATGTAGAAGATATTGCATTAAGTAAAGTTCTATCAATTTTTACACCTTCTACTGTAGCTCCAAGACTTCTTAATTTATCAAGCGTTTCATGGAAAATACTTAAATGACGAGTTAACTCTGGAGTTTTATGAGTATATGAGTTAATATCACATATATCTTCTAAATAGAACAGTTTTTTACCTTTAATATCTTTATTTAAATTATCATATAGATGAATATCACTTGAATCCCAAGTAGTCATATCATACTTGTCGATTCCTTTCATACCATCTACTACAATTGCAGCATCTTCAACATTTCTTGTTAAAGCTCCACATGTATCTAAAGAAGAAGCAAAAGCAAACAAGCCATATCTTGAAATCATTCCATATGTTGGTTTATATCCAACAATACCACAGTAAGCAGCAGGTTTACGAATAGAATCTCCTGTATCTGATCCGGTTGCATAAGGAATAAGTCCAGCAGCAACTATGGCAGCTGATCCAGAAGAAGAACCAGCACACATACGTGTTTTATCCCATGGATTTAAAATATTTCCAGTATGAGCTGTTGTTCCAGTTCCACCCATACCAAATTCATCCATTGCTGTTTTATTTACTAAAACTGCTCCTTTACTCTCTAAGTTTTTAATAGCAGTTGCTGTAAAAAATGGAACATAATCTTTTAAAGTATTACTTGAACCAGTTGATAAAACACCAGCAGTTGAATAGTTATCTTTACAAGCAAAAGGTATTCCTGATAAAAGTTCATTAGTAACTTCTTTAGAAGAAGCATCATCTACAACAGTAACTACTGCATTATATTCATCTTTTGCAGTATAAGAGTCTTTTATAGCTTCTTTAACAAGTTCTTCGCTTGTAATAGAACCAGATTCTAATTCTTCATGTAATGTTTTAATATCTTTATCCATTATCCCACCACCTTTGGTACACTTACTTCATCACCATCTGTGTCATCACAGTTAGCAAGTAAGTCTTTTATGTCAATTGATTCTTCAACTTCATCGTCTCTTAGAACATACTCAAAATTATCTAAGGCATGAGTCATCGGAAGAACATCTTTTATATTAGGTATTTCATTTATTTTATTGATATTTGCATCAATTACTGCAAATTCTTTAAACACCATATCTTTTTCGTCATCACTTAAACCAATCATTAATAGATCAGCAAGTTTTTCTACTTTTTCAGGTGTAAAACCACTACTCATTTTTATCCTCCTCAACCACTTTTATTCCAAGTTCTTTAAGTTGTATAGGCATAAGTGTTGCAGGGGATCCCATCATTAAATCTGCTCCACTTGCACTTGTTGGGAATGCTTGTACTTCTCTTAAATTTGGTTCATCTTGGATAAGCATTATTAATCTATCGATACCAGGAGCCATACCACCATGTGGAGGACATCCATATTTAAATGCTGTAAATATTGATTTAAATCTATTTTCAACTTCTTCACGACTATATCCAACTATTTCAAATCCTTTAGCTAAACTATCTAAATCATGATTTCTAATTGCTCCAGAAGCCATTTCATTACCATTACATACAAAGTCAAATTGATATGCAAGTATTTCTCCTGGATCTTTTTCTTCATAATCTTTAATTCCTCCATGAGGTAAACTAAATGGATTATGACAGAATTCCCACTTCTTAGTTTGTTCATCAAATTCAAACATTGGGAAGTCATTAATGATACATAATTCTAGTTTATTATTATCAATTAAATTCATTTTTCTTCCAAGTTCATTTCTTATAAGACCAGCAAATTTTTGTGCATGAAGTTTATTTCTATTTGCTATAAAGAACATTACTGAGTTTTCTTTCATATCAAATTCATGAATTAGGTTCTTTCTTTCTTCATCACTTAAGAATTTATCAATTGGTCCTTTTAATGAACCATCACTCATAAGTGTTATATAACCTATACCAGGCATTCCAATACTTGATGCATAATCAACGATTTCATTAAACCAAGAGTTTGAATTCTCACCAATTCCATCACACACTATTACTTTAATAGTTGATTTTTTAAATGGTCCAAAAGTTGTATCCTTTAAAACAACACTTGCGTCTTTAATAATTAATGGATTTCTTAAATCTGGTTTATCAGATCCATACATTTCCATCGCGTCCCTATAGGCAATACGTCTAAATGGAGGTTTAGATACTTCTTTATTAGAGAATTTTGTAAATGTATCATAGAAAATGCTTTCTCCAACTTCTAGTACTTCATCTTCTTCAACAAAAGACATTTCCATATCTAATTGGTAAAACTCTAAAGTTCTATCAGCTCTAGCATCTTCATCTCTAAAACAAGGCGCTATTTGGAAATATTTACCCATACCACCAACCATGAGTAACTCTTTATATATTTGAGGAGCTTGTGGAAGAGCATAAAATTTTCCTTTAAATAAACGAGATGGCACAACGAAGTCTCTTGCTCCTTCTGGTGATGATGCTGTAAGAATTGGAGTTTGTACTTCTGTAAATCCTAAATCATACATTTTGTTTCTTAAGAAATGTAAAATATCACTTCTTAAAACCATATTCTTTTTAACTGCCTCATTACGCATATCAAGATATCTATATTTAAGTCTTACATCATCTTTTGTTTGTTTACTTGTCATGATTTCAAAAGGAAGTTCATGAACACAGCTACCAAGCATTTCTAATGAATCAACAACCATTTCAACATTTCCAGTTGAGATTCTATCATTTTCTGTTCCTTCTTCTCTTCTACGTATTTTTCCAGTTAATTTTACAACTGATTCTTTAGCAATACCTTTAAACATATCATCATCATTTGATACAGTTTGTAAAGTTGAAGTTTCATCTCTTAGGTCTAAAAATAAAACTCCACCATGATCACGAATATTTTCAACCCAACCAGAAACAACAACATCTTGTCCAGCTAAAGTTTCATTTATATCTTTTAATAAATGTGTTCTATATTTATTCATATTTTTTCTCCTTACATATTCATATCTAAGTAATCAATTAAATCATTAATTTCTACTTCTTTTTCTTCTTTTGTTTTATTGTCTTTTACTCGTACCATATTCTTAGCTAAATCTTCATCATTTAATACAATAAAGTATTTACTATTAAATCTATCAACACTTTTAAATTGAGCTTTTAAAGATTTATTCATCATGTCAGTTTCAACTACAAATCCATTTAAACGTAAATCTTGAGCTAAATAACAAGCTGTTTCTTTTTCAGTATTAGTTACGTATAGAAGATATACATCAATCGAATCATTAATTGGAATATTTATACCTTCTTCTTCCATAGCAAGAATAGTTCTATCATAACCCATGGCAAAACCTAATCCTGGAACACTTGGTCCACCTAAAGTTTCAACTAACGAATTGTATCTTCCTCCGCCTCCTAAGGCATAAGAGTTATTTAAAGTTATTTCAAACACCGTGTGATTATAATAATCAAGTCCACGAACTAGTTTTTGGTCAACTTCATAATTTATATCCATAAGATCAAGTAATTCGCATAATGAATCAAATCGTTTTTTACTTTCTTCATTTAAATAATCTAATATCTTTGGAGCTGATGCCATTATTTCATTTTCCGCATCAACTTTACAATCAAGTATTCTTAATGGATTTTTTTCAAGTCTATTTTTACAGTCTTCACATAATGAATCAATATGAGGACAGAAATAACTTACTAAAGCTTCTCGATAATTATTTCTCGATTCATCATCACCTAAAGTATTAAGACGAACACAGACATTATCAAGGCCAAGTAAACGATAAGCATTATAAGCAAGAGAAATAACTTCAGCATCACTTATAACATCATCTGAACCAAAGCATTCAAATCCCCATTGAGTAAATTCTCTATTTCTTCCACTTTGAGGACGTTCATATCTGTACATCTTAGCATTATAGAAAACTTTCACTGGATCAGTCATATTTCCATACATCTTATTTTCAATAAACCATCTTACAATAGATGCAGTTCCTTCTGGTCTTAAAGTTAAATTTCTATCTCCTCGATCTTTAAAATCATAAGTTTCTTTTTGAACCATATCTGTAGTTTCTCCAACACCTCTATGGAAAAGTTCACTAGCTTCAAATACTGGTGTTTCAATATAACCATAACCATATTTTTCTGAAAGTGTTGCGAGTATTTCGTTTACATAAGCACGTTTTTTAGCATTATCTCCATATATATCATATGTTCCTTTTTGTTTTGTTATCATAAAATCCTCCTTAACATAAAAAAACCTACATAACGTAAGGACGGAATAATCCGCGGTGCCACCTTACTTTACATAGGTACTCTCTTCTTCTTTTATCGCAAGAAATGCGTTTTTATATATTGAAAAGTGTTATGATTATAATACGTATTTGGCATTTTCACCAACTAGCCTTCTCTTAAATACTTAATTATAAACTCGGGTCTTTTCTATAAAAATGTACTTTAATTATAAATAAAATGGCCTTTGTTGTCAATAGAATAGCTTTTATTTTTCATAATTACAATTTGAACATTTTATTTCATCTTTTTTCTCAACCAGTAAAGAACCACATTCAGGGCAAGTATCACCAGTTGGTTTATCCCAAAGAGCTATATCACATTTTGGGTATTTATCACATCCATAGAATATCTTACCTCTTCTTGTTTTCTTTTCTACAATATCTCCATCACATTTTGGACATTTGCATATAACTGTTTTAACTTTTTCTTCTTTTTTAATATATTTACATTCTGGATAGTTACTACATGCAACAAATTCACCAAATTTACCTTTACGTACAACTAAAGCCGATCCACAGTTTGGACAAGTTTCTCCTGTTTCTTTTGGAGATGCTTTTTCCATTTTTGTAAATGCACTTTCCACTAAAGGTTCAAATTCATTATAAAAATCTTTTAATATTTTTATATTGTCTTTATTTTCTTCAGCAATTAAGTCTAAGTCAGTTTCCATATTAGCTGTATATTCAACATTAATAATATTTGAAAAATATTCTTGAAGTTTATCAGTTGTTTCAATACCTATTTCAGTTGGAACAAACTTTTTATCTTCAATTTTAACATAATCACGCATCTTTAATGTTTCCATTGTTTTGGCGTAAGTTGAAGGCCTTCCGATACCTAGTTCTTCCATTTCTTGAATTAATGTTGCTTCCGTATATCTTGAAACTGGTTTAGTAAATTTTTGTTCAATTTCAATATCTTTTGTAGATACTACTCCATTAAACTTATCAAAATCTGGCAATATAACATCATCAGTTTTTGAAAATTCTTTATATACTTTTAAGTAACCATCAAAAGTCAAAATAGAACCTGTTACTTTAAATTCATAACCGTTGTTATCAAGAACAGCTGTTGTTGCAAGTGTTTTAGCATCACTCATTAAAGATGCAAGGGCGCGAGCATATATTATTGAATATACCTTATACTCATCTTTAGTTAAATATTCTTTAACACTTTCAGGTGTTCTTTTAATACTTGTAGGTCTTATTGCTTCGTGGGCATCTTGTACATTTTCCGTCTTCTTACCCTTTTTAACAACACCAACATATTTTTTACCAAAAGTCTCTTCAATATATTTAAAAGTATCATTTATAAATACTGGAGAAAGTCTTGTTGAATCAGTACGCATATATGTTATTAAACCTAGAGTTTCATTTCCTAAATCTACACCTTCATAAAGTTTTTGAGCGATACGCATTGTTTTACTTGAATTAAAATTAAATTTATTAATACATGCTTGTTGTAAAGTAGAAGTTGTAAATGGAAGAAAGCCTTTTTTAGTTTTTTCTTTCTTCTCTACACTTACTATTTTAAAATCTTCACCTAATTTAGATAAGATATCTTTAACTTCATCTTCATTATGAATTTCAAGCTTTTTACCCTTATATTTTTCTAAATTAGCATCAAAATCTTTAAATTTTGCAGTTATATTCCAATATTCTTCAGGAACAAATGCAAGTATTTCTCTTTCACGATCAACAATTAGTTTTAAAGCAACTGATTGTACACGACCAGCACTTTTACCACCTGTTTTAGATTGCATAAGTTTTGATAATCTAAATCCAATTATACGGTCTAATATTCTTCTTGTTTCTTGACTTCTAACTAATGAATCATCAATTTTTCTTGGATGCTTAAAAGCTTCTTTTACAGCACCTTCAGTTATTTCATTAAAAACAACTCTTTCATAATTATCTTTATTTAAACCAAGCACTTCATAAAGATGAAAAGAAATAGCTTCTCCCTCACGGTCAGGGTCAGTTGCAAGATATACCATATCAGAATTCTTTGCATCTTTTTTTAGAGATGCAATGTCTTTCTTTTTACCAGGTATTTCTTTATATGTTGGCGTAAAATCACCTTCTACATCAACACCAAGGCCAAATTTACCAGAAGTAGCTAAATCTCTTATATGTCCTTTACTTGATACTACTTTATAATTTTTACCTAAATATCCAGATATTGTATGAGTCTTTGCTGGAGACTCAACTATTACTAAATTCATAGATGTCCTCTCTTTCATAATTAAATTTAATTACTACTTAATTTATTTTTTGCTTTTTCAAGTTCTGTTCCTAAATAGTTAAAATAGTTAGATTTTATTGCTGAAGTACTCATTCTTTGTCTTTCACGAATATCGGCATTTATTGCAGCTATTTCAGCATTAGTATATGTTTTAGTTGCTCCATCTTTATAGGTCATTTTAGAATTTGGAGCACTATAGTATCCATATTCATCAGTCCATGAACCATCAGCAAAAGCTACTCGTGAAGCATGATCTTTACTAAATATATCAGTTCCTAAATAAAGTCTAGGATCATAATCCATATTAAATAAATTAAGAAGTGTTGGAAGCAAATCAAGTGGAGATGTATAGTCATTTACAACAATGCTTTCCATTCCAGCATTATAAATTAACATAGGTGTTCTGTCAACGTTTTTGTTTTTATTTGAATTTCTTGAAATTGTATAATCAGCATTTTTACTTAAGTATTCATTAATTTCTGAATCTGTTAATCCATAAGGAAAATGATCACCAAACATAGCAATAACAGTATCTTCAAGTTTACCTTCACTTTCAAGTTCACTTAATAGTTCACTTAATGCTTCATCTAAAGTTTTCATCTTTGACAAATATCTTCTTAAAGAAGTTGAATATCCACTGAATTTTTCATCATTCATATATTTATCACCCATCTTAGATGATTGAAAATATGGTTGATGCGTTGTAACAGTTGCAAAGTATGACATGAATTTATCTTTATTCATGTAATATTTTTGAGCACTTTTAAACATATCTACATCACTTGGCCATTCCTCATAAGGCTCTTCATAAGTCATTCCTAAGTCAGTTACGCCATAGAATTTTTGACTACCTAAATTAGTATGTATTTTACCTCTTCTATAGTATTTTTGAGTATAATCATGATATGAGCTTGTATAATACCCCTTATTATTAAATATATTAAATGCAGCAGTAAAATATTTATTAGATGCATATGTATTAGCTGTACATGTATTATTTATCGTAAATAAGCTTGTTAAAGCAGTAAATTCGTTATTACCAGTTGAACAGTTATTTCTTGGTGTATAGTTATTTCTAAAAGATATTCCTTCATTATACATTTTTGATAAAGTTGGAAAATCTTCTTTATTAAGAATCGCTATTTCATTTACTGATTCAAGTAAAATAACAATTAAATTCTTTCCTTCAAATTTACCAGTCATTTCATTTTTATCAGTAATACGCCTATTTATAAAATAGTTATTTAATGTTTTATAGGTTTCATCAGTAGTTGTATCAATTACCATCTTCCATGCTGTATCATCAATTGTACGAGTCATGTCAGTAACAACTTCATTATGTTTTTCACCCTTTTTATTTTCTTTTTTGTTTCCTATATTAATAACTTTATCTGCGTCTATTTTTAAAACAATACTTTTTATATCACAGAATCCATAAGTTAATACTCCATAATTATCTACAGCCAAATTAGAATTTTCAGGATATAACCATAAAGAATAAGTCGAATCCGTTTGAAGTTCATTCATACCTATATTATTTTTTAGAATCTCATAATAACCAAATGAACTAATAAACAAAACTATTACGGTTACTACTTCAATATATATTTTTTGAACCATTGTAAGGTTTTCATTTCTTGTTTTATTTTTCATTATCTTTCTATCGATAAAGATATAATATAAAACAAATAATATAGTTGGTAAAAGTATAAAATAATATTCTATTTTTAAAGATTTTAAAAAGTCTAAAATATAACCTATTACTTTAGTTCCTTGTTCAGTATTCCCAACTCCCATGAAAAATCCAATGAAGTTAAACAATCCAAATTCAATAAATTCATATAAACCAATTGCTAAAACAAAAACTATATGAATTATTCTAGCAGGTAGTTTTTTAAAGAAATGAGTTATAAAACTTATTCCTAAACCACATATAAATGATGCAAGCAAAATACGTATAGTACCAAAATCAAACAATTTAGACCCCGTAAAATTTCTTATAATCATCTCAAGTGAAAAAATAAAAAGGGTCATTATAAATGTATTTAAAACGACTCTATTAGTTAAAACTTTTTTCATATAAACACCTCTTTTAATTCTTATACTCTTTTATTATTTCACTTATTGGAGAAAATGTAAATCTATAAAAATCTTTAACACCATATTTTTTTACAGCTTCAATATGTTTTTTTGTTGGATAACCTTTATGTGATGCATAACCATACTCAGGATAAATTTTGTCAAGGTCATACATCATTCTATCTCTTGTTACTTTAGCAATAACACTAGCAGCAGCAATACTTAGGCTTTTGGCATCTCCTTTAATAATAGAAGTTGATGGAATATCAATATCAAGTTTAACTGCGTCAATTAAAACATGTTCAGGTTTTTTACTTAAATTAGATAAAGCTATTTTCATTGCTTCTTTACTAGCTTCTAATATATTTATTTCATCTATTCTTTGAGGAGATACTATACCTATTCCATAAATAGTATCTTTAATAAGTATTTCATAAAGTTTATCTCTTTTTTTCTCACTTAATTTTTTAGAATCATTAAGGCCTTCTAAAGAATAATTTTTTGGTAATATACAAGCACATGCAACAACTGGCCCACAAAGAGGCCCGCGCCCAACTTCATCAACTCCAGCAATTAAAGTTATACCTTCTTTATATAATTCTTTTTCAAATGCAAGCAAATCTACTTCTTCCATATAACTAATCCTCTAATCTATCAAATGTAACACCTTTAATTACATCTTGTTTCATATCGTTTACTATAAATGTGCTAACTCGATCATAATCTATCTCGCCACCACTTATTCTAGCACCAATTTTTTTACCGATAGCATCATATGTAACACATAAATCTTCATCGACATGATCTACACCATATCTATTTTTTAATATATCATTATAATACTTATCAAGTTTATTTAGAATATGTATAGCAACTTCATCTATAGGCAAAACTTCATTTTTAATTGCACTTATACTTGCAAGATTTAAAGCAACTTCAGCACTTTCAAACTTAGGCCACAAAATACCTGGAGTATCTAAAAGCAAAATATTTTCCTTAGTTTTAAGCCAAACAAGATTCTTGGTAACCCCTGGTATATTACCAACATTAGCTACTTTTTTACCAGCAAGTTTATTTATAAATGTTGATTTACCAACATTTGGAACCCCAACAACTAAAGCTTTGATTTCTTTTTCTTTTAAACCTTTATTAACTCTTTTTTCATTGATTTCACGCGCCAAAGTTTTTGTTACATCAAACACCTTTTTATAGTCATCATTATTCTTTAAATCAACAAGAATTACTTTAGAACCATCATTTTCCATTTTTTCTTTAAATTTTAGAGTTTCATTTAAATCACACAAATCTGCTTTAGTCATAATAATTATTTTTGGTTTTCCTTTAGTTATTTGATCTATATCATCTATTCTAGAAGACATTGGCACTCTAGCATCTACAAGTTCATATACTATGTCTATTAAAGGTAATAAATCACCTATTTCTCTTTTGGTTTTAGCCATATGTCCTGGATACCAGTTAATTCCGACTGATGGAAAACTTTTTAGACTATCATCTTTTTTCTTTTCTGCTCTCATTTTTCTTTTTTGATACATATCCATTTAAATCACTTCCTTTTTTCAAAATCCAAATCAGTTACACTATATCCAAGTTCTTTTAATTTATTATATATTATACTAGGAGAAATACCTAATAAAGTATTATAATCACCTTCAATTTTATCTATAAACAGAGATGCTTTACCTAATGGTACAAATCCACAACATTTAAAAATTTTTTCTTCATTATTTACATACCATTCTATTTCTTCGTCTTTTATTTCATTAAAATACACATCTGCCTTAGAACCTGAACATATAATTTTTTCTTTATATAAATCAATTAATGTTATTCCCGTATATGCTGTACATTTATTATTTGACAATTCTTTTAAATTTAAATATGCTTCTTCTTTACTTTTTGGTTTCTCATATATTTTATTATTACAATATATAATGGTATCTGCAGAAATAATTATCGCTTTGCTATCAATTTGTTTCTTAACAGATTTAGCTTTATTTAACGAAAGCTCTTCAACATATTTATTAGGACTAGTTTTATTACTTTCTTCAGGTTCATTGCTAGTAATAACATCATATTTTAGTCCTATCATATTAAAAATATCTTGTCTTTGTTTTGAAGACGAAGCTAATATTATTCTCATTTTATACCACCTTTACTTTATTCCTTCAAGTTTCTTATTTTCTTTATTTTCTAATTGTTTCTTTTCTCTTTCTAATTCTTTTAAGCTTTTTTTAGGTGTTGGCATTTCTTCTGGCATCATACCACCAATATCTGCAATTGCTTTTCTTACTTTTTTACCTACCTCATAATGAACATCTTTTGCTTCTTTTTCTCCTTGTACATTATCTTTTAGAAGCTTTTGCTTTGTTTGATTTATTCTAAATAAATTAGCAACTAATTCATCTTCATTCATATTATCTAAAATATCTTCTCTATATCGTAATTTTTTCCTTTTAAATATATCATCAGCGGTTTCACCATTATATAATCCTTTATATCCTGCATTATGAAACTCAGCCATATTTTTAACGCCAACAGAAGACGCAACTTTTTGCAACGTATAATTACCTTGTTTTGTTAATTTTCTTTGATAAAATCTTTTTTCATCATCTGATAAAGAATCATATTCTTGTTCTGTTATTTCTTGTTTTCTTGTTTGAATAGCAAAATAGGTTTGTCCTAAAGCCACAACTTCTTTGCTTGGATCTGCATTTTGTACTATTAAATAACATATATATCTTGAAAGTTTATAATCTTGTATATTAGCAGTGGCATTATTATTTCTTTTTGACAACTTGTTGACCTCAACAAGTTGTTCATCTATATTAAATCCAGAATTTTTACAAGCTTCTTTTGCTTTATTTAAAACCTTTAAGAAATTTCTCCAGTCTTTATATTCTAAAACTTTTGAAAGTTCCCTAGCATACCAATATTCATTTCCGTATTCATCTATATATTTAATATTCTCAAAAATATTGTTAGTATATCTATCTCCGATTTTCTTCATTACTATCTCCTTATTTATTGATTCATATAAAAGTTTTCCATAAGTCGTTATTACCTCTATTTTATTTAAAATAATTATCCTTTTTCAGTTATAAAATGTAAAAAGAAATAAAATTAAAAATATTTATTTATAAGCCTTCATAGGAAGTTTTCCATAATTCGGTTTATACCAGTTGATATTCGTTTTGGCAATATCTTTTTCATTATTCATTTGGATCAACTCCTTTTTTATAGTTTTATTTTACCACTTTTTATCTTATCAATTATTGCTTGTGCTCTAGATTCCATATTAGGTAACTCATTTAGACTAAAGAATTTTAATTGTTTACTTTCATTATCAGACACTTTTATTTCACCAGTATAATTAATTACTTTAAACAATACTATTACTGTACACATTTTATCTCCATTAGGATATTCAAAGTAATACTCATCACCAGATAATACAGAAACTAATTCAAGCTTATCAGCACTTATTCCTGCTTCTTCTTTTAATTCTCTAACTGCAGTTTCTTCGATAGTCTCATGTAGTTCCATAGAACCACCTGGTATACCCCAAGTATTTGTATCACTTCTTAAATTTAAAAGTATTTCATTTTTATCATTAAATACCATTGTTGTTGCACCTAATCCTATTAAAGGCTCATGTCCAACATATTTTCTTAAGTTCATTATATATCCCATATTTACACCTCTTTTTATAAATGGTTAACCGTCAATATCAAGTATCAAATACTATGCTATTTTTGCCTATTTTTTATCTGTTTTTAATCATTTTTTAAATTATTTATTAAAAAATGTAATTACTAAACACTTATTTTTTCTTTATTTTGTAGGAGTTTCGTGAATGGCTAGACTAAATCAATATCAACCAATTGATATTAGTTTTATTTTCGTTCATATTATCACTTCCTTTATTTATCAATAGTTTAAATATATTTCATTTCTTATTTTACCATCATTTAATTTTGTATTTCCTATTTTTTGAATAGAAGCAACTTTTTTTATAGTATCTATTGTTAAAACATAAAAATTATTATCACTATTTGATAATGATTTTATATCATCATTTTGTCTTTCAAATGACTTAGTAGTTGCTGATGGAACTGTAATTGTTAATTGATCATGATAATCTTTCGAATTTGTAATAAATGAACAATGTAAATGTCCAGTTAAAATACATATTAATTTACCATTATCTCTTTTAGAAAAATCATAATTAATTCTTGGATTTTTTAAATACTTTTTATATTCATCTTTGACGCTATACTCTTTTTCTATTTTTAAACTATGCTGAAATGCATTTATAATATCACCAATTGGATTGCCTAAAATACTAAGTTGCAAATAGCCATACCCATCACTCAAATCTTCTTTTAAATTTGTTTTAGTAACATCAGCACAAAAACTACAATTTCTATAAATTGGAGCTAAGTCTGGAATTTGATGCATTAAAACAATAACTTGATAATCATCTGGTGTATTATCTAAAGTAGAAGCAAACCACTTTAATTGCTCACTAGAAATATACCTTCTATGTTCAAAACCAATTGTTTTATCACAATTTCTTGTTCCTTCATATTCAAAGATGCTTATAAGTCTTATTTTAAAATCATCAAAATCTTTATAATAATAACAACTCTTATTATTAAAATTTTTTTCATCTAGATACTTATTTTCCAACATTGGATAAATATATATATTAAAAAGTTGTAAAGAATCAATACCTTTATAATTATCAATCCCGACATCATGATTTCCAATAGTATAATAAATTGGTTTAGAAATTTGTAAAGACTTTTTCCAAAAATAATTTGTATCATCATCACAATATGTAGATACACTATCTCCTAAACATATACCAATATCGATATTATTTTTTTCTACATATTCTAAATATCTATCCAAAGCATCAATATCTTCATGTATATCTGATATTAAACCAATTTTTATTTTTCCATTCATAAATTCACCTCGCATAAATATTATATCACACAAGACAAATTATGACTTATAACATTATGTTGTAACAAATGTAAAAATCATCTTGTTCAATAATAAATTCAGCAAATTTATCATAATCATTTATATTATTTTTCATTATAATGCATCTCCTTTATTCTATCTATATAAACTCTCTAAAACTCTTGTAAGACCTTCATCCGCTGTTGGCCCATTTTAGAATACATTCCGATAGCATTAGTTTTTTCACGCCATTCTGATACACTTGTTGTAAATGTTAATAGTCCAACTTGTTTTCTAAATTGTTCATATAAATCTACTCCTTACACACTAAAATTTTTTAATAAAATCAATCGTTTTTCTTCTATATTATACTACATCATTTTGTTTTTTCAGATACCTTTCTGCCAATTTATATTGATCACTATATCTAAAAATTATATCTACACCTTTTTCATTATCAACAAATATATTCTTAATAAAACTATCTACGATATTTCTATTTACTGCTTCTATTATTTCCGTTTTTTCTAATTTTTTTAGCCATTCAAAATCATAAGAATTTATTTTATTGATTTTTAAATTTTCTTTTTCTATATTTAGTTTATTTATTCATTAGTTATCAAAATAAAAAAGAAATCTAATTAACTAGATTCCTTATCTCATAGAAAAACTATTATTTATAGTTAATATACTATACATAAAAAGAACATCCTGATTATTAAATTTTATATAATTATTCAAAATTTTTGAAGAAACATATCTAATATCAATAACAGTAATCTTCTTATAACCCTCTAATACTAGAGGGATTAAACTACTACCGTAAGAATCACGAAAAACAATTAATTCTTTATTACTATTTGAAGTAGGGTTAACAATATCTATAATAGAAGATGCTCCTGATAAATATATATCATATTTATCTAATGATTTTAGTTTATCATAATCATATATTTTTGTATATTTTTTAGTTTCATAATTATACACACTACTATTAATAGTAGATGAATTAGATATAGTTTTTATAGTATCAATATCTTTAGTTACTGATAGTCTACCAGCATAACTACCCTTAAAAGTAGTAACTGTATTTATGATATTGTTATTAGTTATATCAAAATTCATTTGATTAGCAATAGTATTTGCGACATTAAATAAATCTTCTTGTTTCCAATGAGTGTCAGTCTTATAATAATTATCAAGTGTTAATTTATCAAATATATTTATATAATTAAGATTTGTTAAATTATTTTTCATCATATCTTGTAATTTATTATAATCAAGTTTTAAATTACCTTTATTAACAAAGTAATTTTTATCAGGAATAATAGTATAATATATATTACTATTATTATTCAAATATGTATTTTTTATATAATTAATCTTATTTGTTAAATTATTAATAGAATTAGTATTTAAAGGAAATATTTCTTCAATAATATAATCATCATACATATATAAATTATTATATTCACCTTTAGTAGATAATTCTATATCTATTTTAATTTTTCTAAAAGTATCTCTTCCCACAAATTGATCCGTAACATAGGAATCAAAACTCTTAAAATATGTACCATCAAACAAACTTTTAGTAGTTAATTTTGGCATGGTAGCAAGTTTTCTTCTCTCTGCTATAGAAATATCAGTATCTTTTTTTATAACATTAATCAAAAATAATGAAATTATAGTAATAAGAAATACTAAAGTTACAACTATATCTTTAATTTTATCGTTCATGTATAACCTCCTTAAAATCTAAAATATAAAAATGGATTATATGAATTATCTATCAAATAAGAAGTAACAATAAATAATATCATAACTATTAAAATTGGTTCTAAAATGTTAATTATGTTATTTAGATATTTATTTTTTCTAAATTTATCTATTAATGTTTTAATAAAAGGAGTAGCCCCAAATAAAGCAATAATTAATATTGGTAAATAGCTCTTTAAATAATGAAGTGTATAATCATTAATAAAAACTTCTCCATTCATGCCAAATAACCCTTTAATATTAATCAGAGCCTCTGACATATTGTCAGAATTAAATATAATAAATAGTATCATAACAATAAATAATACATATATCCTTCTTACAAAAGAAGGTAATTTTTCCATAAATTTATTAAGGAATATTTTTTCTATTATAAGAATAATTCCAAACAATAATCCCCATATTAAAAAAGTCCAATTAGCACCATGCCATATTCCAGTTAATAACCATACTATTAAAATATTTCTTATTTGTTTATATTTACCATCTCTATTGCCTCCAAGTGGAATATAAACATAATCTTTGAACCATGTACTAAGAGAGATGTGCCATCTTCTCCAAAACTCAGTTATACTTTTTGATATATATGGGTAATTAAAGTTTTCAGGGAAATTAAATCCAAATATTCTTCCAAGACCAATAGCCATATCACTATAAGCTGAAAAATCAAAATACAACTGTAGCATATAACTTATACCAAATATCCAATAAAATATTACGGTTGTTTCATTTAGAGCAAAAGCTTTAGTGCAAAGTTCTCCCAAAGCATTAGCTATTAATACTTTTTTAGCAAGTCCAATAGAAAATCTTCTGATACCATATGCAAAATTATTAAAACTATGTACTCTATCACCTAATTCTTTTTCTACTGTCTGATATCTAACAATAGGTCCTGCGACTAACTGTGGAAATAAAGACACATAAGTTGCTAAATTTATAATGTTTTTTTGAACTTTAACTTTACCATTATATACATCAATAAGATAACTTATAATTTGAAATGTATAAAATGATATTCCTATCGGTAATGCAATATTTAATGATTTAATATTAGCATTAGATATATCATTAATTGATTTTATAATAAAATCAGTATATTTAAATATTATTAATAAAAATACATGTATAAATAAAGTTGTTATTAATATATTTTTACTTTGATTTTTATATTTATCAATTAAAATAGCTCCTATATAAGCAATAATAATTTCTGCAATCATTAAAAAAACATATTTAGGTTCTCCGTAAAGATAAAATAATAAAGATGCAATTAATAAAATAATATTTTTATATTTTTTAGGTGTTATAAAATATATAATTATTAATGCTGGTAAAAAATAATATAAAAAACTAATACTAGTAAATAACATTTTATCCTCCTTTAAAAAGGCACCTTAAAAGGTGCTTCATTATTATTCTGCTGGCATTTCTGGTGGAAGTTCTATATCTTCTTCGTTATTTGATTTTTCTAATTCTTTTCCAATATTATTATTTACATATTTCTTAAAATCATTATATACTGCTTTAGCAATATCTTTATCAGCCATTACAGAAAATATTACATTACCGCTATTTGTAATATATAATTGTTCCGCAGATACACAAATCCAACGTCTCATATCAATATTATCTAACATCTCTTGTTTAATTTTTTCTACATCAGCATTGTCTTTAACCTTAACAATAGCAACTGAATAAGCTTGTGCTGTTATCAATGGTACTGATACAACAATTGATTCGATACCTTCATTTGTTTTTAATCCAGTATAACTAGTAACTTCATCAATATTCTTTATATCTACTTTCATAGTTTCAAGTTCGGGTAAAACATTTTTGTTATTTTTATTTATAGTATTAATAATGTCATTAATGTCTTTTGGTGACTCAACATTACCTTTGTTACCACTACCCGATACTAGTATGAATATTATAAATGAGATAACTGCTAATAATATCAAACCTATTATAAAAATATTTTGTTTTTTCATTTCTTTCTCCTCCTATTATTTAAATTCTATCATACTTTTACTGAAATCGATAGAAAAATTATTTCGTTTTACAAAAATCAAATTTTAACTATTTAAAAAGTAAACCATTTCTGATTTACTTTTATAAATTATAAATATTTATTACTATTTTGTATCAATTAATAATTCTTTTGGACTTTTCTTTAAATTGCTTGACGAAGATATTAATAAAGAAATTATAAGAACTATTGACATAAATAAAATCACATATATCATTAATTTTGGAGATATATTAATTTCTAAACTTGTTAGTGTTTTATTAAATCCATCTACCTCAGCTCCCCCTCCAAGTTGGCTAGATGCTGACTGTTTAGCAATTTGTTTTGCTATAGTACCAGTGACTTTACTTAATATATTATTTCCAATCATACTTGCTGTATAAACAGCTAGAAAGTATGATCCTATAAATGCTGGGATTGATACAAATACTAGTTCAATAACAAATTGTCCGAATATTTTGGCTTTTGAAATTCCTAATGAAAGCAAAATTGCAATTTCTTTTTTTCTAGCATTCATCCATAAAAACAATAGTAATGAAACTGTAACACCTGCAAATAATAATGATCCTGCAAATAATTTATTAGCTATTTTATATATACCTGATATAGATTGTTGTAGTGCTGGGTAATTATTTGAACTTTTAATCAAATTATATTGTTTCCAATCTATATCAAGTTTTTCAATATTTTTAATAACTTTATCTAAATTTTTATCACCTTTTACAAAAAATGTTGCATCTTGATATACTGCAGTATCCTCTGTATTTCCATATACTTTTGCAGCCGTATCTAAATCAGTTATCAAAGTATTTTCGTAAAGTTCTTGGGCTGCAGTAACGCCACCTTCATTATGACCATCAAAAAGACCTTTTATCTCGACTTCTACTTTTTCATTTGCTCTTTTTTCATTATCGGCATCAAATAAATTAGATTTTATTTTTAATTTATCTCCGATTTTTAAATTATTTTTTTTGGCTAAATCTTTATGCATTAAAATCTTGTTTTTATCATTTTCATTTAAGTGTTCACCACTAGATAATTTATAAGCTCCTGAAATAAACTTATTTTCTTTTGATGAATCATTAACTCCTGTTAACATTACAGTTCTTTTAAAGCTTTTTGCTCTTTCTGGCGATTGACCTAAAAGCGTTTTTTGAGTTTCTATTATATCATTATCTACTAAATCGGCAACACTATTAATTCTTTTTACATATGAATCAATGTCTTTGGATTCAGCAATTTTTTTAATATCTTGTCCTTTTATATTGCCACCGCCTCTTGGCGTTCCAAAATTAACTCTTCGGTTTATTTCCATAGAGAAACTATTTGTTATATTTTCAAAAGTTTCTTTTGAAGCTCTGTTTGTAGCATCTTTAATCGATAAACTAATAATACAAAGAGTTGACATAGCTGTTATAACTAATAATATAATTATTGATTTTAGACTTTTTCTAGTTACATATGCAAATGCATTTCTAATCATTATTGTACCTCCTAATTAATTTTATTTATTTTCTTAAGCTTTCTATCTCTTAATTCTAAAATAATATCAGCAGAATTTGCTACTTCTTTACTATGTGTTACCACGATTACGCACTTATTTCTTTCTTTTGCTAACTTTTTAAGTATTTCAATTATTTCACCAGCAGTATCAACATCAAGATTTCCAGTTGGTTCATCTGCTAAAATTATTGGGGCTTCTGAAACTAGTGCTCTTGCAATCGCCACTCTTTGTTGTTGTCCTCCTGATAACTTCATTACATTTCTATTTATTTGACTTTTATCAAGCCCTAATTCAAATAAGATTGTTTCGGGTGCATTTTTATTTACTAATCTAACATTTTCTAAAGGCGTTAAATAATCAATTAAATTATAGTTTTGAAAAACTAACGATATGTTATTTTTTCTATGATTACTATAGCCATCTTTCTCTATATCATTCCCTTTAAATAAGATTTGACCTTTTTGTGGTTTATCTAAACCTGCTAATAGAGAAAGTAATGTTGACTTTCCTGCTCCTGATTTTCCTATTATTGCATAGAATTTTCCAATTTCAAATTTTTGATTTACTGAAGATAATACTAACTCACTTGAATTTGAATAATTATATGTTACATTTTTTATTTCTAATATTTCCATTTTTAATCTCCTAACTTATTTTTGACAATATTTCTTTTGGTTTTTTAATTAATATCATTAAACTTGCAATAATAACTGATAGAACAATAATTCCAATTAATATTCCGTAACTTTGTAGAAATGTTATAAGATTTGTAATTAAATTATTGTTTTTAAGTAAACTATCAATCATTATTGTTGAATCTTCAGAATTCATAAATCCACCGACTATAATATTTAGTATTAAAGTCCCTATAAACAATGATAATACAAGAGACGGTAGTGATATAAATAATAATTCAAGTATAAATTGAGTTACAATTTTTATTTTACTTATACCAATTGATAATAATATTCCTATTTCATATACTCTTTCTCTTAACCATAATATTAATATTAATGACAATACTGTTATTCCACCTATCATAATTGAATATGTCATGATTTTAATAATATGTTTTATTCCATTTATAGACTCTAGTGTTTCTTCAAATGCATGGTTATCACTTGAAACATTGTATTGTGACCAATCAATTTTAATTTTTTTAATTTTATTTAATGCTACCTTTGTATTTTCTGAACTGTCTGAAAATATTGCAAGTTTATTAACAATTTTGTTATTTTCAGGTTTATTTAATGCTTTTTGACTTGATTCATAATCAATAAATACCATATTTTCACTAAAATCTGATGATAAGCCAGTATATTTTTCTTGTTTTTTACCTGAAAATATTCCAATTATCTCAAACTCATATTCTAATTTCTTTTCACTATTATGAAAATCAATTAATTCAAGTTTAATTTTATCATTAAGTTTTAGGTTGTTTTTTTCTGCAAGTTCATTATGAATAAGAATTTTTCCTCTATCATTATTATTAATATGTCTGCCTTTTATAATAGTGAAAATACCACTATTAAATAAATTATTCTTTTCACTATTATTGGTAGCTTCTACTGAAAGCATATTTTTGAACTCATCTGATAAATCATCTCGTTCTACCAATTGATTTCCATCTACAACTTTGATGTTTGTAGTTCTAGCAAGTCCATCATACTCAGTGATAATTTCTTTTATTTCTTTTATATTATCTAATTGTTTAAAATGATTAGTTTCAAAAGTATCACCATTATTTTTAGTTATTGATAATGATGTATTTGAAATCTTGTATAAGTTTTTTTCCAAATTAGCTGTTGATTTTGTTATATTCAAACATGAATATAAACAAGAGAGAACTACTGTTAAAATAATAAATACTATAATTGTTCTATTTCTTTTTCTCGAAATATATGCTATAGCATTTTTTAGCATTTTATCAACCTCCTATCTTCAGATTTTTACTTAAAAATATATAATATATAGTCCATATAATCATATTATTTTTTTAGATTTTTGTCAATTAATCTAGCGAATTCTTAGTGCATCTTGTGAATTTTTAGACTAAATGCAAGTTATAAAAAAAGATAAATAAATATTCATAAAAAATGAAATTTATTTATCACTTTAAGCCACGTTATGGCTTTTTGTATGTTATACTTTCGTTGCTATGAATAATACTATTATAAATGTTTTTGACAATGAAACTGATTTAAGAAAAATTTATCCTAAGAAATTCCTTTTTTCTTTACCAGATATATTCAACGATTGTTAGTATGATTTTGTTTTGTTTGTTAAAAATAAAAAGTCTAAAAAAGTATTGAATTTATTTTAAGATATTGTGATAGACCTTGATTTGCTGCTCATCATATAATAGATATCAGGAATGACTATATTACTTTTTGGTATCAAAGACATAAAGATGATAAAATTGTTGTTGAAAGAATTAATATATTTGAATTTATTCCTAGAGATGTTGTTGAATATCTAGATGATTTTGATTCGGATGAAGTTGATATTTCTGTTCTACCAAGATTTGATTGTAAATTTTGTAATGGTAAAATGAAACCAATTTATTATGTAGGAGTTAATGAACACATTTACGATTATAAGGATTTATAATTTTTGCCATTTAAAAACTGACACTGTACAAATACATTAGTATTTATACAATTATAATAGCATATTAATTATATAAGAGAGCAACTTTTTTCTAGTGAGCTACTAATTTATCCCATCTATTATTACCAGAAGATGCAGAAGTAAAGTTTTGATTTATTTGACTAGTTATTACTTTTGCTTTTTCATTAATTGGCTGACCAGCTTTTAAATACGCCGGTGCATAACTTCTATACATTAAATTAGAAAAAGTTTCAGCTCTATCTTCGTTATATGCAGATTTAGCATATTTAGATACAAAGTAATAAGGATTATCTAAAAGATAAACATATTTATTGTCTTGAACTCCATAACTAAATCCTTCCGGATTATATTTTGCTATACTTTGTTCCAAAGTGTAACTACTATATATACCTTTTGAAGTAAAATAGCAATCTAGTGCATGCATCATTTCATGGTGTACTGTATTTTCCAAAATTGAAGATTTCGGAGAATGCGTTGCCACAATTAAAATCACCAATGTTGAACTATTGTTATTATCCGTAACCCCTCCAGCATAACCATTAATATAATCAACTAAATAAATTGAAATTGGTTTCCATTTTCTTTTTATTTCACTAAAAAATGATTTTGGATATTTTTTCAATGCATCATCAATTTTAGTTAAATTATAACTAATTACTTCATCATCATATATTTTTCTAGGCTTTGCATATGAATTTTTATATACTCCATCAATTTCATCCTTATATCCAACAAAGACATTATATTTTGTCAATATTTGATTTCTATATTCATCATTCTTTTGAGACTGAGTTTTAATCGTTTGAGATGTACTAGTAATATTTGTTTTACTCGTTTGTGGCGAACTTGTTTTAACCGTTGTGCCTTCACTTTTATTCTTTTTAGTTGTTACCCCGCCAGAGGTAGTTTGAACCCTAATACCAGAGGTACTAGGAATATTTTTGTTATCATTATCATTGTTTTTTGTAATAGTTGTCTTATCAACTTCTGCATCAACCGTTGTTTCAGAAGCTTCTTCAGTTGTTTTAGCAATTGTTTCATTAGATTCATTAACTTTATTACTAAAATGTTTATCTAAAGAAGAATCTTTTTTATTTCCTAAAATAAATATAGCCGTTAATCCTGCACATAAAATTAATATAATTACACCAATTATAATATTTTTTTTATTTACTAATTTTTTCATTAATTACTTCCTTTCATTTTTTTATTTAACAAACTTTTAATCTTATTTTTTTCATATAAATATTCTTCCATATGAAGCTGATGGCCATAATCGTTTACGTCATCTACACTTTGTAAATTCTTAAAGAGTCTCATAAATATCATATTAAACGGATTATACCTGCTTCCTGAGTTACGAAATCTTATTGCCATCATTCCTAAAACGTTATCCTCTTTATCAAATCCCTCAATATATGGTTGAGTTTTAAACTCAATTAAAAACTTATCATTTAGCTTTTTTATTGTGACTACGTTTCCAACTTCATATGCAGTCTCATCTGATATCCAAGTGATAGTTTCAGTCTCTTCATCATACAAATCATTATAATGAGACATATTAAAAAATCTATATCTTTTTTTGTCAAATTCAATATTTTCTAAATATTCTTTTCTTTCTTCATCTGTTTCAACATATGGAGGAAATTCTAACTCTTCATCAAATATATTAATAGATTTAATATCATCAAAAACTTTTTGAAATAAATTATATATTTGATAGTTTTCTTTAGTTATTTCAAAACTATCATATGAATACTCATCATTTTCGTTTATATTTGTATTTTTTATAATCCAATATAAATCGCCTGTACCAGCAAACATTATGGATAAAGTTTTATTTTCATCTATAAGATAAATATCTTTTACATTGTAATCATTATTTTTTAATACTACCTTCATAAAATCACTCACAACCAATATTTAATATTTTAAAATCAATAATTAAATTAATTATTACTAATTAAATTGTTTATTGCACTAATTTCTAAAGACTTTAACTCAATATCAAGCTTATTATTTTTATTCATAACACACGCGTTAGAAAAATCGTCAAATTTAAAGTAAAGCCTTATTAAATCAACTGCAAGTCTTTCAACATAACAAGTTGTTGGCCAAATAAGTACTGAAACATTATTTACAGCAAAAGTATATTCGTTAAAATCTATGTCCTTTTTATCTCCTATAGGTATGTCATGAATTTCATCCCAATTATATATATGTACATAATAACTATATCTATGAGTTTTATCAGTTATATACAAACCGTTTTCATCTAATTCTATTTTATCTATCTCGAGATTTACACCATTTAAAATCATTATATTTTCGCACGTTAGCATTTATAATAACCTCATTTCTAGTTTCAGTTAAATTAATTCAATTTTAAATCCTACAATTTTAGAATTTTTAACCATATCTTCACCAAATATTTTATTAAATAAAGATATAAATTCTTCTTTAGAACAATCTAAATTATTATTCAAATATTCATCACTTTCACAAACAGAAGCTAGATCATCATATATAAATTTATCGATAACTCTTACAAGCAAATATTTATTTTCGTCATCTACAACTAAAAATTTGATTATATCTCCAACTTTAATACTATTAGACTTTTCATTTAATAATCTAAACTCTACAGTTTTCTTACCTGAAATCATATCATTATAAACGTCATTATATATTTTATATCTATATTCCATATTAATTATCCTCCATTTTTAGAATAATAAAATCATCGTAACCAATACACAAATTATATCATTTATACATTATTCATACAATAAAAAGGAAAATCAAATCTCCAAGTTCAATTGATTACTTATGACCAATATCGTAATCTAAAGAAACTTTTTCTCCTAGCGCATAAACATCAAAAAACAATTCTTCCTTATTTTCAGTATCATAAGAGAAATTAAAAATTGTTTCATATGGATCTTTTTTCGTTTGTAATATTGATTCAAAAAATGTATCATCTTTAGATCTATAATCAAGAATATCTTTTAAATCTATTAAACTCTTTATGCTATTATTCAAAAGCATTTCTTTTGCTTTACTATATCTAAAAAAACTGTTTGATCCCATATCCAATGATAGTTTATTAGAGTATTTTCCACGAAGAAAGTGATTAGAATGAACAAAACAATCATTAATATAAACGACATCAATTGTATCATTATATACCTCAATTGACACAGCCACGTTCGTATTTATATCAATTGCTGTTACATGATACCCAGAAGCATTGTTTATTTCCTTGCATCTTTTTATTAAATCATCAATTGAAGAAGATTCTGCTATATGTCTTTGAGAAAAATATCTAGGAGTATAATCTATAACCCAATTTTCATCATGACAATAGTTGATTGTTTTTACTATTCCATAGCTATTAAAACTAACACCATTACCAAAAGGCATATTATACATATCATTAGTTATAAACCAATTTTCATCATCTATTTTAACTTTACTCAAACAGAAATTGCCATCAATATATTCATCATCTTCATTATGAGAAATCATAAATTTTCCATTATTTTTTTTATATACAATAGTTGTACAATGTTCAAAATTCAAATTCATTATTTCTGGACACATTATAGAAAAATAAACTAAGCGATCAATTTTCAATCCATCAGCTTTACCAATAATTTCTTCATAATATTTAGGAAAAGTATTTTTCAATTTATTAAATTGAAATTCAACAGCTTTTTTAATTGAATCATCATTATATAGTTTTTCTTCAATTTCTTTAAGATTAAGATTTAATCTTTCTAAAAAAAATTCTCCAGATTTTTTACCATTTTCATATGGTGTTCCATTTAAATTAAGTATTTCCATATTAATTATCCTCCATTTTTATTAAAGATGAAACATCATCGACCATAACGGAACAAACACCACTTTTATTTAGTTTTCTAATATTTTTCTTTATATCATCGATAAATAAAATCTCACTTAATTTACAATTATTTATTTTAGCAATTATCTTTGTTGCATCAATTTTTGCTTTTTGACTTCCTGATGAAAATACTTCAATATCTTTATCAAAAAACTTATGTACATAGCGTCTTTTGGCTTCTAGATTAAATGTAAACTTCATACCAGAAACACAATACATCTTAATTTTCTTATCTTTTAAAATAGATATTAATTTGCAGATGTCTTCATTTGGTATACAAGGTTCAACTACCTCATAAAAATTCTCAGGATTATTGTAAGCATTAACATAATAACTAATAAACACATCTTCATCAGTAATTTTCATATAGTCTAAACTTTTATGTAATGCAATAGTTTCATCAAAATCAAAAATGGCAACCTTAATCAAATTAAGATCAATATTATTATTTTTAAACATGTCATCACTACCTTAATATAGACTAATACTAGTATAACATAGAGAAAACATAATCGTCTATCTTGTTAATAAAATACCATTGTCTGACTCTTCAAACTTATGTATCCTTCCATTAAAATATCTCTTATATTCATCTAAATTACAAAATAAATAGGTTAAAACATACCCATTAGCTGTTAAATTAAAACTTTCAATTAATTCTTTATATTGACTTTTATCAGAATAGGCCAAAATATTTGATAAATAAACTAAATCATAAGAATCCCTCAAATTAGAACCTGTTTTAAAAATATCTCCGGTATGAAAAGTAAATTGCACATCATTTATTTTATCTTTCATAGAATAATAAACTACATCATCTAAATACATGTTTTGTTTTAAAGCATATTCTTTAGTAACTACTTCACTTGAAAATAACCTTGAATTAGTTATTTCATACCAATTTGTATAATTCAGTAAAGCATCCCAAAATTCTCGATATTTTTTAGTTAATCTCTTTCTCATCTTTTCAAAATATAAATCATCATAATATTCATCCAAAGATGTTTTAGCACAAGAGAAGAAAAAATTTAAAAATTCTTCTTGAGTTAAAGTTTGTAAAGCCGCTAATTTTAAATTGAGGAAATACTCTGGATAAACACTTATATCAAAACAATCAATATGCTCAGGAGAAGAAATTAACATATTAATTATTTGATCTCCCGAACCAATAACCGATAAAATTCGCTTTTTATTTAATAAATAGTCCACATAATCCTGTATTCTTTCATTTGATTTCATATAAATAAAGGATTCTTCATGAAAATACGCATTTTTTAAATTATTACCATAATTATCCACAATTTTTAATGCATCAGCAATTACATCCACTAAAATCCCGACTTTTTTGAAAGGTATTATATCATAAGCAAATAAAATTTCAAAAAGATATTTCAAAAGAAAAATTATTTTTTCTTCAAGTGGAACTAAATCAGTATTGTTATAATCGTAATGCAAACCATAATCTTGTATAGATTCATCAGTATAATGCCACCATAAAAATGTTTTAAATTATCATAATTAATTACTAAACTCTTCATAAACTATCTCACCTACTATTAAAAGTATAAAATAAAAAAAGTGGATTATCTACCACTTTCCACATAAGATTTTAGTTTTCTTAAAATATCTTGTTTTTCCACACTTGTTAATTCAATTGATTTATGAGCAGAATCATTATTAAATTTATGTATTTCTTTAGCACACATATAATATAAATTACTAACCTTAATAAATGTACGATCAAGAAAATCATAAAAAACACATCTTAGTTTATAAGAACCATTTTCTTTTACTGAAATCATGCCAAAATATATTATAGAATTACCTGTACATGGTTGCATATAAAGTTGTTGATAGGCATAAGAATAAAGATCAGAATCCATGTATTCAGTTGCATTTTCTACTGCATTATCATGCATATATACTCGAAAATCCACAACAGCATTATAAGGACTTTTTATTGCATCACTCTTTTCCGTCATAAGTTTTAATTCATTAAGATTATCATTTTTAGCACTTATAACTGGATTGGTATATCTTCTCTTTTGTATTTCATAATCGCTTAGAGATGTAGAAACAAAAACTAAATTATTAGATATTCTTCCATAGAAATAAGAACCAATGCTTTTTTGTTTTCCTAACAATTGAAGAAGTTTTACATATGCTTCTTCACTAAAAATAACACGAACTCCAGCATATTCTTTTAAATCATCTAAATCAACTCTATTTTCACTAAAGATAGGAAACACTTCTTTTTTATCTAAACTACTATTTATTTCAGTTATTGCTTTACTTGTTAAAAATTTCATAGTTATCCGCTCCAAACAAACATACCAATATTATCATAAATAGAATTAAAACTCAACAAAAAAAGTGAGTATAAACTCACCTTTCTATTTATAAGATTTAACAAGTAGCTTACTATCATCTACTTGATATGTTATTTTAATTTTTGGTTCTTTGTCAAATGATGTTAGCAGGCAATAAATTTGATAAAGAACCCTGTTTAGTATTAAGCTATTCTAAATGCTGGAGAGATGCCGTCATAGCTCATCGCACTAGTGTTACTCCAACCACGAGTGTTGGCAACATCATAGACGGTCCAAGCGTCAGCAGAAACCGAACGAAGCCACCAATAACCATTGTTTCCTTCATATTGCTTTATTGATTCTTCAAAATTACTCAACGTTACTCTTTGATTTTTATAGTAATCTAATTGTTTTGATGTCCCTACTGATGTATCATTATCTGCCATCGATGAAGTTGCAAAATCTCCAAACACTTCTTCGCTTGACAATAAATACAATTTATCTTCTGTTTCAAAATTTGCAGAATCATATTTTCCATAACTTGATATCACTTTTGTTGTTAATATTATATTTTGTAAGTCTCTTGGAAGGGATTTATATATTGTTTCATTTGTATATGTACGCATTTTAGAATTTTTCCATCCTCCTACAGTTGAGGATGTGCTATTGAACGGTTGTTTTGTTATAATATCTACAAATTCTATTACAAATCCACATGCTGTTTCACTCGTTTCTCCGTTTGTGCATTTACTCACATTTGAGATTCTTACATTATGTTTTCCAAATCCAACTAACTCAATTTCTTTTTCATCTCCAACATGATATCCACACATATTTCCATTCTTTACATTCGTTGCTATAGTTTCCCAATTATTTATTGCAAATCTATTTTCCAAACATTTATCAACGCCTATGATCGTAACATTTGTTTCTATGTTTAATTTTAATATATTCGCTGCTATACATGCTAATGGAATACTAATTGCTATTCCAATTATTAACATCAATGTTTTAAATTGCTTTTTATTTTTTATAAATCCATAAACTACAACTGCTAACACTACTATTGTTGTTAGTATTACCAAACTATAATCTTCTATTCCGGTTTGAGGATTCTTTATTTCTTCATCTTTATTTTCTATTGCAAGTGAAAAGTTATTATTTAACACATATGCATTATCTTTAAATTCACTTTCTGGTACTTCTTTATTATATTTTATTGTTAAATATATCTCTTTTTCTTTATTTGCCTCTAACTTTTCTAAATTATCAGATTCTACTTCATAAGTTATGTATTCATTATTTTCAAAACTCTTTTTATCTATTTCATATTCTATATCATCTTTATTATCTATTACTAATTTATATTTTACATAATCTCCAATAGATTTTAATTTTATATCAAATTTTATAGTCGTATCGCTTACCTTTGGTTCTGATACTATTTCTACACCTTCACTTTTTTCTATTTGTTTTATTTCCTTTACTTGAACATTTTCTGCTAAAACAAAACTTGGAAATAATACAAAAATTAATATTGCAATTATAGTATTCAACATTTTTTTCATAGTTTTGCCTACTTTCCTTACAATATCATTATACCCCAAATTATATTATTTTCAACATCAAAAAAGTTATCTTTACATACAAAAAGGATAAAATTAATTATCCTTAATTGTTACATCGAACTTATCATCTTTATAATCAACTACTAATGTAGAACCAAATTTTAATTCTCCATTAATTAATACTTTTGCAATAGTTGTTTCAACAGTTCGACTTAATAAACGTTTTAGTGGTCTTGCTCCATATGTTATGTCATATCCATTTTCTATTAAATAATTTCTAGCATCATCTGTAAGTTTAATATGAATATTGTTATCTTTTAATCTATCTTCCATTTCATGAATTAATTTATCAAGTATACATTTAATATTATCTTTAGTTAATGGATTAAAGACAATTATCTCATCTATTCTATTGATAAATTCAGGTCTAAAATATTTTTTAACATCATTCATAACTTCACTTGTATTGCCATCCAAAATATGTTCACTTCCTAAGTTAGAAGTCATAATTATAATGGTATTTTTAAAATCAACTGTACGTCCATTTGAATCTGTTACACGACCATCATCAAGAATTTGAAGTAATAGATTTAAAACTTCTGGATGAGCTTTTTCTATTTCATCGAATAAAACAATTGAATATGGATTTCTTCTGACAGCTTCTGTTAATTGACCTCCTTCTTCATATCCTACATATCCAGGAGGAGATCCGATTAAACGAGAAACACTGTATTTTTCCATATATTCACTCATGTCAATTCGAATCATATGCTTTTCATCATCAAATAGTTCATAAGCAAGAGTCCTTGCAATTTCAGTTTTACCAACTCCTGTTGGACCCAAGAAGATAAATGAACCAATTGGTCTATTTGGATCCTTTATTCCACTTCTGCTTTTAATAATAGCATCACTTACAAGTTTTATAGCTTGATCTTGACCAATAACTCTTTTTTTCATGTTTTCTTCAAGATTAAGAAGTTTTTCTTTTTCACCACTAACAAGTTTGCTTATTGGAATATTTGTCCATTTGCTTATTACTTCAGCAATACTCTCACTCGTAACTGTATCACTTAATATCTTATTTTTTTCAAGACCATTTAATTCAGTAAGTTCTCTTTCGAGTTTAGGAATATCACCATGACGAAGTTTAGCAGCACGAGTTAAATCATATTCATTTTCTGCTTGTTCAAGATCAAATTTAGCCTTTTCAATCTCTTTTTTCTTTTGTTTTATTTTATCATTAATACCTTTTTCTTTATCCCAAGAACTTCTTAGTTCTTTTTCCTTTTCTTGTTTTACAACAAGCTCTTTATCAATCTCTTCTACACGTTTTTTAGAAAGTTCATCCTTTTCTTTTTTAATTGCTTCCCTTTCAATTTGTAAACGCATAATTTCACGAGTTAAAGTATCAAGACTAGTTGGAACTGAATCCATTTGAACACGAATTGTTGCACATGCTTCATCTACAAGATCAATTGCTTTATCAGGTAAAAATCTATCAGTAATATATCTATTTGATAAAGTAGCAGCTGTAATAAGTGCTTTATCTTGAATAGTAACACCATGATGAATCTCAAATCTTTCTTTTAATCCACGAAGAATAGTTATTGTATCTTCAACACTTGGTGGAGAAACAATTATCTTTTGGAATCTTCTTTCAAGAGCTCCATCTTTTTCGATGAATTTACGATATTCATTTAAAGTAGTTGCACCTATTACATGAATTTCTCCACGAGCAAGCATAGGTTTTAGAATATTTGAAGTATCCATTCCGCCTTCTGCACCAGCACCAACAATCATATGTATTTCATCAATAAACATGATTATTTGGCCTTCACTTTTTTTAATTTCATTTAAAACAGCTTTTAATCTTTCCTCAAATTCACCACGATATTTAGCACCAGCAATTAAACTTGCAAGATCAAGTTCCCAGATAGTTTTATCTTTTAAGCTATTTGGAACATCTCCTCTTACAATTCTTAAAGCAAGTCCTTCAACAATGGCTGTTTTACCTACACCTGGTTCTCCAATTAATACTGGATTATTTTTTGTTTTACGAGAAAGTATACGTGTAATACTACGTATTTCTTCATCTCTTCCAATTACTGGATCAATTTTGCCTTTTTTAGCATCTTCAATGATATTACGACCATATTTTTCTAAAACGTTTTCTTCTTTTTCTTCCATATTTGGATACATACTATCACCTCACAAGTATAATTATACTCAAAAATTAGCACTTGTCAAGTATAAGTGCTAATTTTATAAAAATATTTAGTTGTTATAGTTCCAAATACCCAATTTACCTTTAGCCGGAATAAATTCATCTAACGCTTGAATATCACTTAAGAGCCAAGCATACCTTCCCTCTTTATACTCCCCACATATATACTCCTTATAATTATTCTTTTTCATATCTTCAACAAAAGCTGAACTCATGTAAACACAGTCAACAAGCCTACATTTACAAATAATATAACCATTGTGCATAGATCTTTTTCCCACTAAATTAAAAAGATCAACTTTTTCTTTAATATCAACATTACCTAAGGATGCATGAATATAAAGTTCACCTCGATAATTAGTCTTAAAGCTTCTTGTTTCTATCATTTTATCTTTATCCATTATAAGAGTTGCAAATGGTTTTTTTAAACTTAATACTTTCATAAATTTTCATTTTCCTTCCAAATTTACATTCTATACTAAAATTATTTTAACATACAACCATAGTAAAAAACTACCGATTTTGGTAGTTTTAACTTTTTTACAAAAATATTTATCAATTTATTTATTCAAATTATTGATATAATCAACTATAATCTCAGCTGTTTTTTCAACTCCATATTTATCTACATTTAACATAATGTCATAATTACTGAAATTTTTCCAATCAGTTCCCGTATAGAATTTATAATGTTTTTCACGTTCTTTATCAATTTTTTCAATCTCTTTTAAAACATTTTTTTCTTTCAATCCATAATAAAGAATTGCACGTTTTTCTTTAGATGATGGATCACTATAAAGGAATACTTTTATTAAATTTTTATTCTTTCTTAAAATATAATCAGCACATCTTCCAACAATTACACATGAATCCTTAGAAACACTTTTAATTACTTTTTCTTCTGCTACATATAATAAATCGTCATTATTATTAATATAACTTGAACATCCTTTAGTTTGATCAATTGATTCAATATAATCAACATTTAAACCAGACTTTTTAGAAGCTAAATTTATAATTTCTTTATCATAAAAAGGAATTCCTAGTTTTTCTGATACAAGTTTTCCAACAAATCTTCCACCTGAACCATATTCACGAGATATAGTTACTATAACATGTTTTCCATTATAACTATTTGAAGTATTAGCCTCAAGATTCATTTTCTTACTTTCTTTTATACCAAGTTTCTTATATTCACTTAATAATATAAACGAAGTTATTACAAAGCAAATAGCATCTGCTATACAACCAGCATACATTACACCATATAATCCTTTATTGAATACAAAAGCTAAAACAAGCGATATTGGGATAAGCAATATTATTTGTCTAATAAACGATACTGCAGTTGACTTAAATACATTTCCAACTGATTGAATGACAATACTAGTTGTCATCTCTAAAGCATTTAAACATATTACAAGTAAGAAACTGTGACACATTAATTCAGCAAATTCCATGAATAATTCATATGATGGATCAGTTGAACTTATAAATACTGACGCAAGTTCTCTAGGGAATAATATAAATATTATATTGAAAATAATTCCTACAATAAAATTGATAATTAATACTTTTCTAATAGTTTCTTTTACACGTTCTTCATTACCCGCTCCATAATTAAAACCAATTATCGGTTGAGCTCCAATTGATATACCCAAAACAGTGGAAATATATAAACTATTTATTTTAGATATTACACCATATACTGATAAAGGAATATCTGAACCAAACTTAGTTACTGCACCAAGTTTAGTCATCATATTATTCATAAATACAAAAAGTACTAAAATAGTCATTTGAGTTATAAATGAAGATAATCCTAAAGATAAAACTCTTAAAATATCTTTATCAATTTTAAAATATTTTTTCTTTAGTGTTACTGATTTAACCTTAAAAAAGTATGCAAATGCGATTATAAACGACACAACTTGACCGATCACGGTAGCAATTGCGCCTCCAGAAACACCAAGACGGAAAATAAATATAAAAATCGGATCCAAAATTATATTAATAATAGCTCCAACAACCAACATAACCATGGAATATGCAGGTGATCCATCTGCTCTTATAATACTTGACATACTAGAATACATTATCATAAATGGGGCTCCAATTATAACAATTCTTCCATAATCAACAGCATATTTATAAACACTTCCTGTACATCCAAAAAAATATACAAGTTTTGGAATCATAATATATGCAATAACGCTTACAACAAGAGATACAATAAGTGTTAAAGTTATTGATGAACCAATACTCTTAGCCGCACTCTTTTTATCTCCTTCTCCGAGTTTTAATGATAAGTTTGCTGCTGCTCCATTTCCAATAAGTCCAGCTATGGCGTTAAACATAATAACAAGTGGAAATATAACATTAGTTGCTGCATTACCAAGTGTTCCAACACCTTTGCCAATAAATATCTGATCGACTATATTATAGACTGAATTAATAAGCATGCTAATAACACAAGGTATTGAAAAAGTTAATAACAACTTACTGATTTTTTCTTTTCCCAAATTTAATTCTTTCATCTTTTACCTACTTTCTTTTTTTGAGCCTTGCTCATTATAGCATAAAAAAAATTCTTGTGTAAGTTTTTTTTCAAGAATTTTTAAAATTTATTTAATTGAATTTATAATCCATTTTATATCCTCTATAGATTTATCTATATTAAATCTTCCATTACCTACAGGATAATAAACTGAATAACATTCAAAATCTTTGTTATCAATAGTTTTTATAAATTTTTCTTTTCGACAAAGAGAAACAGATATTTTTTTATCTAATACGATTGAACTAACTTGGTTTCCAAATAGTATAATTACTTTAGGATTAACAAATTTTATTTCTTTTTCTAATAGATGTAAATATTCCTTAAAAACTTTATCAGGAAGGGCTCTAGCATCAACTTGAGTACATTTTCCCAAATTAGTAATAAAATACCTATGTTTTTTTACATTTTCGTATACCTCTATAGCAAAATTATACGTCCACTCATTTCCTTTAATTGAACGAATTTTTTCGTAAATATCATCATCTAACAAATCTACATCATGAAAAAGTGTCCATATATTTTTAGTGCCTACCCAAGGAGACTTTAAACCTTTCCACTCTTTACTCGAAGCTATATTTCTGCCAGTTGGATTCATGAAAACAAAACATACATCTGGATTATCAGTACATCCACCAAAATTAATAGAATCCAGATTTTTATCACCATACTTATTTTGTAGCTTATCATACTCCACTTTCAATTGTTCTAAATTCATATTCTTTCTCCCCACCTTCAATTGTTCTAAATTCATATTCTTTTTCCCCACTTTTAATTTTCTTAAATTTTTTCATATAAATATTTGTTGTTATTAATTGATAAATAGATGAAATTAATTGACCTAAACTTGTACAAAACGGTATTGGTAAAAATGATGATACAACTCTTATTCCACTTGCTATGAACATATTTGTAGTCATCTTAACACTTGAATATTCCAGATTTAAATAACAAGTTTTTAAACTATATATTGGATAAATTGCTAAATCAAATATTTCAACAGAAAGATAAATGGCCACTAAACCCAAGTTCAACTCATATCCATTATACATTATTATAAACATCAAAATAATTGTTGAATATAAAATAAATAATAAGCGATAAGCATTTTTTAAAGATTTTCTATTATCATACTTATTCTTAGCAAGATCTATTTTAGCTGCTTCATTTATAGCAGCAAATGAATCCCACTGACAATCAGTTATAAGAGCAACAAAATTTAAAGCTGCTAAATACTCCACTCCGAAATTTGAAGCATTGGAAAGTCCAAAGAAATATATAAAGAAAAATAATAAACTATCTAAAGCATCAACAGAATCATATTTTATACTTTTAAATACTTTAAAATCCATTTTAAATTTTTCAAATTCTAACATATACATAACGATTATAAAAATCACCATCATTAGTAAAGATCCTGTAATTATAATCACTTGATCTTTTGTAATAAGAGAAAACACAAAAAGAGAAAATAAACTTAGGACATTAAATAAGATAATATGAATATTAGCTTTAGTATTCTTTTCTTCGTAATAAAACTTTTCTATCATTATTACAAAGATACTATGAAGACCTAATTGAGCAATAGAAAAAAGGCAAAAATTATGATAGATCTGAACATCCATATTCATAAATCTAATAAAATTATCCACATTAATGGCGAATAATCCAAAAATTAAAAATGTAAAAAATATTCCTAAAACTAATCCAGACATAACAGAGTTCTTATTACTCTCTTTTTCCGCCTGAATATTAGGAGCTACCCCAAAGATTGATTTAATAAGAGAATACATAAATTGCAATGGATAAGTAATAGAAAACACATTGATTAAATTTTTATCAATAAGAAGACCTAATAAAAACCATTGTAATATTGGCATCAAAGAAAAAAACAAAGAATCAAAACTGATTTTTAAAAGTCTTTTCATAACCTCTACTCCTAACCTCATAATCATTATAGAGATTATACCATAAGTTATACCAAATTACATAGATTAATTATATAATATAGTTAGAGGTGCCTATGGAAACAATTGGAGATCGAATAAAATTAGCAAGAAAAAAATGCGGATATACCCAAGAAACATTAGCTAAAACTTTATATTTTTCAGACAAAGCTATTTCAAGTTGGGAAAATAACCGCACTAAACCAGATATAAAAAGTCTCTGCGTTTTAAGTGAAACTTTAAACACAACTATCGACTATTTACTATATGGAAATAAAACAAAAGAAAAAGATGAAATTGAATTAAAAATTTGTGTAACTGACGATGAATACTTAAGAATTTTAAATGACGTAAAAGTAAACTCATCATTTATCGAAAAAATTAAACAAATAGATGAATATTTTATTATGAATAAAGAAAATAGTTGGCTTAGAATAAGAGAAAGTAAAAATAATATTACCCTATCATTAAAAAGAAAGATTAAAGATAATAACTATTTAAAAGACTCTGTTTCTATAGACAATAGACAAAGCATGTTAGAAATACTTACTTTTCTTGGATATAAAAGTTTAGGAATTATAAATAAAGAACGTATAACTTATAAATACTTAAATAATTTTATTATCTCATTTGATACAGTTACTGATTTAGGTAATTTTATTGAGTTTAAATCTATAAACGATGAAAATAATTCTTATGAGAAAATAATTTCCATTTGTAAACACTTTTCGGTTAATTTAGAAAATATCGAATCAAAGAAATATATTGAGTTAAAAAGTCATCTATAAGATGACCTTTTTTAATTCTGCAGATTTTTCGCCAACTGCTTTTGTATAGTTATCATAATTTTGATCATCACTTACATCTTTCAAAACTTTGATAAATGGTGGTATACTCACACTTTCTCCATCACTTAAATTTATCTCTAAATATCCATACTCTTCATATTTTTCACCATCAACAAAGACATCGGCATACATATATGTATCTTCATAAGTAAAATACACACGATATTTCCTAATACCATATGAACCAGGTATTTTAAACTCTTTTAATTCATTATAAATTTTTTCTGAGATACTTTTAGAACTTTTAAGCACCTTTCCATTTCTATTTTTTTCATAAATAGTTAACTCATATGAAGGTGAATCATTTATTATTGTTTTTCTTATTCTCTTTTCTTCATCTTTAGGACTAACTAAATAACATTGTTCTATAAATGAAGAAACTCCATTTTCAAAAAGATAATTTAAATTGCTTTCATTGATATTAATAAGATATTTCTTTTGTTTTTTCAAAATTTTTTTATCAAGTAATTCATTTATATAACTTATTACTTCGGCAATCTTGTCCTCCATTTTTTCTTTTGGACTAACTATTTTAACTTTAGGATGACCTGTCCAACTCTTTAGAGTTTTTTCACCCAATTCTAAAGCAAAATCAGCACTTTCGCTTCTAGCATGATTATTTTCCAAAGTATAAAAGCTTTTTGCCCCAACTAAATCAATAACCAAATCATATTTATTTAAAATACTCGAATAACTATTTTGACAAACTTGATTTAGAATACTATTAAAATCTTTATCATTAATATATGCTTTATTATCTATTGCACCACGATCATAGATAACTAAAATATCTTTATCAGGATGACTTTTCTTATATAATTCAATCGATCTATCAAATAACTTTTCCTTGCTAAGTTGTAAAGATAGCACAAGTTCTTGAAAATCAAGCAAATCAATTTTATCATCTCCAAAAGGTTTAATACCCGAATTAATTATTTCTGTTGCAGTCTCACTTACCACAATTACTTTTACTCCTAGAGATGAATATATATTCACAATGCTATTTAAAACTGTTGTTTTACCACTTCCTGGACCACCAGTTAAAACAATTCTTTTTTCCATCTAATAAATTCTCCTTATCATTTTTTTATTTTTATCATATTCATGAACACTGCCATGAGTAACTAAAAATCTTTCTTTATCCACGTCGAGAGGTATATCAAGTAAGTTATAATAAATCATATTTATGACACCTCGATGCGTAACAATCAAAGTGTCATCATCAAAAGCAGATAATTCATCAATTAATTTACATATTCTTCCATATAGATTTTTTAATGATTCTCCATCTGGATAAATAGTATCAACCTGAACATTTTTAATGAAAGCTTTATCAACTTGCTTTAGTTTTTTTCTTTCTAAACCATTATATATGCCTTTGTTTTGTTCCCTTAAAGAATCTAAATAAGTTACATCCATATTCAATATATTTCCAATAATAATGGCACTTTCTCTTGCTCGTAAAATATCACTAGAAATGATTTTTTTAACATTTAAGTTTCCCTTTATCCAATTTGCAGAATTCTCAATTTGCTTTCTTCCAATATTTGTTAAAGGAACATTACTCCACCCGCCAATATAGTTTTCATCATCTAATCCATGTCTTATAAAATATATCATCTCATCACCTCGATTAAAATATATCATGGAAACACATGAAAAAAACTCTACGATTTGTAGAGTCACTCTTTACGCCTATAAAGAAAAGTTAAAAATAAAATAAGTATACAAAACGAAAATTCCAAGGTGTTTTCAAATCTCAACATAAACTCATTTGTGCAAAGACACACATATAACACATATGATAAAGATGAAATTACCCATAACACCCAAGATAATATGCTTATCATCACTTTCTTTTGTTTTTATAAGCTTTATTGCTTGAGGTAAAAAACTAACTAAAGTACACATAGAATAATTCCGAGTAAAACGTTTGCTGACATAACTAAACTACTTTACAACTCTTTTTCATATATATAAGCTTTCTCTTCGCGTACTTTTATAGTTTCACTATACTCTTTAGATTTTATGGTTGTTTCAAAAACACATTTACATCCAGTAGCTTCATAGATGTAATAAGAACAAGAATCATCAGTTAAAATTTGTAAGTTCTTTAAACCATCCTGTTTAGCTAATGTAAATATATCGGTAAGCAACTTTTTACCAATACCCTTTTCCCTAACTTTCTTATCAAGTATAAGAATGGATACTTCTCCATCAAAATAATCTTTTAACTCTTCTGGAACATAATCATATGTTTCATCATATTTTAATAAAGCATCTTTATCTTTTATTTTCTTACTTCTATATAAACATTTTCTAATAAATTTAGCTAATTTTTTCCTAAAAGTGTGTTTTCTTGAACCTTTTTTAGAATATCCTGCATACCCTAGAAGTTCACCATTTTCACGATAATAAACAAATTTTTCGGTTTTTTCAATTATCTCAAGCAAGTAGATAAAGGCACACAATTCATGTGGAGCACCGGATTCAAGCGCACCCAAATTCCATTCTTTCATTAACATACGCACTTGTGCTTTAATATCTTTAAGTAACATACTATCACCAAAAGCATTATAGCACATATTCAAGCTTTATCTTTAGCTCTTGACATTATTTCACATATTTTTTTCTATAACTTTCTTTAACATCATAGTAACTTCTTTAAACGATCCCTCATCAAAAGGATTTGGCATTTCATATAAAGCAATCAATTTCTTAAATGGGTAATAAGAAGCAACTGCTGCAACTTTTCTAAAAACATCTAAATTTTTGCTTGATTTACTCCAAATAGCAAAAGCACCAAAATATGAAAGAGCATAATCAATATAATAAAAAGGATCAGAATAGACATGTGTTTGTCTAAAATAATAGTTTCCACTTTCAAGGTTTTTATTACCACTATATCCATCATACAAATGATATTTTTTGGAAAGTTCAACATAAATTAAACTAATATCTTCTGGCTTTAAATCAGTTTTTTTATAAATTGTTTCTTGAAATTCATCTATTAAACAAATATAAGGCATCATTGTAATTAAATTGTATATACATAAAAAACCATATTTCTTTTTGTCATCATCACTAAATAACGGATCAACATAATCAGTAGCAATCAATTGAAGTGCATAAGAAAACATTTCAGCAATTTCAAATGTTGGATATTTTAAAAGAGGAGAAACAATATATTTTTTATCTTCAATACCAGCCAAATATTTTTGATATGAATGTCCCATTTCATGTGTTGTTGTAATCACATCATTATAGTTTTCCTTATAATTACCAGTCACTACAGGAACTGCTTCGCATACTAAATAATTAGTTATTGAAAAGTTTACTTTATTCTCTCTTGTACAAAAATCAATGTAGCCATTATCAAGCATATCTTTAAATAGTTTTCCTAAATCTCCATCAATACTAAAAAATACATTTTCCATTTTTTCTAACAATTCTTCATTAGAATATAACAATTTTGGAGAATCACTAAAGAAAACAGTATCATAATAAGTTAATTTATCAACCCCCAATTCTTTTCTTTTAAATTCACTCAAAGAATTACATAGAGGTATAAAATACTTTATAACATTGTCTCTAAACACTCTAATATCATCATAATCATATCCAAATCTTCTTAAACTATGTAAACTATATTCAGAATAATCATTAAATCCTAATTCCCTAGCTATTTCATTTCGAACTTTAACTAATTCATAAAGAATACTAATATATTTATCCTGTTGACTATAATAATACTCATTAACTGCATCATGCGCTTTCTTTCGAACTTCTCTTTCATTTGAAGTAAAATATTTTGCTATACGCGGAAGTGTTAAACTCTCTTTCTCAAAATCAATCGAAATCTTATTTAGTGAACGATATTCAGACTTTAATTCGTTTTCTCTTCTTTTTAAATCAACTACTTTATCACTTGTAATTTTTATTTTAGATGAAACTGTGTTAAAAAAGTTTTCTGGTATAACATCATTTAGTTTATCTTTAAATTCAGTGTCAAGCATGACTTGGTAAAAAGGAACAAATAAAACATCAAACTTAGGCTTAGTTGCATTCCAATATTCTACTTCTTCTTTATAAAATTCATCATCTAAAGCACGCATATTTTGAATATCTGCATAATCATACATTTCTTCAATTTCATTTTGTAATTCTATTATTTCTCTAACTATTTTTAGAAACTTTTCAAAGTCTTTAATTGTTTTTAACTCTTCAATCATCTTTTCTAGCTTTTCTTTTGTTTCATCATAGCTTATTCTTTTATATTCTATTTTCTTTATGTTTTTCATATATTTTTTTCACCTCTATTTTAAATTTTTAAAAACATTTTTTAAATCATCATGAATTACTAAAGTAGCACACCTATCATATGGAGTTTCATTATCATTTAAAATAATCAAATTCTTCCCATTAAATAAACTAACTAAGCTTGCAGCCGGATTAACTGTTAGAGAAGAACCAGCAACTATTAATGTTTCGCAGGAAGAAACTACCTTTATGGCCTCATCATAATCTTCAGTTAAACTTTCTCCATATAAAACTACATCAGGTCTAATAATTCCTCCACAAGAACAAACTGGTATATCATGATTAGAAAACACATATGATGCCTCGTACTCTTTTCCACACTTCATACAATGATTTTTATAAATTGTACCATGAAGTTCTAAAACGTTAGTTAACCCAGCTTTTTTATGAAGTCCATCAATATTTTGAGTTATTACACATCTTAATTTATTTTGATTATCTAAACACTTTAAATATTCATGAATAATGTTTGGAGTAGCATCTAAACAATTCAAATTACTTTTATAAAAATCATAAAATAAAAAAGGATTATTTTCTAAACAATTAATACTTAGTAAATATTCTGGAGATATATCTAAATCCATTTTATATATTCCATTTTTACCTCTAAAATCCTTTATTCCTGATAAAGTAGAAGTCCCTGCTCCATCAAAAAACACGATATCGCAAGAAGAATCAATTATTTCTTTAAGTTTCTTAATTTTTTCCATATATATCACCATAAATCTTTTTACATAAAGGAAAAGTTCTTGTACCGGTTCCACTTATATGAACTTCCTCTAGATTTTCATATATATTGTAATGCTTTATCCCATATTTTTGGTACATTTCTTCACTTAACTCTTTAAAAGCTGGACAAGGCAAAATTGTTCCATCATATTTAATATCTATTTTTTGAAGTCCAGCTGTACACAGATGTGTTTGTTCGGTAGCAAATGGTATACCAACTCTTATATTTCCAGAATACACTTTTTTAGCTTGCTCAAGTAATGAAAAAAACTCTTCTTTTTCCATCTTAGATAATTCTAACGAATTTGCATTTTCTTTTCCTCTACCTTGAGGAACAAAACTAAGTAAACTAATATTTGGAACTTTAACAATTTCAATAAGTTCTAATAGATCAAGTATTTCTTTATAGTTTAATTTATTTGGAATAAAATGAACATCAGTATCTATTCCAATATACGTTGCATTAAAAAGTGAGTCCAAAAGACAAACTCTTAAAGTTTCTTTTCTTCCCATAAGTAGTTCATCTGTTTCATACTCATAAGCTTGAACATCAAAAACAATTTTTGAAAGCCCTGCATTGATTAATTCTCTTATTTTTTCTTTTGGTATTCCCGAATAAGTTTTATTATTTAAAATCCTATCATAATATTTTTTAACACTATGTATCGTTAATAAATCATCAGGTTCTATATCTTTTAAAGCATCTTCTTTTTTCTTTAAATAATAAAGAACATCCTTCTCACTTAATTTATTAGCAAATTGTATTCCGCTCGTAAATAAAGTAACTCTTATTCCTAAATTAGAAGCATAACTAATCATTTCTAATAAATCCGGATGCAATAATGGTTCTCCACCAGATAAGGATAGTTCTTCTATTCCACCAGTCAACATAAAATAATCAATTACTCTTTTAAAGTCATCTAAAGATATAAAGGTATTCTTATCTATACAAGAATTAGAAGAACAAAACATACATCTATTCGGACATTTGTCCAATATTTCAAAACATAAATCCTTAACCATAAAACCACCTAAAACACATCTAGTATATCATATATATAATTTCATATATAAAAATTCATACTAATTTATGCACTTTAATTATACTTCTTTACTTTACCAAATCTATTAAATGGAAATAAGATTAATTCAGTCGTTCCTTTTACATCTTTAAAAGGAATAGTTCCAATCATTCTTGAATCTTTAGAGTCATCTCTGTTATCACCCATAACAAAATATTCACCTTCTGGAACTGTTATTTCCTCACTACAAATTGTCCAGTTAGTTTCACAAGTTCCAATTTTTTTTGAAGTAGTCAAAAACTTTTCTTCAACAACTTCACCATTTATCGTTAAAACTCCTGTTTTTTCTTCATTTACATATTTTACTTCATACTTTATTTTGTCCCCTGGAAGACCAATAACCCTTTTAATCAAATCTCCAGAATCAGTTTTTATAACTACAATATCAAATCTTTTAATTCCTCTAATATTCTTAGTCAATTTATAAAGAATCATTGTATCACCATTTTGTAAAGTTGGGCTCATACTTGACCCCTTAACATTAACAGGTGTTGCCACAAACAACCTAATTATTACTACAAAAAATATAATAATTAAATAAGGCATATATTCTAAAAACAAGTCCTTACTTGCTTTTTTAGTATTTTTATTTATTGTTTCTTTTTCTTCTAATGTTAAATTTTTTTCACTCATCTATATTCACCTAACTAATTGTATCAAAAAGTCCAAAAAAAAGAAACAATAATTAGTTTCTTTCTTTGATTTTAATATCTTTAGCACTATTGTCAAGATAATTAAGTTTAGCTCTACGAACCATACCTTTTCTTACAACTGTTATCTTATCAACTAATGGAGAATTAACTTTGAAAATTCTTTTAACAACAATTCCTCCACTTTTCTTTCTAACAGTAAAAGTTCTTGATATTTTGCTTCCTTTAATAGAAGTTACAATTCCTTCATATGCTTGAATTCTATGAGTCTTACCTTCTTGAATCTTATAATCAACTCTTACAGTATCTCCAACACGAAACTCAGGAACATCAGTTCTAATACTTTTTGCATCTACGATATCTTTTAAATTCATGATATACTTCCTTTCTATAAATATACACCCACATAATCATTGACTACCTCAAGCGGATTACATTTAGCTTTTCCAAAAGCACATATATTTTAGCATAAATATTTATGACTTTCAATACCAAACTTGATTTTTTTAACTTTTGTATATATAATACATACACAAAAAGAAAAAGGGAGGAACTATAATGTACACAACAAAAATGAAACCTGAAGTCACAATTAAATTATATGCAAACTTTTTTAATATATGTGGTGTAAAAAGTTTTGAAAATGTAAGTGATGAAAAGATTGAAATCTTAAAGCAAAAAGCCACTGAACTAAAAAATCAATTTTATAGTGATGATATTCCAAAATATTTGCAAATGCTACTTTATCACGTTAGAAATGAAATCAAAGATTTTGATAAAACTGAAAAAGTAATGCTTTTAATTTTAGTTATTGATCCAGAATGTATTACATGGAAACTTTACAATAGTGCTAAAATACCAAGCGAAAGCAAAGCTAAAGAAGCATATGAAAAAGCCAGAACTATAAAAGAAAAGAAAGAAGGAAAATTAGCATATGAAGAAGCCCTACGAAAAAAATCGAGAGCAATTCTTAATTTATCCAGCCAAGTTCAAGAAAAAATCGGACTTTTTATTCCATCAATTATACAATTAGAAAAACTATATTTAAAAAGAAATAATTATTCAACACTAAAAAGATACACAAATAAAGATAATTTTCCTCTTTTAAATCAAATTCTTGAAAAAATAAATTTAATAAAAGAAATACCCGAAGATCGCAAAGAGGTTTTAGATAAAAGCCTAAAAAGATATCAAGAATCTTTTCCTGAAATTGATATCAACTTATTAATATATCATATTTTTGTACAACCAAATATGTTAGAAATAAAAAATATTAATGAGCAACTTTATTTTTTAATAAACGCTTCTCAACTCGGATATGAAAATGATGAAACGTTAGCTTCTATATACCAATACTATTGTACATGGGACGCAATGAATGAAGAATTAAAAAGAGTTTATGGATATACTTCAACATCATTGTTAAAACTTCAAGGACACTATAATACGATATATAACATTAAAGGAGACTTTTAAAGCCTCCTTTTAATAATCAATAATAGTTTCACCATTAACATAATTAATTTTTGTTTTAGGATCAATTACTTCTTTAGTTATGGGATTGACAAGTTCTTCTATATATTCGTTTTCGTAAAGTATTTCTAAAGTTATATCATTACTGCAACGATTTTCTAATCGACATCTTTTAAAAGCATATTCAATCTTAGTATTAAGCGCATACATGAGTTTATCATCATGCTCTTTTGTTAAAGAAATCGTAGTAAAAGTAACAACGATTATAACACATATTGCTATAGTTATTGAAAAAATCAAAAAATTACTTATTTGTTTCATAATAATCCTTTATAAATTTATCACGATATTCTAGTATAGTATCGTTTTTTATTGCTTCTCTTAACTCTTCCGTTAATCTTATTAAATAACGTATATTATGAATAGATAAAAGTCTTGCTCCAAAAGTCTCATCAGCATTTATTAAATGCTTTATATATGCTTTAGAAAAATTTTTACAGGCATAACAATCGCATGTTTCATCAATAGGTGTAAAATCCCTTTTATATTTTGCATTTTTAAGATTTATCTTACCAAAACGTGTTAAAGCATGTCCATGACGTGCAAGTCTAGTTGGACTTACACAATCGAAAATATCAACACCGCGTATTACATTTTCAACTATATCAATTGGATCCCCAACTCCCATAAGATAACGTACTTTATCCTTTGGTAAATACTCAGTTGAATATTCAACCATTTTATACATTGTTGGTTTATCCTCGCCAACACTTGTTCCACCTATAGAATACCCATCAAAATCCATTTTAACAAGTTCTTCAACACAATGACGTCGAATATCTGGATACTCACCACCTTGAACTATTCCAAATAAACTTTGGCGAGGATTATTAAATACCTCTTTACCTCTTTTAGCCCAACGTAAAGTTCTTTCAACACTATTTTCAACATATTCACGTGTCGCTGGCCAACCAATACACTCATCAAAACTCATTGCAATATCCGAATCCAATTTATTTTGAATTTCAATACTTTTTTCTGGAGTTAAAAGTAAACTATCACCATTCAAATGATTCTTAAATTTAACTCCCTCTTCAGTTATATCTTTTTTCTTAGCCAAAGAAAAAACTTGAAATCCTCCAGAATCAGTTAGAATTGGACCATTCCAATTCATAAATTTATGAAGTCCACCAGCCTCATCAACAATATCTTCCCCTGGTCTTAACCATAAATGATATGTATTTGAAAGAATTATTCCCGCATGAACTTCTTTTAATTCTTCTGGAGATAAAGTTTTAACTGTAGCTTGAGTTCCAACTGGCATAAACATCGGAGTATCAAAAGTACCATAATTGGTCTCTATTTTACCAAGACGCGCTTTTGTATTTTTTTCTTCTTTTAATAATGTATATTTTACTTTCATTACAACACCTCTATATTTCTCATTATACTATATTTAATCAAAAATAAAAACACACTTAAGTGTCTTTATTTGTTTTTTGAAGACATTGCCATTCTTAAGCAATTATCAGCGTTTGTTTTTCTCATTCTATATCTTTTTTCACTAATATATGAAGAAATTTCATCTTTATCTTTATAATAAGTTTGGAAAGGTTCACTATCTTCTTCATCAACAAAATTTATAGGGAACAAAGCTTGTTCTCCGTCAACATATGCAAGAGAACATACATTTCCTTGCAAGTTTATATAATAACGAATAATTGCATCAGCTAAATCATCTTGAACTGCTATTACTTCATTTGAATAATCATAAACCATTCCTTTAACAAATGGAGTAATTCTATCCAATTGACCATTATCTAAAACTTTTGCATAAGCAACTTCATTATCATAACTAAAAATTGCCCTAGTTTTCTTTTCATTCTCCCAAAGAACATCAACTTCACTTCTTGAAAAAAGCATATTATTTATCATTACCACTACCACCTAAAAAAATATTATAAATAAAAGATTATTCAATGTCAATCAATAATCAACATTGCATCTCCAAAAGAAAAGAAACGATATTTATTTAAAACTGCTTCTTCATAAGCATTAAGAACATGTTCTTTTCCTGCAAGAGCACTTACAAGCATAATTAATGTTGATTTTGGAAGATGAAAATTAGTTATTAAATTATCTATTCCTTTAAATTCAAACCCTGGATAAATGAATATATTTGTATCATTAACCTCTGGTGTAAATTCATCATATTTTTTTCTATTTGATTCCAACACTCTTGTTGAAGTTGTACCAACAGCAAATATTTTACCACCATTTTTTCTGACCTCATTTAAGGTTTTAGCCGTTTCAGCACCAATAATATAAGTTTCTGTATGCATCTCATGTTTAGTAACATCTTCAACGTTAACTGGTCTAAACGTACCTAAACCAACATGTAGCGTTACATGCACAATATTTACCTTTTTTTCTTTGATAGAGTCCAATAATTCTTTAGTAAAATGAAGTCCAGCAGTTGGAGCAGCAGCAGAACCGTAGTTTTCAGCATAAACAGTTTGATAACGGTCTTTATCCTCTAGTTTTTCATGAATATATGGAGGAAGAGGCATTGTTCCTAGATTAGCAAGAATTTCCATAAGTATTCCATCATATATAAGTTTTACATGTGTAATACCATCATTTAAAAGTTCAGTAACTTCTGCTTTTAAGGAACCATCACCAAAAGAAACTATAGTGCCAACATGAAGTCTCTTTTGAGGTTTAGATAAACACTCCCAAATATCACCTTCAATATTTTTTAAAAGTAAAAGTTCAATAACTGCTTGAGTATCCTCTTTTTCTCCAATAAGTCTTGCTGGAATAACCTTAGAATCATTTATTACTAAAGCATCTCCAGGATTTAAATAATCTATTATATCAGTAAATGTTTTATGTTCAATCTTACCCGTTTTTTTATGTAACACCATAAGTCTAGATGCATCTCTTTTTTTCAAAGGAACTTGGGCAATCAATTCCTCTGGTAATTCATAATCAAAATCATCTGTTTTCATCTTTACTACCTCTTTTTCTAAATGGAACTATTTTTAATTCCGTTTGTACTTCACTTACTTCTTTAGTACATTCGACTATTTTAGCATTTATATTCAGTATTTTGCAAATAATAGATACATTCATTGAAGAAATTTCTCTAAAAAATTCTAAAAACTCATTCTTTCTTTCTTTAGTTTCTACTTCAAGTAACTTAATACGCTTAATATTTTCAAAATCATCTAATTGAAATATTTTTTGACCATATTGATCAACAAACTCCTGTATTTCTTCCATCTTATCTAAAATAGCTGCATATATTTCATCTAACGAAGATAAAAATTTAAATTCACTTCCATCATCATGAGAATAATAACCAATCATTTTTTCATAATAGGCATTTAACTCTTTCTTTAAATTACTATCACTTTGATAAAGATTAATAGTATTTAACATAGCCGACAACATATCCTCTATCTTACAAAAGAAAATACCAATGCTTTTCATATAATAAAATTGTTCTAGTCCTCTAACACTTTCATCAAACAAACACATTTTTAAATATCTAGGATATAAATCAATAGAATATTCTTCTTCAAAAAAAGCATTGACAATAATATCAATTATATAATCATTATATTTTAATATATGTGAATTACAAGATAACAAATTTATCAAAATAACAATCAACCATACTCCATCATCACCCATATCACCATATGACATTATTAAATCATGGTATCTTTGATTATTACAAAACAACGAATCAATACGATCTACATTTTTATTGAAGTTTGCTAATAATAAACATTCATAAGAAATTAGTTCTTTTTTATCAACTGAATCATTTACATATTCTTTTAAAGTCACCAAAATCACCTATTTCTATGTTTCTTAGAAAAATCAGCATATATTACTTTATCATTTCCAAAAGAACGATAATAACTTTGAGCAGTACTAATTATAATTAAACATTTTTCTTTTATTCCCTTTGGTTCTTCATCTATTTGATGAAAAAATGCTAGAATTTCCTTCTGTCTATCCAAATCCAAATACTTTAATTTAGAAATGAATTCAACTCGAGAACACTCACTTTCGGAGAAAACATTATAATCAGAAAAATCACGAGTAAACTCATTTAATTCATGCATCTTGTCTAAAACTATTGCCGCAATTTTATCAAAATCATCGTTTTCATCAAACCAAAGATGTTTTTTTTCTAAAGGCTTCTCTAATTTTTTTTCATAATAGTTTATAATTATATTTATATTTTCTTCTTTTAAACCATCAGGTTCAATTTCTTCAAGTCCGTACATTAAAACATGCATTGGATCAACATTTAGCTTTCTTTTTTCATCATGTAGCTGAGTTATTTTCATAAGAACTCTTGGATCTAGTACAATATCCAAATATTTTTTATAATTTGAAATATTTAATCCAAAATTATATATAGCTCTTACTATATCATCAATAACACTTAAACTTGCATTAAGTAACCTTTTATCCTTATCAAGCATACAAATAAAAGTCATAAGATAATAACAGGATCCCATTTCATCATCCGTATAAAAGTCAAGCATTTTCTCATATTCGTCATAGCCAACAGTAATTTTTAGTTTATCATATATTCTCATAAATCTTTTATACAATAGATGATCATTTATCTCATCTTTATCAAATTCATAATTATCTTGTACATACTTTTTTATATCTCTCATAAGTCACCTTTTAAAATAATCTATCTCCTTGATTTAAATGTTCATATGCTTTATCAGTCACCATTCTTCCACGAGGAGTACGTTTAATAAAACCCTCTTGTAAAAGATATGGTTCTACAACATCCTCAAGTGTAGAAACTTCTTCTCCAATTGATGACGCTATAGTTTCAACACCTACTGGTCCGCCATTAAACTTTTCAATCAAGCTTGTTAAGTATTGTATATCTATCTTATCAAGTCCATATTTATCAACTTTTAATCTATCTAAAGCCTTTTTAGTTATATCCAAATCGATTACTCCATCTCCAATAACCGATGCAAAATCACGAACTCGTTTAAATAATCTATTTGCTATTCTTGGAGTTTTTCTACTACGTTTCGCAAGTTCAACAGCAGCATCATCAGTTATTTCCATATCTAATACTCGACTTGTTCTTTTTATAATACCAACTAATTCCTCTTCAGTATAATAATTAAGTTTATTTATAATCCCGAAGCGATCTCTAAGTGGAGCTGATAAATCCCCAGCTCTAGTTGTTGCACCAACAAGCGTAAAAGGTGGCAAATCAATTTTTATACTTCTACTTGAAGAATCAGTACCAACAACTATATCAAGTTCAAAATCTTCCATTGCTGGATAAAGTATTTCTTCAATAAATTTTGGCATACGATGTATTTCATCGATAAAAAGAACGTCTCCAGGTTCTAGAGTTGAAAGAACAGCTGCTAAATCTCCTGATTTTTCAATTGCTGGTCCACTTGATGTTTTAAAATTTGCTCCTAGTTCATTAGCAATTATATGAGCAAGTGTTGTTTTTCCAAGACCAGGAGGGCCATATAAAAGAACATGATCCAATGGCTCATTACGCATTTTAGCCGCTTCAATAAATATTTTTATGTTTTCTTTTACTTCACTTTGACCAACATATTCATCCAATCTTTGGGGTCTTATATTATCTTCATTAACTTCTTCTTCTGTTTTATCTCCAGTAACTATTCTGTCCATAATACACCTCCTAACTATTCAATAATAATTTTAATGCTTCTTTTATTTGATTTTCAATTGTTGCACTTTGATCAACTTTACTTACAATTTTCTTTATATCTGCATTTTTATAACCAAGACTTACTAAAGCTTCTATTAATTCATCATTTTGAGCAACCACTGTTTCTTTAGTATTTAATTTTCCTTTTAAATCAAGAATAATTTGTCTAGCAAGCTTATCTCCAACTTTAGGAAATTTAGTCAAATACATAATATTTTCACGATCAATTGCATCAACTATTCCATTAACACTTCCAGTTGCGAGCATAGGTAAAGCTATTTTAGGCCCCAGTCCTTTTACATTTATAAGTCTTAAAAATAAATCTTTTTCTTCTAAAGACTTAAAACCATACAAAGAATATTCATCTTCTCTTATATAATTATATAAATATACTTTATATTCTTCTCCAACATTAAATGAATATGGATTTGAAACAAATACATTATACCCAATTCCATTGTTATCGATAACAACACTACTGCTTGTAACTTCGTCAATTATTCCTTTTATATAACTATACATTTTTCTCACCTTAATAAAAGTATATCATACATTTGTTTATAATTATATATATTTTTAAAAAAGTAATGTCAAAACATAACCATCACTAATAAAATATAGTAGATAAAGGAGGTATATTATGTACTATTACGGATATAATAACTATGGCATGAATACAAATCCTTGTTGTATGTCTAATCCTGGATTTGCTGGATACACAACTGGTGGATATTCATGGGGTGCAGCTTTATGGATTGTACTTTTCATTCTATTAGTAATAATAATCGGCGCTGGCTGGACTGGATACAACAATAACGACTAATAAGAAAATCACATCGAATTGATGTGATTTTTTAATGCAAACTTATTAATGTAATTTTTGCATATCCATTACCTTGTTTTGCACAATTTGCTGTTGGTGTTGCACTCGTACATGTAGTTGATATAGTTTTGGTAGATTCTTCACTTGATTCTTGGCAATTATAACAATACATTGATTTTTCCGTTAAAAGTGAATTGCCAATGTATCCTGAACCTCCTCCTCCAGCAGAGCCCCAAGATGTTCCACCTCCATAATAACCACCTCCGCCACAAGAACCAGATGGATTAGTAAGCTCGCTTAAACCAAAATTTCCTGCAGTACCATTACTTCCAGAGTTTCCACCTGAGTTTTGTGTGCCTCCGCCACCTGGTAAAAAGTTTGATATATTAGATTGACCAGAGTTACCCTTAAATCCTCCACCAGATCCTCCTGTACCAGACCAATAATTACCAGAAGTCCAAGTAGATGCTCCTCCACCTCCAGAAACTATAATTAATTTTTCTAATTTTGTTATTTGTGAAATAAGAGAGTTTTCTAATGCTATGTGAGTAGAACCACCGCCCGAGCCAATATGAGAAACGTTATCTCCTGCAATTGCATTCAATGAATTAGGATAACTTGAATATCTTGTATTATTTGCTAATCCGCCCTTACCTTTTTCTCCAACAAATAAATAGATTTCTTGATTTTTAGAAAAAATTATCTTACCAGTGGAATATCCACCATAGCCTCCCATATAAGAATTTATTGTATAACCTTGTGCTCCCCATACCTCTAGTTTATATGTTCCATTTACTGGCGCAGTAAACGTTTGCTCTCCACCCGTGTAATCAAAAACCCATTCAGTTGGACCATCATATGCTTTTTCTGTCCTTGATATCTTATTAAGTTTTAATTTACAAGTTATTGATTTACTTGAAATACTTTTTATATTTTGGCTAGTACTTTCTTGAGCAATAATTGTTACATTATCCGTCGTTATATTTGTTGGTGCTGATATTAAAGTAATACGTGCATATCCATTACCTTGCTTTGCACAATTTGCGGTTGGTGTTGCACTTGTACATGTTGTTGAAATTGTTTTAGTTGATATTTCACTTGATTCTTGACAATTATAACAATACATTGCTTTTTCTGTTAAAAGCGAATTGCCAATATATCCAGAGCCTCCGCCTCCGCCAGAATGTGTTCCACAGCCTCCGCCATAAAAACCGCCTCCGCCTGACACTTTCATATAATTACTGAAAAAACTATTAGTTGGTGTACAACCTTTCCCAAAGCTAGCAGCAATTAATTGAGATAGTGAATGAGTACTTTGGGAACCTCCACCTGATACCTGATTTCCTCCAGTTCCGTACCATCTATCATCGTTAAATTTTTTTACTAATTCTGACGGATAAGTTAGTAACATACTGCCATTAGTTCCTACATAACCACCACCTGATCCACCAATTCCATCAGTTGTATTATTGTTTACTTTTAGCGATGATGTGGATGAACCACCGCCTCCTCCAGAAACCATCATTATCTTATCAATATTATTATTTAATGATTCTAACAAACCAGAAACAGTTGCAACATGCGTTGCGCCTCCGCCTCCAGATCCATAATAATAATTGTTTACAGATGAAATTTGGTACGATGAAGTTCCACCACCATTATAGCCATTTCCAGTAGAAGCCTCTGACTTATTATCATCATAAGATAATCCCATTCCACCTACTTGTATATATAAATTTATATCTTTACTAAGGATAACATTTCCAACTGAATATCCACCATATGCTTCATCAGAATTTATAACTCCCTTGACATAGCCACCCTGTGCTCCCCATGTCTCTAGTTTATATGTCCCTGTTGTTGGAGCAATAAATGTTTGTTCTCCACCTGTATAATCATAATCCCATACTTTTCCTACATTTTCATCTTCTTTTACACATTCTAAATAAGCTTCTGTATCATACTCTGTTGAATCATTTACTATATCTACACTTATATCTCCATTTATATCATTTATTGTAAATTCATCTTTTGTATTATTTATTCCACTTACTTCTTTTCCGTTTACTTTTAAATTAGATAGATATACTTTAAAATCACTTAGGTTTTCTGCTAACTTTCCATTTCCATATATATTTATTGTTGTATTATATGCTGCATACCCTATTACCATAAATAAAACTACTATTATAAGTATTGTCGTTTTCTTCATTTTGCATCATCTATCTTTCTATTTTTATTTTATAATACCCCCCCCGATTTTCAAGTTAATTTGAAAAAGTTATGCAATTTATTTGTAAAAATTTTTTTTGTTTATTTTATCAAAGTATAATAATTTAACAATAATGACAAAATTAAAAATGAATTTTATTACAGTGGTGTGTGCATACTATAATAATTATAGCTTAATATTCATTTTTATACAACATATGTGTTCAATTTTGAACTTTTATTTTATTTAATTTGCTAATTATATTGTAGGTGAATTATTATGTATTATACAGACAGAATGAAGTGGTTAAGAGACATTAAAAATATAACTCAAAAAGAGATTGCTGCTTATTTAGGAATAAAACAACAACAATATGCTAGATATGAAAAAGGAATAAATGTTATGCCAGTTACATATTTAATAAAATTATGTCAATTTTATAATATCTCTGCAGATTATATTCTAGGATTAACTAGCAAAATAGAAACCATAAGAACTGAAAAAGAAAAGGAATTAGTTATAAGCTAATTCCTTTTTAAAATAACGATAATTGATTAGATTCGCTTAAGCCATCTAAACATCCTAAAGCTTTAAGCTTTTCTATTGAAGAACCATTTACTTTTCCACGTTTTTGTAAATCTTCTTGGGAAATAAATGGAGCGTCTTCTCTTGCTTTAATTATTTCTTTGGCAACGTTTTCTCCAAGTCCATCTAATGCACAGAAAGGAATAATTAAACCTTTTCGATCTTC
>ERZ825137.396-NODE-396-length-61823-cov-3.708911_pt1 | contig 61823 bp, 51 predicted proteins | sample MGYA00519873_ERZ825137 | MGnify/ENA primary metagenome ERZ825137 (study PRJEB31778, sample SAMEA3449190) | human gut metagenome | biome: human gut; feature: human-associated habitat; material: faeces | place: United Kingdom | collected 2010/2012 ...
GTAGCGGTCCAGTTTGTTGATAAAGGTAAAAATAGGCAGACGGCGGCGGTGGCAAACCCAGAACAGCTTCTTGGTCTGCGGCTCTACGCCCTTAGCAGCGTCAATCAGCATGACAGCGCTGTCGGCAGCCATCAAAGTACGGTAGGTATCCTCGGAGAAGTCCTGGTGACCGGGGGTATCCAGAATGTTTACGCGGAAGCCGTCGTAATCAAATTGCAGTACGGAAGAGGTAACGGAAATACCACGCTGCTTTTCAATCTCCATCCAGTCGGATACAGCGTGCTTATTGCTCTTTCTGGCCTTTACGGAGCCTGCCAGGTGAATAGCTCCGCCGTAAAGCAGCAGCTTTTCGGTAAGGGTAGTTTTACCTGCGTCAGGGTGAGAAATAATAGCGAAGGTACGGCGTTTCTTAATTTTATCCATCAATTCTGTCATTATGTATATGCTCTCCTATTTCTTTAAATTTTTGGTAATCCTGGCAATTTCATCCTCATCGGAAACCAGCTCGTCTACTGCCGGATAATCGGCGTTCTGCTCCTCGTACAGCTTGTAGGCATCAAGAATCTGCATTTTGATGTAGTCGGGAACAGGGATTTCCGTCTGCAGCTCACCGCGCATGGTTACGCGGAAGGCAACGTTCTCATAGCGTTCACCGCTGTAGGTTTCGCAGGTGAAGGAGGTACGCATGAATTCATCCTTGAAGGTGCAGTCCTTCAGGATGTGCGCCTTGCGCTCCTTATCCCAGGCTGCATAGATTTTATACAGCTCCTGCTGTGCCTCCACCGGCACGTCCTCGCCCAGGACAACGGTTTCTGTTTCATCTATCGGCGTGCAGTCCATGTTGTTATAGACAGTGCCATCCTCCAGCTCCAGGTCAACTGTCAGCACATAGTCAACCTCATGAAAGCTGGCTGTTTTAATCTGCCATTTCTGCTGCCAGCGGGCAATACATTCTGGGCAGATAAATTTGGTATCGCGAATGCTGTTGTTCATGTAATTATCACGATAATACAATTTTTCTCCGGGCACAAAATGTTCGCCGCATTCACTGCAGACGAATTCCAATGTACGAATCATCGGTCCAAACCTCCCAATATAATATGAAAAAGCCCTTACTTCGAATGCAAGGCGCTCTGCTATAACAGTAATCAGTAATGCCGTGGCTGTCGGGAAGCTGTGTTCCCACACTGTAAGCCTTCGCCCTGATGTTTTGCAGCTTTTGCCGTCAATTACTGTTCAAATTGCTTTATTATGCCGTCAGCGGCAGTTGTATTCACCTCTGCTGCCCGACAGCTGCGCAAAATATATTCACACGTTCTATATTATAACATATCAGCTTGTTTTTCCCTAATAATTTTTCTGTGAAATGAGGGTTGTTTGGGACGTATCGCGGAGCGAATTGTATAAAATGCTTACTACTCACATTTTTATGGGATTTTTTGTGTTCTGAATCACACTTTTATGTAAATTTACGCAAATAAAAAGAACCAAAATCGGTTCTAAGTTTATAAGATTAGTTTTTCCCGAGCTCTTATCGAGAGCATTATACTATTTTCCCGCGTGCCCAACTTCCTTTTAAACATGAAAAAAGCCTTTACGTTAAAACGTAAAGGCTATAAGTCCGACATTGGTCGGAGCGGCGGGATTCGAACCCACGACCTCTTCCACCCCAAGGAAGCGCTCTACCAAGCTGAGCCACGCCCCGAATCACAAGGAGTATTATACAGGTTTATTTGGATTTTGTCAACACTATTTTATAAATTATTTTAAACTTTTTTTACACCATCAGTATCGAGGTCCAGAATATGGTAGCAGGCATGCTCATTATTGGCTGCAAACACGTCTACCATAGCCTTGGCAATGCGCTCACAGTCTGCCTCCGGCGAAGCATAGGCCATCACCGTAGAGCCTGCGCCGCTGATAATAGCGTTATAAGCGCCTGCTTCCTTGGCAGCCGCAAAAACGTCGGGCAAGCCCGGAATCAGATGCGCACGGTACGGCTGATGCAGCTTGTCCTCCAACGCCATGCCCAGATACTCATAATTGCCGCTCAACAGCGCACCGACCAAAAGCGAAGCTCTGGAGGTGTTATATACTGCGTCCTTGTGCGGTACAGTCTTGGGAATAGCCTGACGTGCAAGCGACGTAGGCAGCTTGCTGTCGGGAACGACGGCAATGAACTTTAATGGCTTGGCAGGCAGCAGACGCAAAGAATGCGCCTTCTCCTGCTCCATATAGCTGATGGTGAAGCCGCCGTACAGCGCCGGTGCCACATTATCGGGGTGGCCCTCGATTTCCGTAGCGATACCGAGAAGCTCATCCTTGGTATAATGGTCATCACACAAAGCGTTGGCTGCATACAGACCGGCAACAATGGCGCTGGAGCTGCTGCCCAGACCGCGGGACATAGGAATGCGGTTGAGCATCTTTACCTTCAGACCGATGCGCTGGCCGTCGGTTACGGCGTTCCACACGCGCAGAAAGCTGGCAAAGGCTAAATTACGGCCAAACGGCTTCAGATAGTCTGCTCCCTCACCTTCTACCTCCAGCTGGAAGCCCTTCTTATCGGTTATTTCATAGCTTACTTCATTATACAAGTTGCAGGCCAGACCGAGGGTATCAAAGCCGGGACCGCAGTTAGCTGAGGTTGCGGGAACCTGAATAAATACTTTTTTCATGCTGCCGCCTCTTTATGCCAAATGGCTGTCTTCTACACGAATCACACAGCTGATAGCCTCTACTACCGGCAGCACGCGCAAAATTTGCAGCGCCATCTGCAGATTAGCCTCCGAAACACTGTGGGTAATTACAACAATCTCCGCCTTATTGCTCAGAACATCATTAGTCTGCACAACATTGCGCAGGCTCACATTCTGTGCGCCGAAGGCTGCAGCGATGGCTGCCAGTGCGCCCGGTTTATCTGCTACCTGCAGACGGATATAAGCCGGTGCGGACATCTTATCAGGCGGGCAGAGGCGTTTTTCCTCAAAACAGGTGCAGCTGATGCGTCCGGTGGACTTGTGCTGCATATTGCGGGCAATATCAATAATATCGCCGCAGACAGAGCTTGCAGTCGGCAGACGGCCTGCACCGAGGCCCAGGAACATTGCCTCACCGATAGCATCACCGTTGACGAATACAGCGTTATAAACGCCGTTTACGCCTGCAAGCGGATGGGAAAGCGGAATCATCGTCGGGTTAACACGCAGGCTGACACCATTTTCAGGATCGTTCTTGGCAATCGCCAGAAGCTTTACTGCGTAACCGAGATCGGTTGCATATTTGATATCGCAGGCTTCAATGCTTTCAATGCCTTCAACCTGCACATCGTCCAGATTGAAGCGTGTATTGAAGGCAATAGATGCCAGAATAGTAATTTTGCGCGCAGCATCCAAACCGCCTACATCGGCAGTAGGATCGGACTCTGCATAACCCTTGGCCTGCGCTTCCTTCAGTACCTCGTCGTAATCAAGGTGTTCGTTAGCCATCTTGGACAGCATATAGTTGGTGGTGCCGTTCACGATACCCATGATAGAGGTAATCTGATTGGCTGCCATACTGGTTTTCATTGGTCCGATGATAGGAATACCGCCGCAGACGCTGGCCTCAAACATAAAGTCGCAGTTATGCTCATGCGCCAGTGGGAACAGCTCAGAGCCAAATTTGGCCAAAACGTCCTTGTTGGCAGTAACAACATGCTTGCCGTTGGCAAAGGCTCTGGCGATAAATTCCTTGGCAGGATGCTCGCGGCCCAGCAGCTCAACGATAATATCGATATCCTTATCCTCAAGCACCTCATCGGCGTTGTCGGTAAAAATATATTTATCGCCGTATTCCTGTTTCAGGCGGTCTACATGGCGGTCAAGCACCTTGGTGATTCTTACCGGCTTGCCTACCTCTTTGGCTATTTTTTCTGCATTTTTCTCTAAAACCTTCAGCACACCGCCACCGACAGTGCCGGCGCCCAACAGACCAACATTTACAAAGTCCTTCATTTAGTACCCCTCCAATACCTCAATCAGTAATCGGTTATACCTGACCTAAAACTTCCAGACGTTTTACGCCGTCAATCATGCGCAGCTTGTCCAGCAATGCCTCCAGATCTATCGTCAGATGCTTGGTTTCGATAGAAATAGTGGTGTTGGCAACGCCCTGCAGAGGAATACCCTGGTTGATGGTCATGATGCTGCCGGAATCGTCGGCAACAGTATTCAGAACCTTGGACAGCACGCCGGATTTGTGCTCCAGCAGTAAGGATAAAGTGATGATTTTTTCCTTGCTTGCTTCATAGAACGGGAAAACGAAATCCTTATATTTGTAATAAGCACTGCGGCTCAGGCCCATTTTTTCAACTGCTTCGTTGATAGTTTTGATTTCGCCGCGTTTGAGGATTTCTTTAACCTTTATAGTTTTTTTAATTGCTTCGGGAAGAATTTCTTCGCGAACCAAATAGAATGTGGATTTTTCAGACATACTACTGTCCCCTTTCTTCATACAAAGTTCTATTAATATTATACCACTGTTCTCTTGAAAAGTACACTTGTTATTTTTGTAAATTTTGAACAAATTCAGTGCACAATGCACGCATGCAAATATACAAAAAAGCTGCCGCAGGCAGGTTCCGTCACCGTAAGTAACAGAACAAGCCTGCAACAGCTGTTGCGTAATTCTTAATTAAAATTAAGCGCGGGAAATGTAGTCGCCGGTTCTGGTATCGATAGCCAGAACGTCGCCCTCGTTGATGAACAGAGGAACCTTAACAACATAGCCGGTATCCATGGTAGCGTTCTTGCTGCCGCCGGTAGCAGTATCGCCTTTGATGCCGGGTTCGGTTTCAACTACGGTCAGTTCTACAGTGTTCGGCAGGTCAACGCCCAATACACGGTTGTCATAAATCATGATTTTAACGTCCATGTTCTCTTTCAGGAAGTTCAGTGCGCTGCCCAGAGTTTCTTTGCTCAGCTCGGTTTGTTCGTAGGTTTCATTGTCCATGAATACATACATGCCGTCGGATTCATACAGATATTGCATTTCGCGACGGTCGATGTGAGCCTTCGGCAGACGCTCGCCTGCGTTGAAGGTACGCTCAACAACAGCACCGGTGCACAGGTTACGCATTTTTGCACGTACGAAAGCAGCACCCTTACCAGGTTTTACGTGTTGGAATTCAACAACCTGCCAAGCGTCGCCATCGATGGTAACAGTTACGTTGGTTTTAAATTCGTTTGTGGAAATCATTGGAAGCCCTCCTATAAATTTAAATATTAGACAATTTCAATAAGCTGCTTTTTGACACCGTTCAAGGCTCTCGCCCCATCCTCTGTCAAAACAACAGTATCTTCTATACGTACCCCGCCTTTACCGGGAATGTATATACCGGGTTCAATAGTGAAGATCATGCCTGTCTGCAGCACCGTAGTGCCACGCTTGTTAATCATCGGCATTTCGTGGATTTCCAGGCCTACGCCGTGACCTGTACCATGCACATAATAATCGCCGTAGCCGCAGGCGGTAATGCTGTCACGCACAATAGCGTCCAGCTCTCTGCCGGTCATGCCTGCTTCGGCAGCCTTCAGGCCCTTGCGCTGTGCTTCTTCAACTATAGTATAAATTTCCTGCTGCCAGGAATTTGCCAGGCCAACTACCAGTGTACGCGTCATATCGGAATGATATCCCTTATAGACAGCGCCGAAGTCAAAGGTAATAAAATCACCGACCTCGATAACCTTGTCGGATGCCATGCCATGCGGCAAAGCACTGCGTACGCCGGAGGCTACAATCGTATCGAAGGAAGCCTTTTCACTTCCCAAGGCACGCATATAGTATTCCAGACGGCCTGCCAGACTGCGCTCGGTACAGCCGGGCTTGATATCCTCAAGCAGATGGATAAAGGCTTCATCAGCAATGCTGGCAGCCTTCAGCAGCATGTCCAGCTCTTTTTTATCCTTAATCATACGGATATCGCTGAAATCAATGCTCTGCATATAGGTTTCGCCCAAAAGCTCGTGCAGCACAGTATAATCATCATAGCTGTAATACGCTCCGTCAAAGCCTACTACCTGCGCTTGGGCATTCTTTGCCAAATCAGCGGCGGCAGCCCAGATGCTGTGCGCACCTGTCGGAGTATACTCCAGCACCTTGAAGAACTTCATTTCGTTTCTGGCCTGCTCTGTATAACGGCCATCCGTAATCAGCACGCCCTGTTGTCTGTCCAGATACAGCAGACTGGAATCTCCTGTAAAGCCGGTCAGATAACGGATTGTGGTAACATCCTTAATAATGACACTGTCTACCTGCAGCTTGGCCATATGCTCCAAAACTCTATTGATACGCGTCATGATATTACCCTCTTTCCATAAAACTAGTGACAGCTATGAATTACCTAAATATTTTACCACTCATTGGCAAAACTTTCAACTATTATCTTTGTTAAGGCACTTTTTTTGTTAACTTTGTAGCATAACCAGCAAAAAAGCAGGCCGTAAGCAGCGCCTTGCAGCGTTGTCGGCCTGCCTTTTCCAAGACAAACTTTAAAAATTATTTACATTCTGCAGCAGCAATGCCTTCTGCGGTTTTGATGTTCTTGCGTACATCGTCGCAGCATTTATGGAAGTTTGCCAGCTCCTCGGCAGTCAGAGGCAGCTCCAGCACACGCTCTGCGCCGTTTTTGCCCAGCAGAACAGGAACGCCTACAAAGACATCCTTTTCGCCGTATTCGCCGTCAAGCAGCATGGAAGCAGGCATAATGCGTTGCTCGTCGTTGAAAATGCAGCGTACCATACGTGCTGCGGTAGAGCAGATGCCGTATTCGGTGCAGTGCTTGCCGCTGTAGGTTACCCAGCCGCCGCCGATAGCGCGTTTTTGCAGCTCCGGTTTGTCAAAAGCAAATTTAGGATCCTCGTGCTCCAGAGAGCTTAAAGGAATGCCGTTGAAGTTTACGCAGGACCAGGCAGCCATTTGGGAAGCGCCGTGCTCGCCAATCATGTAAGCGCTGATGGATTGCGGAGAAACGCCGGTCTGCAGGGATAAAGCAGATACCAGACGGGAGGTATCCAGACCGGTACCGGTGCCGATTACATGGCCTTTCGGCAAACCGCTTTCGCGATAAAGGATGTTGGTGATAACATCGCAAGGATTGGTGATGTTAACAATGAAGCCGTTGAAGCCGCTGGCCATAACCTTGTGGATATAACCTTTAACCTGTGCTGCAGTAAAGGTAAGCTCGTCTAAGCGGTCACCGCTGGCAACCAGATTGATATCACCGATGCAGTTGACGATAGCGTCGCAGTCGCCCAAGTCAGCGTAGGTACCGCCGTTGATTTTTACATCATGCGGGCAATACAGAATTGCGTCGCGCAGGTCCTGTACCTCGGCAGCCAGCTTGGATTCTTTCGGGTCTACCAGCACCAGCTCGGCAGCAATGCCCTGAATAGCCAGGCTGTATGCAACGTGAGCACCAACGTGACCTAAACCGATAATACCAACTTTTCTTGTTTTCATAATTAAGTTCCCCCCAAATTATTCTTTAATATTTTATTTGTCCAAAATAGGCAGCGTAGCTGACGCATGGCCCATAATGGTAATATTGTAATCCTTTTTGCCCTGCTCTGCAAGCTTTTCCTGAGCCAGATTCCAGGCCTCCTGCAAGGATGCACAGGGAATATGACCTGTCTTGCGGACAAAGTCGAAGTTCTCCGGACGTGTTATCAGATAAGCCGTTACATCGTTGACAATGCAGCGCGCCTTGAAGGCAACAAAGGCCGGAATAGTGAAATTGGCACGGATATCCTTTTCAAACTGCTCCATATCGTTACGACTGAAGCAGTCCGTAAAAATAGCAGGCTCCTTAATATCCGGGCAGTCCAAAGTGAAAATCATGATGCCGCCGTGCTTAACCGCAAACTGTGCGTTCATGTGGCACTTGGTTGCCTGATACAGGTTCAAATCCTTGGGATAACCGCCGGCGGAAGCAATTACTACATCAGCCAGCTGCTTGATGTGTACGCCTGCCATAGCCAGTAAATCCTTACAGCCCTTCTGCCATGCCTCGTACCAGTGACCGGCAACAACCTCGCTGATTTCTCCGTCCGGAGTAAACACAGTGTTCACCAGAAAATCCGGATTCAACAGTTTGCAGGATTCATACATATCCTGATGAATGGGATTGCCCTCGAGCAGACTTGCGTCACAGGCCTTGTTGCAGCCTGCGCCTTCTACCGGAGACATAGTCATACAATGGTTTTTCATAATGCTGTCATATGCCGCTACGCCCGGCATAACAGCCTTGCGTCCGCCGCCGAAGCCGGCAAAGGGATGCAGCGTTACGGCACCGGTCAGAATAACTCTGTCGGCATTGGCAACATATTTGCTGATAGCAACATCATTGCCGAAGGAGGTTTGGCCAAGCAGTACCATGTCCTCGCTCTTGCGGGAGTCATGCTGAACAATTTTCAGACGGCGCACCATATCCTCGCCGCAAACGGTGATATCCTCTTCATGCGTATGACCGCGGTGGGTACCGGTAGCAACAATAACAGTGATGTCCTCGTCCTTTACGCCCACACTGTTCAGCTCGGCCACAATAACCGGCAGAAATTCGGACGTGCCGCACAGACGGGTAATATCGCTGATGATAATGGTTACAGTTTCGCCTGCATGCACAATTTCGCGCAGCGGCTTAGTACCAATCGGGTTACGGATTGCTTCGGTAGTAGCGGCAACAACGTCCTCGCAGACGCTGGATTCATTGCCGTGTATATCATATATAACGCGCTCCTCGGGGAGCAGTACCTCTTCCTGTCGTTTGCCTATAGGCAGAAAGTACTTTTTCATCGACATCCCTCCATTTGAAAAAACTAACTCTATTATACATGAAATCAGCTAAATATACAAGCTGACAGTAAAACTGTAAAGAAAATTCAGCCTTTGTCTAAAATTGTGTTATAATACTACTATATGAAAGCGAGGTTCCCATTATGAAGAAAACTCTTATCGCCTATTTCACACGCACAGGCATTACCAAAAAGCTGGCCGAGGACACCGCTAAGCAAACCGGTGCCGACCTTTTTGCTATTGAGCCGGTAAAAGAATATTCCTCCTCCTACCTTGTTTGTGTAGGCCAGGCCAAGATAGAAAATCTGCAGAACGCCCGTCCTGCGATGAAGGCTAAGCCGCAGAACCTGCAGGACTATGACACCATTGTGGTGATGTTCCCTATCTGGTGGTTCACCTGCCCCAATATCATCCTCACCTTTCTGGAGGAAAACGACCTGAGCGGCAAAACAGTTATCCCTGTCTGCACCTACGGCAGCAGCGGTAAAGGCAGCAGTGAAAAGGCTATGACTGCAGTTTGCAAGGACGCAACATTTAAGCCCTGCATCGAAGCAACCGGTCTCAAAGACAAGGCTGTTGCAGCCATTGCCGCAGCTATAAAAGAAGCATAAAAAGAATCATAAGCGTAAAATTAAGGCTTCTGCAACACCTTTCTGCAGAAGCCTTTTGCTTTATAATTTTTCAGGATATGCTTACGGCTTTTCGTGTAAAATACGCTGCGTAAGATTTGTCAGCACGTTGATGGCATTAGCCAATGCGCTGTGGTCAAAGTGCATATCGCGGTCATGCAGACGCGGCTCCAGGTCACAGCCTATGCCCAGGCTGGCAGTTTTCAGCTGCGGACGCTCCTGCTTGAAGAAGTTGAAATCCTCGCCTACCGTAATATTGGCAGCAGGAATCAGTCCCCCCGCTCCCAGCTCTGCGGAAATTACCTCCTGCGTCAGCGCCAACAGTGACGGGTCAGCCTCCGCCGCCGGGCAGGTGCCGACGATATGACAGTCCGCCTCCGCGCCATACACCTTCGCCGTATTCACAACGATATCCTCTACCTTGCGGCGCAGCTCCAGCATCTCTGCGTTCGACGTACTGCGCAGGTCAAAGCCGATGCTTACCTTGTCGCAGATAGCGTTGAGCGAGCCTGCACCGCCCATAAAGCGGGTAGTTTTGATGCTGCCGCCCAAAAGCGGGTTGCTGTGCAGTGCGTTGATGGCATTGACGATAGCGGCACCGGCATCAATAGCGTTCACGCCCAAATGCGGCTGGGAGCCGTGCGCTGCCAAGCCGCGGATTTCGCCCTCCATCAGGGTGCAGGCCGTCCAGTTGATCTGCGCGATAATCTGACCGCTGCGCGCCATATCCTTAGGCATTACATGATAACCCAAAGCGTACTGCACATCATCCAGCGCTCCTGCCTCCAGCATTGCCAGTGCGCCTCTGCCGATTTCCTCCGCAGGCTGGCAAAGAATCTTCACGCGGCCACAGGCAAGGCCCTGCTCTTGCAGCAGCTTGGCTACACCCAAAGCGATAGTCATATGCGCATCATGACCGCAGGCGTGAATAGGCTCCAGTGAGCCATCCTCGTTTTTAAACAGCAGGCAGTCCATATCGGTACGCACTGCTACCGTAGGTCCCGGCTTGCCGCTGTCAAATGCAGCGGTAAGTGCGGTAGTATCACCGACGTTTTCGGTTACATCGTAACCAAGCTTACGCAAAAAATCAGCCAGAAAGGCTGCTGTCTTAACTTCCTTGAAGGCAGGCTCCGCCAGAGCATGCAGCTTGGGCCATACCTCATTAATATGTGCTTGAATATCCATGATTAAAACCACCTTTGCATAGAGAAAAGGCCAACGGCAAAGCTCCCGCAGGAGTTTTGCCGTTGACCGTGAGCTCATTATTTATTATCCCAGCCTAAGTATACAGAACCGGGGAATTTTTTCTCGATGAATTCTGCATTTTCCTTAGATTGATATGCTTCTTGGAAAATCTTCAGACGCGGATCGTTCAGGTCTTTTTCCTGTACGGCAACAATGTTTACATACAGAGAATCCTTGGTTTCACGCAGGATAGGATCCTTGGCGGGGTCCAGGCCGGCGCTGATAGCGTAGGTAGTGTTGATTGCTGCGCAGGTCAGGTCATCCAGGCTGCGGGGAATTGCAGCAGCCTCCAGCTCAACAATTTCGAAATGATGCGGATTTTCGGTGATATCCTTAACGCTGGTAGTAACATCCTTCGGGTCTTTAACCTTAATCAGGTTGTTGGCAGCAAGCAGCAGAATGGCACGGCCGCCGTTGGTCGGATCGTTAGGAATACCGATTTTCGCACCGTCGGGAATGGTGTCGCCAGGTTTCAATTTTTTAGAATAGATGTTAATCGGGAACAGTGCGGTGTTGAAGGCTTTAGCCAGCTTGAAGGAAGGCTCCTTCTTCATGGTTGCCTTCAGGAAAGGCTCGTGCTGGAAGCAGTTAGCCCAGATTTCACCGGAAGCCAGAGCGGAGTTAGGAGTTACGAAATCGCTGAACTCTTTAACTTCAATCTTCAGACCTTTTTTCTCGGCAATCTTCTTTACATTATCCATAATAATAGCATGAGGACCGGGGTTTACGCCTACGATAACGGGCTTATTCATATCTACCTTGCCGTCATCCTTAGAACCGCCGCAGCCTGCAGCTACGATAGCAAACATTGTCAGTACGCCTACAAGAGCGTATTTTAAAAACTTATTCATTATACATTAACCTCCCCAGCAGTTTACTAGACTGCTAAAACAAAATACGTTGTTATTATATTCTTTTGCAGGAGTATAGTCAAGCAGGAAAAATGTATACTATTTTACACTTTTTAAAAGCTTTGCGATGCAAAAAAGGCTACCACAATTACTTGTGATAGCCTTAAATGTTCAGTTGCAGTCCAAACTAAACGGATTATTTAATTTGAGACATAACCTCTGCAGCGAAGTCCTCTTGTTTCTTTTCGATGCCTTCACCCAGTTGGAAACGGGAGAATGCCAGAACTTCAGCGCCTGCAGCTTTTACCAGTTTGCCAACAGTTTGGTCCGGATCTTTAACGAACTCTTGGTCAACCAGGCATACTTCTTTATAGTATTTGTTGATACGGCCCATAACCATCTTCTCGATGATTTTTTCCGGTTTACCTTCGTTTTTAGCTTGCTCGGACAGAACTTCTTTCTCGTGTTCCAGCTCAGCAGCCGGTACTTGAGAGCGTTCCAGGTAGCTCGGGTTAGCAGCAGCAACATGCATTGCAACGTCTTTACCCAGTTCAGCATTGCCGCCTTTTAATTCAACAACAACGCCGATTTTGCCGCCGCCATGGATGTAAGCAGCAACAACACCTTCCGGAGCTTCGTACAGAGCGAAACGACGAACGGAAATCTTTTCGCCGATCTTAGCAACGCTAGCGGTTACCAGAGCTTCAACGGTTTGGCCGTCCAGCTCGGAAGCCAGCAGCGCTTCTACGTCAGCCGGTTTGGTAGCTACGATATGAGCAGCAATTTTTTCAACGAGTTCTTTGAAGCCGTCGGTTTTAGCAACAAAGTCTGTTTCGCAGTTAACTTCTACGATTGCACCGATCTTGCCGTCAGCGCTTACGAAAGAGCCAACAACGCCTTCAGCAGCGATACGGCCGGCTTTTTTAGCAGCAGCAGCCAGACCTTTTTCACGCAGGAAGTCGATTGCTTTGTCCATATCGCCTTCTACAGCGGTCAGTGCTTTTTTGCAGTCCATCATGCCAGCGCCAGTACGCTCGCGCAGTTCTTTAACTAATGCAGCAGTAATTTGAGCCATCAGTTATTCCTCCTCAAAATGTAATATATTAACGTTAGGATTATTCAGCTTCTTCGGTTGCCGGAGCTTCTTCAGCAGCAGCTTCTTCAGTTTGCATACCTTGACGGCCTTCCAGAACAGCGTCAGCCATTTTAGCAGTCAGCAGTTTTACAGCGCGGATAGCATCGTCGTTTGCAGGGATTACATGATCGATTTCGTCCGGATCGCAGTTGGTGTCAACGGTTGCAACGATAGGAATGTTCAGTTTGTGAGCTTCCAGAACAGCGATGTGCTCTTTGCGGGGGTCAACGATGAACATAGCGCCCGGCAGTTTTTTCATATCTTTGATACCGCCCAAGTATTTGGTCAGTTTTTCCATTTCATGTTTCAGGCCGATAACTTCTTTCTTCGGCAGCAGGTCGAAGATGCCGTCAGCTTCCATAGCTTCCAGTTTGCGCAGACGTGCAATACGGGTTTGGATGGTTTTGAAGTTGGTCAGCATGCCGCCCAGCCAACGCTCGTTAACGAAGAACATGTTGCAACGGGTAGCTTCTTCTTTCATAGCTTCTTGAGCTTGTTTTTTGGTACCAACGAACAGAATGTTTTCGCCAGCAGCAGCAACCTCACGGATGAAGTTGTAAGCTTCGTCAACCTTTTTTACGGTTTTTTGCAGGTCGATGATGTAGATACCGTTACGCTCGGTGAAGATGTACGGAGCCATTTTAGGGTTCCAACGACGGGTTTGGTGACCAAAGTGTACACCAGCTTCAAGTAATTGTTTCATAGAGATAATAGCCATTTTTTGTTTCCTCCTGTTTTTTCCTCCGCAGGAATGGGTTATAATTCTTCTCTACGCGGCAAAACGTAGCAACAGATGAATTTTCCTGCGTGTGTTATTTTTACACCAAAATATTTTACCATAAATTCCGCAAGCAGGCAAGAGATTTTTACTGCTTGCGGAGGGTAAATGTTAAATTTTTTACATTATAATGCTGTGCTTACAGAATATATCCCAGATACGCCGCATAGCACACCAGCATCAGCGCACCTGCCCAGCGCTGCAGTCTTTGTGTACGCAGCACGCACAGCCACAGAAGCACTGCCGCACCAAGCGCTACATAAGTATCAAAGTTGAAGGCAGATGCGAAGGGAATGTCGATAATCAGCGAGGACAAGCCTACTACGAAAAGGATATTGAAAATGTTGCTGCCGACGATATTACCGATGGCAATATCCGCATTGCCGCGGCGTGCCGCCGCTACAGAGGTGAACAGCTCCGGCAGCGAGGTGCCCAAAGCCACAATCGTCAGACCGATAAAGCGCTCGCTGAGTCCTGCATAGGTTGCAATAGAGGTTGCTGCGCCAACAGTAACATTACTGCCCGCAATAATCAGCGCCAAGCCGCCAACTGCACCTAACAGGCAGCGTCCCAGCGGCAGACCGGGCTCCTCCAGATCACTGTCAACATTGCTCTTCATCGCCATGGTGTACAGATACATCATATATGCGGCAAAGGCTACCATGAGCACGCCGCCGTCCGCCAGACTGATGCTGCCGTCGCGTCCCTGATAAAACAGCAGTGCGGTAACACCGATCATGAAGGGGATTTCGATGCGTACGGTAGAACGCGCTACCGCAATCGGCACAATAGAAGCCGCAAGGCCTAAAATAACAAGTATGTTAAGAATATTACTGCCTAAGATATTACCGATGGTAATATCCGCATTACCCTTAACTGCAGCAGCGATACTTACCGCTGCCTCCGGCGCACTGGTACCCATTGCCACGATAGTAAGGCCGATTACCAGCTGCGGAATGCCGAAGCGCATGGCAATACCTGCCGCGCCCTCTACAAACCAATCCGCACCCTTGCCGAGCATCACAAAGCCTAAAGCCAATAAAACAAACTGTAAAGCTATTTCCATTTTCTTCCTCCTTGATGTGCAACCGTCCCTAAAAACAAAAAAGCGAGACATTGCTGCAATAAAATTACAACAAAGTCTCGCTACTTAGTCACAAAGCCGGATTGCCAAAGCAATCGTACTGACGACAGAGTGAACACGCCATGCGTGCAAGCTACTCCCTTTATATGCTTAGTTTAGCCAAACGCAGGGAGTTTGTCAAGTAAAATTTAGCTTCTTTTGAACAGCTTGCCGAAAAGCGGTGAAAGCAAGGATAAAAGTGCTGCTACCAGGAAGAACAGGCACAGCGGACGCTGGAAGAAGATGCTGAAGCTGCCGTCACTCATAATCAGAGAGCCGACAAAGTTCTGCTCTGCCATACCGCCGAGGATAATGCCAATGATAATCGCCGACATGGAAAAGCCCAGCTTATTCATAAAGTAACCCAGGAAACCGCTTGCCACCATCAGATAAACATCGTTCAGCGAATTATTGTAGGAATAAGTGCCCACGAAGGTCATCATCACGATAATCGGCAGCAGAATGTGTACAGGCACGTTAACAACCTTCATAAAAAGTCTGATTAACGAAAAGCCCATGATACCCATAATCACGTTAGCTAAAAGCAGACCGATGAAGATAGCATAAACATCTGGCGCCTTCTCCACAAAGAGCAAGGGACCGGGCTGCAGACCCTGAACCATCAGCGCGCCCATCATGATTGCCGTTGCGCCGTCGCCGGGAATACCCAGTGTCAGCACGGGAATGAAGGCACCGCCTGATACAGCGTTGTTGCCTGCCTCGGAGGCTACAATGCCCTCGGGCTCACCATTGCCGAAGTTCTTGCTATGCTTAGACCAGCGTTTCGCCTGATCATAAGATACAAAGGAAGCAATATCGCCGCCGGTACCGGGCACGCAGCCGATGAAGGTACCGATGAAGGAGGAACGCAAAAGCGTGCTGAACACCCTCTTGATATCCTCAAACGAAGGCAGCAGACGGTCCAGCATCATATGCTGCTCCTTGCGTTCATTGTGATAATAATCCTCAATACTGCTCAACACCTGCGCAAAGGCGAATACGCCGATAAGCACAGGGATAAAGGATACACCGCCCATAAAATAGTTGGTATCTAAGGTGAAGCGGATAGCGCCGCTCATACCGTCAATGCCGACTGTTGCCAGGAACAGGCCAATAAGACCGCCCATAATGCCCTTGATAACACTGCCGGAGGAAACGCTCGTAATAATGCTGAGGCCGAAAATAGCCAAAGCAAAATATTCCGGCTTGGAAAACTGCAACGCAACCTTCGCCAGCTGCGGTGCCAGCAAAATCAGGCATACGGTACTGAAAATACCGCCGAAGGTGCTGGCCAAAGTGGAAAGACCGAGAGCACGTCCCGGCTGCCCCAGCTTCGTTGCCATCGGGTAACCGTCCAGAGTAGTTGCTACGGAAGCAGGCGTACCCGGAGTTTTCAGCAGGATTGCCGAAATACTGCCGCCGTAAATCGCACCGCAGTAAATGCCCAGCAGCATCAGAATGCCGCCGATACCGTGGAACGTAAAGGCCAGCGGAAACAGCAGCGCCAGACCCATATTAACGCTCAGGCCCGGCATACAGCCGAAGGCAATGCCCACCAGCACGCCGAAGAAAAGTCCCAGCAGATTCATGGGGACGAAAATCATATTTAATGCGCTCATTATATCAACCATCAGTATGACCTCCTACTCCATGAAAACAGACTGCGGCATCTGCGTATGCAGCAGCATGCCGAAAACAAGATAAATAAACAGCAGACACAGCACCGTCGTCAGGGCAATCACCTTATAATTGCGATAATCCATAAGACGCATAACAGCCGCAATCATCAGTGCCGCTGCCGGATAAAAGCCAAGAATGCTGATGAGCACGCAGAACACAATAACAAGTCCCATCATTAAATAAACGCGCTTGTTGCCTGTCGAGGAAAGCTGCACCTTCACGCCATGTAAATCAGTTTTATTGACAAAGGTATAAAGCAGCAGCAAAACCGAAACAGCGCCCAGCACCGCTCCCAGCGTAAAAGGCCAGAAGCCGGGACCGGGGCCGTTCTCCGTAAACTCCAGCGGAAAGGCTGCCGCCGCCTGCATAATCAGACCGCCGATAACCGCGCCCAGCACGCCCACTATATAATTACATACTGCCATGTTATTCATATAAATCATCCTTAAACAACTCCGCCATCAAAATTGACGTCAATTCGATGCCAGACTAAATTGAGTAACTGAAATTTTATTGCATCATTAAAAGCAACATAAATTGAGTAACCTAAATCTTATTGCAAAGCTAAGAGCAATCTAAATTGAGTAATTAAATTCTTATTGCAAAGTTAAGAGCAATCTAAATTGAGTAATTAACATATCCCAAAGCGCATTTGCAATTTTAGTCAATAAAGGTATGGAACAACAGAAACGAGGGTACGTAACAACAGGTTACTATCTGTCAAATTTTACCGAAGTTTCGTCTTTGTTCCACCTGAAATTGATGTTATGCCCTTTGGGCATAGGAAAATTGCGCATCGCGACGGGAATGTTAATTACGAATCACTAACATTGCTTTAATTCATTACGCCTCTTTAGGCCCAACACGCTTAGCCGCCGCCATAATCGCCAGACGACCATGCTCAAAAGTCAAACCGCCCTGGAAGAAAACATTAAACGGCTCACGGCACGGACCATCAGCACTCAGCTCAATAGAAGCGCCCTGTACAAAGGTACCAGCAGCCATAATAATCTCATCCTGATAACCCGGCAGAGGACTCGGAACCGGCTCAACGTGCGCATCAACAGGAGAATTGCCCTGAATAGCAACACAGAAATCGCACAAGCGCTGCTTGCTCTCCAAGGTAATAGCCTGAATAATATCGCTGCGGCGTTCCTCCGGCAGCGGCTTAACAGCATAGCCCAGGCCCTTGAAAACAGCAGCTGCAAAAACAGCAGTCTTAACAGCCTGCACCACGATATGCGGAGCCAGGAAAAGTCCCTGATAGAACTCGCGAGCAGTGTCACCCAAGGTTGCGCCCATCTCGCCGCCCAGACCGGGAGCGGTAAGACGGTAGGAAGCGTTCTCAACCAAATCGGCACGGCCGACAATATAACCGCCGGTAGGAGCCAGACCGCCGCCGAGGTTTTTAATCAGAGAGCCTGCCATCAAGTCAGCGCCAACCTCGGTAGGCTCCTGCTTCTCGATAAACTCGCCGTAGCAGTTGTCGACAAAGCAGATAACATTCGGGTTAGCTTCCTTAGCAGCACTGCAGATACGGCCGATTTCCGCAACGTCAATAGTCTTACGTTCGCTGCTGTAGCCGCAGGAGCGCTGAATATGAATCATCGTAGTCTTGGAGGTAACAGCATTCTTTACAGCCTCCAGGTCAACATGGTCACCGGTCATCGGCAGCTCCTTGTAGGTTACGCCTAAGTCAACCAAAGAGCCGGGAGTTTTAACCGGAGAGCCGATAATAGTCTGCATAGTGTCATAAGGAGCACCGGTTACGGCAATCAGCTCATCGCCTGCGCGCAGGTTGCCCAGCAGAGCAACTGCCAGCGCATGTGTACCGCTGACAAACTGAGAACGCACCAATGCAGCCTCGGTTTTAAACAGCTCCGCATAAATCAGATCCAGAGTATCGCGGCCCACATCACTGTAGCCGTAGCCTGTAGTAGGCTTCAAGTAGTAGTCGGAAACCATGTTATTACGGAAAGCCGCAATAACCTTTTCAGTATTGTACAAAGCTGCTGCTTCCAGCTCTGCAGTATGTTTAGCAACCTCAGCTAAGGCTGCCTGCTCTAATGCATTGTAATCAACCAAAATTCTCACCTGATATTTTTATATTTTTCGGCATAACGCCAATTCATCCTAAGCCTTGGCATCTGCAGCAAGATACTTGGCAAACTGCTGCACCTGCTCCGCGTCCAGGCGCACCTTCAGCAGTGTGCCCTCCGCCAGATATTCCTGCTCCAGTACAGTGCCTGCATCATGCAAGCGTCCTACCGCAGCGGAATCGCTGTAAGGCACGAGGAAGCTCTCCTCTACCGCCTTCAGCTTCAGGTTCTCCGCAATCAGCGCCAGCAGGCCGTCAAGATTATAACGTGCCTTAGCGGAAATGCAGATGCTGTTTTCTTCCTTGCTCAAACGCTCTGCCAGACCGGAATCCGGCGGCAGCTTATCAATTTTATTATAAACCGTGATAATCGTCTTATCCTTGGCCCCCAGCTCATCCAGAACCTGATAAACAGCAGCAGCCTGCTCCTTATACAGCTCGTGGCTGACATCAATAACGTGCAGCAGCACGTCGGACTGCACAACCTCCTCCAGCGTAGACTGGAAGGCTGCAACCAGCTGATGCGGCAGGCGTTGGATAAAGCCGACAGTGTCGGTCAAAATAGCCTGCTGCTTATTCGGCAGATCTAACTGACGCGTAGTCGGGTCCAGCGTTGCGAAAAGCTGGTCCTGCGCGTAGATATCCGAATTAGTCAGCGTATTCAAAAGCGTGGATTTGCCGGCGTTGGTGTAGCCCACAAGGCTTACCGTAGGCACACTCGCCTTCGCGCGTCCTGCTCGGTGCAGAGTGCGCACACTCTTAACCTTGCCGATGCATTCCTTAATATAGGCAATGCGGTCGCGGATACGACGGCGGTCAACCTCCAGCTTAGTTTCGCCGGGACCGCGGGTACCGATGCCGCCGCCAAGACGCGACAGCGCCAGGCCCTTGCCCATAATGCGCGGTAGCGTATATTGCAGCTGCGCCAGCTCAACCTGCAGCTTACCTTCATTAGTATGCGCACGTTGGGCGAAAATATCAAGGATGAGCGCCGTGCGGTCAAGCACACGCACACCCATTGACTGCTCAATATTACGCTGCTGTGCCGGCGAAAGCTCATCGTCAAAAATGCACAGATCTACGTTCTCCTGCTGCACATAAAGCGCCAGCTCCTGCACCTTGCCGCGGCCGATAAAGAACGCCGGGTCCGGCTTAGGGCGCTTCTGCAGGAAGCGTGCCACAACCTCCGCACCGGCAGTATCTGCCAGCTGCTTCAGCTCCTCCAAAGAATCCTCAGCCGTCCAGCCGCTGCTGTTGGGGGCACCGTATTCCATGCCCACGATAATCGCACGCTCGGTTCCCTGCGCCAGGCTCGCACTGCCCGTCTGCTTGTCAAGAATGCGCTCCACCATCGCCGCCAGATTCGGGAAGAACACTCCCTCCGCCTCCTGCAGCGTCAGCGGTCCGTAGCATTCCACCTGATATTGCTCGTTATCGTCAATACCGGTAATCATGCCGAAGCTCATCTGCGACTGGCTGATATCCGGAGAAGTAACGCCGACAGCAATCATCGCATCAAAGCGGTTATTCTTCAGCGCGGAAATATCCACACCGCTGAGCAGCGGATTGCCGTTGGGATGGGTATGCACGCAGCGCACACCGCTAAGACGGCTGGCACCGCGTCTGCCCTCAACCGGAGGCAGCTCCACACTCTGGTCATTGCCCACCGATACGGCAAGCACCTGACCGTTGCGCGCAACATAAACGCTCACCTCGCGGTTAATAAAATCAGTAACATCCGCCATACGCAAAGCCAGCTCGCTAGTCAGCAGCTGACCGCCCTCCAGACGGATATCATAAAAGGTTTTTAATTCTTCAATAACGGAATTACGGATACCCTTCAGGTTGCCGTAAATTTCATTAGCCATGGGTATTCACCTCCAATTGGGGGTTAGCTTAGCAATTTGCTTATTGAAAGGCTCCCCTTGGGGGGAGCTGGCGCCCGTCAGGGCGACTGAGAGGGGTTTACACTCTCTGTACTTTTCCCCCTCTCCGTCATCGCTACGCGATGCCACCTCTCTCCAAGGAGAGGCTTGTTGTCTTCTTGCTTCGCAGGCTCAAGCCATGACGACGCAGATGACGTATTATACTCAGTCGCCCTTATCTTCTTGCCTTCGCCGGCTCAATATTAACCTTATACCCCTTGATAAAGTTCTTGTTCATCGCACCGATAACCTTTTCGGCTACATCCTCCGGTACCTCAACAAAGGTGAACTTATCATAAATATTAATCAGGCCGATATCACGCGCCGGAATGTCTGCTTCGATAGCAATGGTGCTGACAATATCCTTAACCATAATCTTCTGGCTGCGGCCGATGTTGATGAACAGACGCACCATGCCGGGACGGCCGCCGGTGTTGCGCAGATCCTTGGAAAGAATATCCTCCTGCGGAGCCTCCAGAGCCTTAATGCCCTCCTGCATCAGCTTCAGAGCTGCGGCAGCAACCTCTTCCGCACTGTAATCATCCAGCAGGCTTTCGGCAATCGGCATATAATCATGGTATGCGTTCAGCTCCAGCACAGTCTGCATCTTGCTGATAATCTGGTCACGCTGACGCTCGATAACGTTAGCAGCGGTAGGCAGCTGACGGCGTTGGATTTTAGTCTTGACAGTGCGCTCAATCAGCTTCAGCTGACGGAACTCACGCGGAGTAATGAAGGTCATAGCTACGCCAGTGTTGCCTGCACGACCGGTACGGCCGATGCGGTGAACGTAGCTTTCCGGATCCTGCGGAATATCAAAGTTGATAACGTGAGTAATGTTGTCAACGTCGATACCGCGGGCAGCAACGTCGGTAGCAATAAGCACATCGACAGCGCCCTCGCGGAATTTCTTCATTACGCGGTCACGCTGGTTCTGGCTCAGGTCACCATGCAGGCCCTCAGCCATGTAGCCACGGCTGGAAAGTGCGATAGACAGGTCATCAACACCCTTTTTGGTACGGCAGAAGATAATCAGCTTGCCGTCGATTTCTGCGTCCAGCAGACGGCACAGGCCTTCAATCTTATCCTTGGTTTCGAAATAGTATTGCTCAATCAGAGGTACAGTCAGCTCTTCCTTGGAAATGGTTACATTCTTCGGTGCCTTCATGTACTTCTTGGTCAAGCTCAGAATCGGACGGGGCATAGTTGCGGAGAACAGCAAAGTCTGGCGTTCAACCGGCAGGCTGCGCATAATTTCTTCGATATCATCAACAAAGCCCATATCCAGCATTTCGTCAGCCTCATCCAGTACGAGGAATTTGATATGGTCCAGATGGATAGTACCGCGGTTGATATGGTCAATCAGACGGCCCGGAGTACCGATAACAATCTGCACATTGTTGCGCAGCGCACGTATCTGGCGTTCAATCGGCTGGCCGCCGTAAACAGGCAGTGCACGCACGCGGCGGGTACGGCCGATTTTGCCGACCTCTTCCGCAACCTGAATAGCCAGCTCACGGGTCGGAGTCATAATCAGCGCCTGAATATGCTTGAAGTCGTTAATTGCCTGCACCAGAGGAATACCGAAAGCAGCAGTTTTGCCGGTACCGGTCTGTGCCTGGCCGATAACGTCGTTACCTTCGAGCACCAGGGGAATAGTAGCGGCCTGAATCGGAGAAGGCTCTTCGAAGCCCATGTCAGTCAGGGCGGTTACAATTTTTTTGTCCAGCTCTAAGTTGCCGAACATCTCTTTTTGAATGGTCATTAATGTTTATCCTCCATATTGTTTTTTTCTTCTAATAATTTATCAATAGCCATGGAAATAGCTGTCTGAGCTATTCTCAGCTTATTTTCTGTTCTTGTAGACATAAAACGGTGCTCCTGGCAATATACCACATCGTCGGTAGCAACGGCAATATATACAAGGCCTACCGGCTTGCCCTCGCTGGCTCCCGGTCCGGCGTTGCCCGTAATGCTCACACCGTAATCGCTGCCCAGCTGCTTGCGTACGCCCAGCGCCATTTCGCAGGCGGTTTCGCGGCTGACAGCACCGTATTTGGCCAGCGTATCTGCCTGTACATTGAGCAGCTTCTGCTTGGCCATGTTAGTGTAGCTGACGATGCTTCCCAGCAGATATTCGCTGCTGCCCGGCACATCTGTAACCAGGCTGCTGGCAAGACCGCCGCTGCAGGATTCCGCAAAGGCAATGGTTTTGCCCTGCTTCAGCAGCTCCTGCCCTAAGCAGGCCGCCAGAGTGGCATCATCCACACCGTATATATAATTATCAACGCTCTTGCGTACCTTGGCTTCCATAGCGTCGAGCATTACGGCTGCCTTCTTTTCATTGGCAGCCTTCGCTGTAAGCCTGATGAGAATTTCACCGTAGCGGGCATAAAGCGCAATCGTAGGATTCGTCTGCGCCATAATCAGCTCGTCGAGCTTGGATGCTACCATGGATTCGCCGATACCGCGCAGATGCAGAGTGCGCGACATGATAATGCCGTGCTCGCTGAAGCGCTGCAGCATACGCGGCAGCAGCTGCTTTTCGCACACATCCGTAAGCTCGCTCGGAGGTCCTGGCAGCATAATGAAGATTTTATCCTTATATTCCAGCCACAGTCCGGGAGCGGTACCCACATCGTTCTGCAGTACCTCGGCCCCGATGGGAACATACGCCTGCTTTTCGTTATTTTGCGAAGGGCAAAGTCCCTTCTTGGCAAAATATGCATCTATGCGTCCCCACGTATCCAAATCGAGATAGCCTTCGGTATGACAAACCTCCATCACCATCTCCTTGGTAATATCACCGCGCGTCGGCCCCAAGCCGCCGCTGGTAATGATGATATCGGCGCGCTGCATGGCCTGCTCCAGCACTGCGCGCATACGCTCCGGATTATCTCCGACCGTAGTGTGATATAAAACATCAAAGCCTATATTGTTCAGCTTGCGGGATAAATACTGCACATTGGTGTTTAAAATTTCACCCAGCAGCAGCTCCGTCCCGGTAGTAATGATTTCAACCTTCATCTGCTGTCACCCTCTCACCGGTTATTTTGACTCTTACAGCAACGCTCTTAAACCAGCTCTGCCACCATTTCATAGGTAAAGCCTTGCAGAATACGCACTCTTACCATCTGGCCTACCTCCAGCTCGGCGGCATTTTCGATAAAGATGTTGCCGTCGATATCAGGTGCCTCATGGTAGGAACGTCCTACCGCAAGAGCGGGGTTTTCTTCATCAAAGCCTTCGACGATAACGTCCAGCTCCTCATCCTCGCGCTCCTGATGGATTTCTTCGGAAATACCTGCCTGCAGCGCCATCAGCTCATGATAGCGGTTTTCCTTAACCTCAGGCTCAATCTGGTTTTCCATAGCGCCGGCCACAGTGCCCTCCTCCTGGGAATACTGGAACACGCCTGCGTTTTCAAAGCGCTGCTTTTCAACAAAGTCCATCAGCTCCGCAAAATCCTCGTCGGTTTCACCGGGGAAGCCCACGATGAAGGTAGTGCGGATAGTAATTCCCGGAATACGCTCACGCAGCTTGGCCAAAAGCTCCTCTACCTGCGCGCGTGTATCGTAACGGTTCATGCTGTCGAGCAGTCTGTCGCTGGCATGCTGCAGAGGAATATCAATATACTTGCACACCTTGTCGCATTCGGCAAAGGCTGCAATCAAATCGTCCGTAAAGTTGTTGGGATACAGGTACATAACGCGAATCCACTTAATGCCCTCCAGCTCGTTGAGGTCACGCAGCAGCTGCGGCAAAAGCAGCTTGCCAGTGAGGTCCTCGCCGTAGCGGGTAGTGTCCTGCGCAACTACAATCAGCTCCTTGACGCCGTGAGCAGCAATGCTTCTTGCCTCTGCCATAACCTCATCATAAGGACGGCTGGTGTAGGGACCGCGCAGCTGCGGAATAATGCAGTAGGAGCAGCAGTTGTCGCAGCCCTCGGCAATTTTCAGGTACGCCATGTAATCAGGCGTAGTCAGCATTCTGGGCGGAGCCTGCACATTTTTGCTTTCCAGCTTCTGCAGATGCTTTACGCGCTTGCCTGCCAGCACCTGGTCGATAACCCAACCGATATCGGTAAAGCAGTCGGTGCCGACGATAGCGTCAACCTCCGGCATGCTTTCGAAAAGCTCGTCTGCATAGCGCTGGCCGAGGCAACCTGTCATAATCAGATACTTGCAGCTGCCCTCCTCCTTGTATTGCGCCATTTGTAAAATTGTGCTGATGGATTCCTCCTTCGCACTTTCGATAAAACCGCAGGTATTAACAATAATCAGTTCGGCATCTGCGGGATCGTTGGTAATCTCCAGCTGCTTATCCTTGATAATACCCAGCATAACTTCAGAATCTACCAGATTTTTGGGACAGCCGAGGCTGACCATACCTATTTTCATTCTTTACCTCCAAAACCTGCTGCCCTCACCCAAGCTGTCGGGACAGCAAGCAAGAGCATAAATCACTATAATCTAATCACTAATCACTGATGACTGATGACTAATCACCAATCACCAATCACTATTTACTGAAACGTACCTTACTCAGCCACTTATTCGTCAGTCTGTCCTGCTTAACAGGCTCCAGATAGCTGCTGTTAAGCCAAATTTTATCTGCATCGGCAGCAGCCTCGTCAAAGCCACGCGGGAATAGGAAAAGATAGCCTGTAGCATTTTCCTGCGCTATCGCCTGCACCTGCTCGCTTGTCAAAAGCCATTCCATAACGGCAATACCCTGCAAATCATCGGCAGTGTTCTTAAAGAGGCCTACGCAGAAAAGATTTACCGGTGTGCCTTCCTTAGGATAGACAACATAAGCAGGAAATTTATTTTCCAGATATTTAAACACGTAGCTTTGTCTGGTTATAGCCACATCCGCATCACCTACCGCCGCCATGCGCACAGGTGTAAAGGGAAACTTGGCATATTGCCCGATAAAACGGTTAATATTGCCTAAATACTCCAGCGATTCATCCTCGCCGAAGCGGTCTGCCAGACCTGCCAGAAAGTTTTGCGTGCTGTTGCTGTCGGATAAATTTTCCAGAGCAATGCGCAGCTGCTCTTTTCCTGCCAAATCCTGCCAGCTGCAGATATTGGCCTGACCGACAGTACGGGCGTACTGCTGGTTGACCAGAAAAACTATCGGATCATAGAAAACGCCGTACCAGCTTAAATCTGCGTCACGGAACTTCTGCGGCAGTCTGTCGCCATCGGCAAAGGCCACAGGCTTCAGCCTTCCATGACGCTTCAGGCCGGCAAGCGTGCGCTGTTCGGCCAGCACAACGTCCGGCAGCTCCCCGCCAGGCTTCAGCTCGTAAACAGCCTTCAGCTGCAGCTTAGCCTTATTATCCTTGTTAAAGGCATCCACCAGGTTTTCAGTAAATTTATTATCAAGCTCGGAATACAGGATAATGGTTTTTGCCCCTGCGTTCTGTACAGGAGCAGGCTGCTCACCGCAGCCTCCCGTCAGTATTCCGGCCAATATCAGCACTAAAAAGATACAACGGATCATCTCATCCCTCCGTTACTATCTGCGGCGCTTTTCCTCACGCCTTTTTCCACCGGTACTGCCTGAAGCGGTACTGCGCGTTGCCTTACGCGCTCCACTGCCGGCAGCACTGCGGTTTGTATTACGCTTCGGTCCGCGAGATGCATCACGCTTCGCGCCACGCGCTCCGCCGCGCTGCTCCTGCTCCGTATGCAGCAGGCATTTAGGCCCGTTGCCCACAAGGTCCATACGGCCTGCCTTCTGCAGCGCCTCCAGCACCAGCTTGCGGTTACGCGGAGCACGGTACTGCATCAGCGCACGCTGCATTGCCTTATCATGCGGATTGCGGGCCACAAATACGGTTTCACCGCTTTCCGGGTCGATGCCGGAATAATACATCGCCGTCGCCGCACTGCCGGGAGTAGGAATGAAGTCCTGCACCTGCTCCGGATTGTGCTTGATATCACGCAAAAACTCTGCCAGCTCAATAGCATTGTTCAGCGTGCAGCCCGGATGGCTGGAAATAAAGTACGGCACCAGATATTGCGGCAGGCCGATTTCTTTATTTTTTTGCGCATAAAGGCGCATAAACTTCAGATAAACATCCTTGCCGGGCTTGCCCATACGCGCCAGAACCTGCGGTGCGATATGCTCGGGCGCCACCTTCAGCAGACCGCTGATGTGATAGCGGCACAGCTCATCGAGGAAATCCTGCTTTTTATCCGCCAGCATATAATCATAACGGATACCGCTGCGGATAAACACCTTCTTGACGCCTGGTAAAGCGCGCAGCTTGCGCAAAAGCGCTATATAATCGCTGTGGTCGGCATCAATATTGGGGCACGGCTTGGGGAATAGGCACTGTCTGTCCTTGCACACGCCGTATTTCAGCTGCTTGGCACAGGAAGGATGACGGAAGTTGGCCGTAGGGCCGCCAACGTCATGGATATAGCCCTTAAAGCCGTCCAGCTGTGTCAGAATCTTAGCTTCGCGCAGAATAGATTCATGGCTGCGCGCCTGAATGATACGTCCCTGATGCGCATGAATAGCGCAGAAGGAACAGCTGCCGAAGCAGCCTCTGCTGCTGACAAGGCTGAACTGAACCTCTTCGAGCGCCGCAACGCCTCCCTTGGCATCGTAGCTCGGATGCCACTTACGCATATAGGGCAAATCGTAGATAGCGTCCATCTCCTCCATCGTCAGCGGGAAGATGTTCGGATTCTGTACGATATATTTCTTCTGTCCCTTCTGGACTACGATTTTGCCATAAAACGGGTCCTGCTCCTTGCTCTGCAGCTTGAAGGCTCTGGCAAATTCCCTGCGGTCGTCCTTGATAGCCTTCCAGTCGGGAAGCTCCACATATTCCTCATCAGGCAGAGTGTCGGACATATACGCCGTACCGCGGATATAATGCATATCCTCGGCAGAAGCACCGCCGGCAAGATAATCGGCAATTTCCACTACCTGCTTTTCGCCCATGCCGTAAACCAAAAGGTCCGCGCCGCTGGCCTCCAGAATAGAGGGCATCAGCTTGTTTTCCCAGTAGTCGAAATGCACAAAACGGCGCAGGCTGGCTTCAATGCCGCCGATAACTACTGGCATATCGGGCCACAGCTTTTTGACGAGCTGCGCATAAACGGCCGTAGCATGGTCGGGACGCTGTCCCACCGCACCGCCTGCGGTATACTTGTCGACAGAACGCTCATTCTTGGCTGCCGTATAACGGCACAGCATGGAGTCAAGGTTGCCGCCGGAAATAAGCACGCCCAGTCGCGGCTTGCCCAGCTCTGCCAGATATTCTGCTTTATCCCAGCGCGGCTGGCACAGCATAGCTACCTTGTAGCCCTGCGCCTCCAGCACACGGCAGATTACTGCCGGACCGAAGGAGGGATGGTCTACATAGGCATCGCCACTGATAAACAGAAAGTCAATCTGCTCCCAGCCACGCTCGGCTATTTCCTGAGCGGAAATCGGTAAAAACTGTTTCATTAAAAACTCCTGAACAAATTATTATTTCTTCTTATCGGCCTTCGCTTCGCCGGCAGCCTGTGGCTGCTGCGGCTCAGCCTGCTTAACCTCAGCCTGCGGCTTCGGTTCTTCTGCCTTCGGCGCAGGTGCGGCTGCAGCGGGCTGCGGCGCTTCCTCTACTGCGGCAGCAGGTGCGGCCTTGGCTTCGGCTACGGGCTGCGGTGCAGCCTCCTCTGCCTTAGCTGCGGCTGCAGGCTGTGCGGGAGCGTTGCGCAGATAGGTCTTCACGGCCACGCCATGCTCGCCCTTCAGATCAACAGCCTCGCCGTTCACCTTGATGCGTACAACGCCGATATTGCCGTACTTGACAATCAGCTTATCCTTAGCCTCGAAATGCTTGCTTTCCTTAGCATGCAGAATGCCGGCAAAAAGCTCCTTGCCGTCGGCACTTGCCTCCAGCCAGCAGTCACCTTCAGCCTCCAGGTCAACAGTAACCTTATCCAGCACTGCGGGTGCTTTAGCTTCAGGCTTAACCTGCTCGGTCTGCTTGGCCTCATCCTTAGGCATATTTTTAAAATAATTAATGGTAGCGGGAATAGCAAAATAGCCTGCCGTGAGCACCGCTACCGCTGCTAAGCCTGCCAGACACTGCTTCATCGGCAGCTTCGGCAAACCCGGCATTTCAAAGCGGCCTGTACCGCTGCCGATATCACGCTTATCCTTCAGCTGGATGTTGAGGCGGACCTTTTCCACCTCGCGGATACCCTGGCTGCGTACAGCCTCTGCCGCCATACCGGCAGCACTTGCTTTATATTCATTAACAAGCTCCGGACCGTTCAGTCCCAGATAATTACCGTAGTTGCGGATTATTCCCTTCAGGAAAACCTCGCCCGGAGTCTTGTCATATTCGTCATTTTCTACAGCCTGCAGATAACGGCTGCGGATACTGGTAGCCTTTTCGGCATCAGCAAGAGAAATACCCTTAGCTAATCTTGCTTCTTTTAAAATTGCGCCGACAGTCTTTTCCTTATCATCCATTTCGCCTGCACCTCCGCTTATTCACGGCGCAGGAAGCGTTCCTCTGCTTCCTTACGCGACATTATAACCTCTCGTGGCTTGCTGCCTACAGATTGACCGACAATGCCCAGCTCCTCCATGGTATCTACCAGACGCGCCGCACGCGTATAGCCTATGCGGAAGCGTCGCTGCAGCATGGAGCTTGATGCCTGCCCCATATCCAGCACAAGGCTCAGGGCATCCTCAAAAAGCTCATCCTCCGCAGGCGCATTGGAGCCTGCATCCTCGGCATTATGGCCTTTATTATCACATTCCAGCTCCTGCTCTGTTACTTCTTCGCTGTAATTTACAGGAATGGACTGCTTGATAATGAAATCTACTATTTTATTCAGCTCATCATCGCTGACGAAGGCCCCCTGCACACGCACAGGCTTGTTGTAGCCCATGGGGTAAAAGAGCATATCGCCCTTGCCCAGCAGCTTTTCGGCACCGCCCATATCAATAATGGTGCGCGAATCTGTCTGCGAGGATACGGCGAAAGCAATACGTGAAGGAATATTCGCCTTGACGATGCCTGTAATAACATCTACGGACGGGCGCTGGGTTGCCAGAATCAGATGGATACCGGCAGCGCGGGCCTTCTGTGCCAGACGCAGGATGGCATCCTCCACATCAACCTTGGCTACCATCATCAGGTCGGATAACTCGTCGATGATGATTACGATATAAGGCATCTTTTCGGCGGCCTGTGCGTTATAGGTTTTGATGTCACGCACACGGCTGTCGGCAAACGCCTTATAACGGCGCTCCATTTCCGCTACCGCCCAGTGCAGCGCGCTGGCTGCCTTTTTCGGCTCGGTGACAACAGGTGTCAGCAGATGCGGAATACCGTTGTAATTAGACAATTCTACGACCTTAGGGTCGACAAGAATCAGTTTAACCTCGTCCGGTGTAGCACGGTACAAAAGACCGGCGATAATCGTATTGATGCACACCGATTTACCGGAGCCTGTGGAGCCTGCTACCAGAAGGTGCGGCATTTTCGCAAGGTCGGCGGAAATAATATCACCGCTGATATCCTTGCCCAGACCGATGCACAGATGCTCCTTGGCATTGCGCACACTGCCTGCCTCCACAACCTCACGGAAGCACACGGGATCGTTCTTCGTGTTCGGCGCTTCGATGCCGATGGCAGATTTGCCGGGAATCGGCGCCTCGATACGCACACCGGGAGCAGCCAGACGCAGGGCAATATCATCCGCCAGGTTCACCACCGAGCTTACCTTCACGCCTGCCGCAGGCTCCAGCTCAAAGCGGGTAACCGACGGTCCGCGTGTTACGGCAACAACTCTGGCGCGCACCTTGAAGTCTGCCAAAGTCTGCTCCAGCACAGCACATTGATCCATGATGTCCTTCTGATAGGTGGACGGGTCACTGGCCTTCGGCGTATCGAGAAGCTCCAGCGGGGGCAGCTGATAGCTGCTCGCGGCCTGCGCTTCAGGCTCATATGCTGCTGCGGTCTGCTGAGCAGGCGCCGCTGCGGCAATTTTATCTGCGCTGTCAAAAATCGTTACGGCCGGCTTCTCCGGTTCAGGCTCAGGCTGCGGCTCTGCCTTGGCAGGCACTGCAAACGCTGCCGCCTGTTCCTCGCGATAGGTATTGCGGATTACGGAAGCAGGACGCTCCGGTTCGGGCTCAGGCTCGGGTTCGGCAGCCAGCGGCTCCGCATCATCCAGAAAGCGGCTGTCCGGCTCGTAATCATCGTCATAATTGATAATCGGTCTTACAATGACCTCGGGTTTGGACTGCTCCCATTCGGGCAGCTGCACCGGATCACGCTCTATTTCCTCTTTTAAAGGTGATTTTTCGTAAACACTCTTGTTTTTAGTAAAGCCTAAAATGCTTCTGAAAGCACTTTTCTTCTGCACGCCCTCGTTGAAGGCATCAAATTCGGGGCTGGTATAGTTGCTGATAACATTATCCGCGGGAGCGGCATGCTGTTGAGGTGCGGCACTCTTGCGTTTGAACACAGCTCTTACCGCAGGCTCAGGATGCACGCGCTCCTCCATCACCTTGTCACCTGGGCGCACCAGCGTAATCTTATCGGAGGTCAGGTAATCCTGCCACAGCTCCCACCATTTGCGCAGCGGCAGCACCAGGCCCAGCAGCCACAGCCAGCCTAAGGCCAGAATAATATAAACCGTTACATCACCGGCAAAGGAACGCAGCAGCTTCAGCAAAAGGCCGCCTATAAGACCGCCGCCATCCGCTATCAGCGAAGGCTCCAGCTCAGAGCCAACAGGCACAAAAACATGATGAGCTGTGCCTGTAAGGCACAGCGTCACCAAAGTAAAAATTAATGTTCTCTTGTTAAAAACACCAAATTGTCCTCTAAGCAGCTGCCAGGACGCAGCAAAGAAAGCCAAAGGCAGCAAAAAGATACCCTTACCCAGCAGATTCTGCTCCACCAGATAAGCATAATGCATTACGCCGTCCTCAGCCGTCATAAGAAGAGCGGCTGCAAACAGCAGACCCATAAGCAGGCAGACAACGCCGACAGGGCGCGAGTAGCTTCTATTCTGTTGCTTCCTTCTTCTTTCCTTGCGCAAGATAAGACAACTCCTAAAATCGCAGCTGCCGGCAGTCATCCTTTATCAGCTGACTGCTGACAACCGTTCACTAAAAACTAATCACTAATCACTGAAAACTATCAAATCTCCATGATAATCGGCAGAATCATCGGGCGACGGCGGGTTCTTTCGAACAGGAAGCGTCCCAGAGAATCACGCACGGTGGACTTGATTGCCGACCATTCGGAAACATTGTTTTCCTCGCAGCGGTCCAATGCAGCCTGCACCTTATCGCGTGCTTCATCCATCAGATCCTCGGCCTCGCGCACATAAACAAAGCCGCGGGAAACGATATCCGGACCGGAAACCACATGGCAGGATTCCTTGTCGATGGTTACGACAACAATCATAATACCGTCCTGAGAAAGCTGACGGCGGTCGCGCAGTACGATGTTGCCTACGTCGCCGACACCCAAGCCGTCAACCAGCACCTTGCCTGCAGGCACCTTGCCGTTAATGGTAATGCTGCTCTTGGTCAGCTCGATAACGCTGCCGTTTTCACCGATAACTATGTGATCTGCCGGCATGCCGAGAGATTTTGCCAGATTAGCATGCTTAACCAGGTGACGATATTCACCGTGCACAGGCATGAAGAAACGCGGACGCACCAGATTGTGCATCATCTTGATTTCCTCCTGGCTGGCGTGGCCGGAAACGTGGACGCCGTTGCTCTTTTCATAAATAACGTCCGCACCCAGCTTGTACAGATGGTCGATAGTACGGGAAACAAGCTTTTCGTTGCCCGGAATAGGTGTAGCAGAAATAATTACTGTATCACCGGGCATAATATCAACCTTTTTATGGTCATTCATAGCCATACGGGTGAGCGCGCTCATCGGCTCGCCCTGACTGCCGGTGGTGATAATAACAACCTTTTCCGGCGTATAGTTATGAGTTTCATCAATATCAATCAAAACGCCCTCGGGAACCTTCAGATAACCCAGCTCCTTAGCGATATTAACAACATTCACCATGCTGCGGCCAATAACTGCTACCTTACGGTCATACTTCACAGCAGTATCAATAACCTGCTGGATACGATGTACGTTAGAGGAGAAGGTTGCTACTATAATACGGTGCTTAGCATAGCGGAACTCCTCGTCAAAGGTCTGGCCAACCATTTTTTCGCTGGGAGTGAAGCCCGGGCGCTCGGCGTTGGTGCTGTCTGCCAACAGGCACAGTACACCGCGGTCGCCGTATTCGGCAAATTTATTGAATTCCATAACCTGTCCGTCAACAGGAGTGTGGTCGATTTTGAAGTCACCAGTGTGGATAATAACACCGATAGGAGTAGTAATCGCGATAGCAACAGCGTCGGGAATGCTGTGGTTTACGCGGATGAAATCGAGCTTAAAGGCACCGGCGTTAATCTTGTCACCGGGTTTTACTACGTGCAGGTTTTCGTTGCCTACACCGTTTTCCTTCAAGCGGCCTTGTAAAATACCCAGAGTAAGTGCGGTACCATAAACGGGACAATCAATTTGTTTCATAACATAGGGCAACGCACCGATATGGTCCTCGTGACCATGTGTCAGAAAGATACCCTTAATTTTATCTTTATTCTCAACCAAATATGTAATATCGGGAATAACCAAGTCAATGCCGAGCATATCGTCTTCAGGGAACATCAAGCCTGCATCAATCAGGATCATGTCGTCCCCGTAACGGAATACCGTCATATTTTTACCAATTTCGCCCAAACCACCCAGCGGGATAATCTGGACCTTATGTTGAAATTTACCCAAAAAAAATACCCCTCCATTTTTTATTTTACATTCTTCCGTACAAATGTAGAAATTGAATTTGATACTGTGTCCGCACACATACTCTCTACTTTATTATACACTAAATATGGGCTATTGACAAATAGTGATACATATTTTTTGTGAAAAGTTTGTTGCCAAACGGATGATTTTGGGGCAGAGGAATAGTGCATGCAAAAAAGGCTGCGGGCAATGCGCCCCCCTGCTTGACATTCCCTTCTATTTCAAGTACACTTAAACTAAGTTCTTCAAAACCGCAAGTAAGCATAAGCCTCCGGCTCATTTACCTGCGGACAATTAAATAAGCAGTATATCCTGCAGATGCACTTTTTCTGCAGAAGCTTAAGCAAGGCCATTTATATTATATGGTACATTCTAAGAGTAGTACGAACTGACGATTTTTTATCGTCATGGTACTGCTCTTTTTTTGTTTTTGCGCTGCTTATGTATTTTTTATTGCATCTGTGTTAAAATGAAAGGAGAGAAACCATGCAAGACCTGGCAACAAAATTCGCAAACCTGACTATCCAAAGCGACTTCATCTTCAAAAAGGTTATGTCGCGCAAGCGCATCTGCAAGCATCTGCTGGAGGAGCTGCTGCAGATAGAAATTGCCGACATCAACTATCTGGAGGCAGAAAAGACGCTTGAGCCTGAGTACACCAGCCGCGGCATCCGCCTTGATATCATCGTAGCGGATGATAAAAACACGCATTATAATCTGGAGATGCAGGTGAAAAACAATAAAAATCCTGATACGGATACCTACGTTCTGCCCAAGCGTTCCCGTTATTATCAGGCGCTGCTTGATATTGATTTGCTGCAGAAGGGACAGCCTTATGACCTGCTGCCACCGACCTTTATCATTTTTATCTGTGTTTTTGATTTCTTTGAAAAAGGTAATTATGTTTATACCTTAAAAAAACGTTGTCTGGAGAATTTGGAGCTGGAGCTTCCCGATGAAGCGACCACCATGATTTTGAACACCAAAGGTACGCATGGCGATATTTCTAAAGACATCAAGAGCTTTTATGATTATGTAAACAACCACATTGTAACTACTGATTTCACCAAGCAGATTGACGATGAAATCAGCTATCTGAAACTCGATACGAAAGTGAGGCGAGAATTTATGCTTATGGAAGCACGTTTATTAGATGAAAGGCGTGAGGGCGAAGCTGTGGGTATTGCCAAAGGCAAGGAAATCGGCCTTGTTGAGGGTGAAGCTATCGGTCTTGCTAAAGGTGAAAGTAAAGAAAAACTCGCTACTGCTAAACGCATGTTGGCCAAGGGCTGCTATTCTCTCGAGGTTATTGCTGAGCTTACAAATTTATCTCTCGCTGATGTGGAGAAACTGAAGGAAGAGGCTTAAGCACGTAAAGCAAGCCTAATATCAAAATAAAAAATTAAACACAAATTACTAAAACCCATGTCCCGCCGAAATCGGCAAGACATGGGTTTTCTGTATTCTCAGTGCACACTTTAAGAGCGTGCGCTATTTTTATTTTATTATCTTCTGCAGTACGCCTGCATCCGCAAGCCTCTGCTTTACTCCTTCTGATACAAATCATAATAACGCCCTTTGCGCGCCAGCAGCTCCTCATGGCTGCCGCACTCCGCAACAGCGCCCTCGTCAAGCACCACAATCTTGTCCGCATGACGGATGGTGGAAAGACGGTGCGCAATAATCAGCGTGGTACGTCCTACCGCCAGCTCGTCGAGCTCCTTTTGTATCTGCTGCTCCGTAATATTGTCGAGTGCGCTTGTAGCCTCATCCAGCACTACTACCGGAGGATTTTTGAGGAAGACACGCGCAATCGCCAAACGCTGCTTCTGGCCGCCGCTCAGCTTCACGCCGCGCTCACCCACCTCGGTATCGTAGCCCGCAGGCAGCTTTTGAATGAACTCATCCGCCGCCGCAGCCTTCGCTGCCGCCTGCACCTCGTCCGCTGTCGCATCCGGTTTGGCGTAGGCTATGTTGTAGCGCACGCTGTCGCCGAAGAGAAAGACATCCTGCTGCACCAGGCCGATTTGCCTGCGCAGCGATTCCTGCGTAAATTCACGGATATCGCAGCCGTCCAGCAGAATTCTGCCGCTCTGAGGCTCGTAAAAGCGCAGCAAAAGGCTGGCAATAGTTGTTTTGCCTGCTCCCGTAGCGCCCACAAAGGCCACAGTTTCACCTGCTGCCACGCTCAGCGAAAGGTTGCGGATAACAGGTCTGCCGTCCGCATAGGCAAAGCTGACGTTATCAAAGGTGATGTTCCCCTTGCAGGGCGGGCAAATTTTAGCATCCGGTGCATCGGTAATCTCAGGCTTTTCCTGCAGCAGCTCATAAAAACGCTTGAAGCCTGCCATACCGCGCTGATATACCTGAATGAAGCCTAAAAGCTGCATCAGCGGCTTCATAAACAGGCCCACGTAGAGGAAGAAGGCCACCAGCTCGCCGAAGCTCATCAGCCCCTGATTTATCAGCAGGCCGCCCACTACTAATATCGCCACATTGATAAAGTTGCTGAAGAAAATCATACTGCCGACGAAATAAGATGTTATTTTAAAGGATTTTTTGCATACTTTCAGATAAGCATCCGCCTTTTCCATAAACTGCGCCATATCGCTGCGCTCACCGGCGAAGGCTTTGATCAGACGCACGCCGTTAATGCTTTCCGCAGCCTTGCCTGTTACCTCGCCCATCGCCACACGATTAGCGAAAAAGGCCTTTTTCATGCGCAGGTTGACGAAAACGGTATGCACTGCCTTCACCAGAAGCAGGAAGGCAATAAGGCTGCCCAGCATAGGATTCATGTAAATCAGAATAACCATTGTGCCAAGCATCGTCAGCCCACAGACGATAAGATCAATCGGCGCATTGCCTGCGAAGCCGTTAATTTCGCTCAAATCGCTGGTGAGGCGCGAAAGCAGCTGACCGCTTTTATTTTTATCGTAAAAGCCGAAGGACAGTTTCTGCAGATGGCTGAACAAATCGCGGCGCATGTCGCGTTCCATGGAATAGCTCATGGACTGCGCCCAGTAGATGATGCTGAAATGCATGCCGAAGTTTACCAGATACATGGCAAGCAGTGCCGCCGACCATTCAAGGAGCAGCGGCAGATTCTTAAGCGGCAGCTGCTGTTCCAGCATCAGCTTCACTACATAGGGAAAGAACAGCTCGAGCAGTGCGCGCAGCAGCGAGCCTATCACGAGAAAGAGCAGAATACCCTTATACGGTTTATAATAGCTGAGAAATGTTTTGAACATAAAGCTTCCTATCCTCTATTCATATATATTCTAAAGCGCGGGCAGCAGCTTTTGTCAAAACGCTGCCGCGACGTTATATACTTTCTTTTATGATGATACAGTCTACACTATATAGCAGGTATAAAGTCAATAGGATGTGTTCTTAAATAATATCATAAAGCGAGCTATTTGCCAATTGCTATAACACAAGCGCTTCACTAAAAAACTGCCTTTCCTAAAATCGAAAGGCAGTTTTTGGTGTTGCTTAAGCCTTATTCGGCAAGCAGCTTGCCTGCTTCCGCCAGCTTAGCCACGGCTTCGTCATCGGGAGCACCCAGCGCCAGTACGCCGTCAGCCACAAGTGTCGCACCCGCGTCCTTAACGCGTGCTTCCCAATCCTGCATATAGGTTCCGCCCCAGCCATAGGAGCCGAAGAGCGCTACCTTTTTGCCTGCCAGCTTGCCTTCAAGCTCGGTGAAGAATGGCTCGAATTCGCATTCCTCCAGCACCTCTGCGCCCATTGCCGGGCAGCCCAATGCCAGAGCATCATAGCCTGCAGCCTCGTCAGCAGTGATTTCGCTGACATTTTTTACAACAGCCTCAGCACCGGCAGCGTTAATTGCTTCTGCAACAGCGTCAGCCATCATTTGTGTGTTACCGGTACCGGTCCAAAAAATTACAGGAATTTGTTTCATGATAGTGTCCTCCTTTTGCTTTAAACTTTACTTTTGATAATAACCCTGGATTTGCTCCAGCAGGAAATCAGCACCCTTTTCGCCCATAAACGGCAGGTGTGTTGCCACTACGCCATTCATAAACGGCGCGCTGATGAGCACCTTCGTGTTGCTTGCATCTGCCTGCGTGAGCGCCACATCGTCCGCAAAAAGCAGCGTGTCGCGCAGCTCACGGATTTTCTGCAGCCATTCGCCCTCCTCGGCGTATGCTTCTACATCTGCCGCAGGTTCGGTAATGGCCTTCAGGCTGTGCGCGCACATTTTGTGCGTCACGCTGATGCCTGCCTGCTCCAGGAAAGCGCCCACACCACGCACCAGGTCATAATCGCCCTTAACAGCGGCCTGCCTTGGCTTGCTGCCGCCCATCATAGCAAACATACTGAGCACGGACATGCCCTTTTCCTTCATTTTGATGCGCATCAGCACCACGGGCTCAGGAGCTTTGCCAACTGCTGCGCCTACCTGCTCCAAAAAGCTTACGGTGCCGCTGTAGCCGTAGGGAACGGCATAAACATACGGCGTACCGAACTTTTCTTCAAGATATTTGGCAGCGGCGAGGCCTTCGTTGCCCAGCACAATATTTACCTGTGCCTTGCCCATAGCCTGCAGCTCGTCTACGCTGGTGTCGCAGCAAAGGCAGGCATTGCAGCGCAGGCCCAGTGCTTCACTCAACAGGCTCTTTACCTCCCAGATGTCGCTTGCCATGCGGTAGCGCCACGCAGAGGCACCGATGATGTTGTACACGCCCGCCTCCTGCGCTACGTCCTTCTTTGGCAGGTTGCGCACGAGCAGTTTGTAGGTTTCGGCCAGGCCGACGCTGTAATCACCGCGGAAGCCGCCCTGCTCGAAGGCCACAAGCTTAGCCTTGACCTCGTTTTGCATATAACGGCACACTCCCTTGATGTCGGTGCCGATGACGGCAGTTACGGAAGAGGCTACGACGAAGATAACCTTCGGCGCATAGCTTTTATCCAGTTCGATAATTGCTTCCTCCAGACGTGTTACATCGCCCATGACAACATCATCCTCGCTCATATGCGTGGTGAAGAGGCGGTTTTGAAAGCGCAGGCCCAAGCCTCCGTATAAGCCCATGCTGTAGTGCGTGGTGCCGGCGGGGCCGTACTCCAGCACGATGGCTCCCTGTACGGCCAGAAGGCTCCAGATAATTCCCATTCTGTCCGACGGTGTCGGTAAAAATCTTACTAAGCTCACAGGCCGGCCTCCTCTCTGAATTTCTTTGCGTCGGCTACAGCCTTCGCCACTGCCTGCAGCATGAAGCTGCTGCATTCAAAGCCCAGCATTTTGCCTGCCGGGTCGCTGTGCAGCAGGGCAATGCCCTTGCGGCGCAGGCGTTCACCGAACTCATGGCCCATGTAGAACCACGGATACAGTACGTCGTAAACATATTGCAGCGGTGCGATATTTGCCGCCTTGCAGATGTACGGGTCGGTTTGCGTCAGAATGCTTTCGATATCCGCAAAATTAGCCTCGCTCAGCTTATTGCTCTGAATCAGCTGCGGCACCAGGCCCAGGCTGCACAGATAGCTGTTGAGCTCAAAGCAGTCATACTGCGTATTGCCGTAGATATAGGGCACACCCTGCACCGCCGGCTTTATTTCCTGCTCCAACGCTTTACATTCCTCAAACTTAGCACCAATCTCCGCAGGCAGCGGCAGCTCCAGATAATTAAACAGATGCTGATAGGTCTGCAGGATTTTTTCAGGTGCGGCAAAACGGTTGAAGTAAACGTAAGGAATGCCGTACTGCTCCTGCATAGCCTGTGCCAACGGCAGTGCGATATCATGCACGACGATGTTCACCTTCGCTGCGGGAGCACGGCGGATTTCCTCGGCAGTGCAGCCGCTGGGCAGCTGTACGCCAATCTTGACGCCTGCTGCCTGCAAAAATGCGTGCAGCTCCGTATCGGCAAAGTTGCCCATGCGCTGTCCCAGAACGTTGACACTGCCGTCGCAGTCCTGCTTTTGCATCATGGCGGCGCAGGCTGTGATGGCGCGCTCCAGACCGGGGAAGTGATCCTCGCACTTAAAGTGCTCGGTGTGCACCGCCATTACCGGAATACTGTACTGCTTCGTCAGCTCTGCGGCAATGGCGTCGTAATCATCGCCGATTACCTCAATTACGCAGGTGGTGACGAGCATCACGCATTTCGGCTGATATTCCGCCACTATTTCTTTGAAGGCCTTGTGCATGCTTTCGGTGCTGCCGAAGGTTACATCATGGCTGTCGAGTACAACGGAAACGCAGCGTCCCGCAATACCGCCGTAGCGCTCGTTGATGGTGAGGCTTTTGGTGTAATAGCTGCATTCGTCCGTGCCTACGATTACCAGCAGGCAATCGTCGATACCGCCTGCCACCATCGCCGCGCCCATCAGCGGACAGTGGGTGCCGGGGAACAGCGCTGTTGTGAGCTGAGGCACATCCTTGATTGTCTGCACCTTGCTCAAGCGGTTCAGACGGCCTAAGATTTCGTTGCCGTCCATGCCTGCAGCCTGCGGCGGCATCCCCATTTTCTCAGCCATTTTGCGCATTTCATCCTTTTTTTCGCCCTTCATGGCCTGCATCATGCTCTTCATCTTGCCCATGTCGGGCATAGCGCTCTTGTCGCCGTTTTTCTGCTTAGCCTTGATGGCTTCGATGGCGCTTTTGGACATGCCCATTTTTTCGGCCATCTTCCACATTGCATCTTCCTTTAAGCTCATGTACTGCCTCCTATTCTTCTTCGTCCTCGCTCATAGCCAGCACACGCTCGGCTAATTCGTTGTATACCTGTACCATTGGGGAATCCTTGACAAATTCGCTGACTGTACCGCCCTGATTTTCGGCGATTTGGATATCGCCGCTGCGCGGTACGTACTGCACAACCTCGGTGCCGATTTCTGCAGCAGCCTTGGCTACCAGCTCCTGCTCATTCTCAATGTTTTTGGCGTTGAGGATGATGCCCTTTAAGCGTGCGTAGCCGCGACGGCCGAAGTTTTTGATTGCCTGGGCGATGTTGCTTGCCGCGTAGAGGGCCATCATTTCGCCGGAGGATACGATGAATACCTCGCGTGCGTAGCCTCCGCGAATGGGCATGGCGAAGCCGCCGCAGACTACGTCGCCTAATACGTCGTAGATGACGATGTCAGGCTTGTAGGTTTCAAAGGCCTCCAGCTCGGCCAGCTTTTCGAAGGCGGAGATGATGCCGCGGCCTGCACAGCCGATGCCGGGGGTGGGGCCGCCGGCTTCTACGCACAGGACGCCGCCGAAGCCTTCAAAGACAATGTCCTCTAATTTCAAGGCTTCGCCTTTGGCTTTCAGTTGTTCTAATACTGTGGGGATGCGTTTGCCTTCCATGAGGTTTTTAGTGCTGTCGCTTTTGGGGTCGCAGCCTACTTGCATTACTTTGTAGCCTTTTAATGCGAGGGCTGCGGATAAATTTGAGGTGGTGGTGGATTTGCCGATGCCGCCTTTACCATAGATTGCTATTTTTCTCATGTTTTTCTCCTTGTGGGTTATAGTTATTGAGGGTTATTATTGATGTTTAATGCGAAGTACAGCCTGCTTCCTTACGCTTGCGTGCTATGATACTTTTTGCCCGGGGCGGCAAAAAGTATCCAAAAAACGCCCTTAACGGCTGCTTCGCCGGATTCCGGCGACTAGATTCGCAGAATTTTTCACGTCGCTGATTTTTGCGTGGCGTTCATCCGCAGATTGCGTCAACACTCCAGCGAAAAATTCCTGTGCCTGTCCGTTGCTTGCGCAGTTTGATTGACATCGTGGTTCTGGCGAGCCCGTCGTCCGTTCCGGTCTGCGCAGCGCCTACGTTTGCGTTCTATAACATTATGCCTAGTTTTCGCGTGCAAGCCTATTATTTATATTCAATTACGAACGGGAAGCCTTGGACGAAGTAGCAGCGTACTTTTTGTCCGACGTCGTTTTTGGCAGCACTGAAGCGCCATTTATAGAAGGCGCTGAGGGCGTTGTTATCCAAGGTGCTGTTGCCGCTGGAGCGCACTACTTCGGCGCTTTCTACGCGCCCGTCAGTTCCTATAACGCCACGCACGACAACGCGCCCGCCGATTCCCGCATCACGCAGTGCCTGCGGATAAACCGGAGCCGCAGTTGAAGATACACGCGGAGGCACCTTGGGATTGCGCGCAATGCCGGGACCTGCTCCATCGCCGACGCCGGTGCCGTGTCCCGCACCGTGACCGCCGCCGCTGCCACTGCCACTGCCTGCACCAATACCGCTGCCGCTGCCTGTGCCATGGCCTGTTCCGTGACCGCCGCCGCTGCCACTGCCGCTGCCTTTTTTTTCACCTGCAGGCACATGCTTCACTACATGCTTCACAACCTGCTTATGCTCTATCTTGCCATCAGGCAGAGTAATCGTTTCTTCTTCCACGACTTTCTCCACCTGCTCCTCGCCATCGTCGGCAGCATCAGCGACAGCTTCATCGCCACCACCTCCGCCTCCGCCGCCGGCATCAAAGAACACAACAGTGTCAGCATCCGCAGCCGGCGGCTGCATGGCAAAGATGCCGGAAAACGCTAGTGCGACGAACAATATAAAATGTATTATCAGTGAACCGCAAAAGCCAAAGCGCTGACGTGCCTTCGCCTGCAGCTTTTCTATCTGCTTCATCGTTACTTACCGCCATCCGTCGCCAGGCCGAAGCGTGCTACGCCTGCGCCCTTCAGCTTATCTACCAGCTTAATCACCTCGCCGTACTCCAGCGCCTTTTCCGCACGAATGACAACGGCGAAGTTTTTGTTCTTCTTCTGCTCCAGGCCTGCCTGCAACGCCAAGGCCTCCGCATCCGTTTGGGCATCGCCCAGATAAATGCTGCCGTCGGCCTTCATCGTCACGGCGAAGGTTGTCGTGGTATCCGTCGCCGCATTTTTGGCCTGCGGCAGCTTCACCGGAATCGTTTTCATGTCAATCATATACATCGTGCTCAGCATAAAAAAGACCAGCAGGAAGAACATAATATCAATCATCGGGATAATCATCAGCGGCGGCGTTTTCCTGTTACGCACATCTCGCAGCTTCATGATCTTGCTCTCCTTGTTTCAGCCTCCAGCAGCGCGCTGAAGCACTGCTCCATATCCGTAATCATGTTGTCCATACGGTGAGCGAAATAGGAATGTGCGCACAGCGAAAGAATAGCTACACACAAGCCCGTCGCCGTTGCAATCAGCGCTTCACCGATGCCGCCGGTAATCGCCATCGGCGCACCAGCTTCTACGTTGAAAATACTGAAGGCACCAATCATGCCCACAATAGTGCCCAGCAGTCCCAGAAGCGGGGACATCGTTACGATAATGCCCAGGTAATCCAGCTTATCGCGCAGCGTCGCCATAAAAATACCGGCACGGCTTTCGAGGAAGGCGCTCTTTTCTGCCTTACCGCCTGTAATTGCCGCCACATCGGCAAGCATCTGCGCACACTGACCGCTGCCCTTGCGCGCCAGCTCCGTCGCCACAGCAAAATCACCGCTGCGCACGGCGGCACAATAGCGGGAGGCAAAGACAGCGCCGCTGTCCACGCTCTTATAATATATAAACCGCTCAATGGCGATTGCTATCACAGTTATAGAACAGGCGAGCAACGGCCACATAACCAGTCCGCCCTTATGAAAGTACATTATCAAATCTGTTATTGCCTGCATATTTTCCTCACAAATCTACAAATGCTGTCGTACTTTTACAGGAGGTGCATACTGCTCCCCAAAGTACAGAAAGGAGCAGTATGCTGTATATTATGGAATCAAAACTCTGAGTTAATTAAAAGGTCATCTCTGCGCCGACACGCCAGGTGCGGCCGTCGATAGTATAGCTATGATTTTCATCATAGGGTAAGGTCTTGTCAAAGATATTGTCTACACCGGCATAAACATGCAGGTTTTTAGTAATTTGCTTGTCTGCAACAAAGTTAAACGTGTTAAAGGTATAGGTATTAACATTGCTGGAAACCTTGTACAGATAATCTACATACCACTTAGACCACAAAGTTGCGGTAAACGGCAATTCTGCATTATCAGTATAACTTAATTGGACAACACCGTTTTGTCTTGCTCTGTTATTCAGACGAGCATTAGTGGTTTTATCCTTAGCATCCGTGTAGTTATAAGTAGCCTTAACATTCCAATTATCATTGAAATTGTAACCAACCTCTGCTTCTGCACCACTGATTTCCGCTTCGCCTACATTGTAGTATTTGCTCTTGACAACCATGCCGACACCGGGAACATAGCCACGGTAGAACATATCGGAATCAATAAGATTATCTATTTCATTATGATAATAACCTAATTTGCCGGACCATTTACCTTGCTCTGCTTCAAAACCGATGTCGAAATTAGTTGCTTTCTCAGGTTTTAAATCAGGATTACCTAAGACCTGAACATTCATCATGCCCATGCGTTTATCCATGGTAGAGTACAATTCATATACTGTCGGCGCACGGAAGCTCTTGCCATAGTTGACCTTAAAGCGGCTATTATCGCTGAAGCTGTAGGTAGTACCGATTTTAGGAGATGTATGACTGCCGAAGGCATTGTGATGGTCAAAACGCACAGCAGGAATAAGTAGCCATTTATCAGTAATTTTCCATTCATCCTGCAGATAAGCAGCATAAGTATCTACATCCTTTTCAGAACCTGCTTTAGTGATACCTGCAAAGGTTTCGCTATATTTGTTATCACCGCCACCGCCGAAACGTGTACCACGCATATTGGTCGTAGTCCATTCAGCGCCATAAGTCATAGTGTTTTTATCATTCAGCTTCATGCTGTTTTTGCCTTCAAACACCAAAGTATCATACGAGGTATGGTCAAAATCGGTAATAGCATTATTTTCGTTTGTTACGTTGCTTTTCTTTAATGTATTGTAATACATACGCAGATTATAATCGTTTTTATTATCCTTGCCATAATAGGTCAAAGCATAATCGGAACGGTTGTTATCATAATTATAAACACCTTTGTCAGTGCCTTCACTGCTATTACTGGTGAACTGTTCACGCATAAAATTCAAATCTAAAGCAAGACCACGGTTAGCATCAAAGGCATAATCAAAACCAAGATTTAAGAAACGGCGAGGTCCATACATATTGGAGCTGCTTGTATCGTAGCCTTGGGTTTTATTGTAATAGCCGCTAACCTCTTTACGGACATCTTCAATACCGCCGCTGGCTTTTACACTTACTTTGCCTTGACGTCCGGAAGAATAATAGAAGTTTGTACCCATTTCTTTAGTGCCGGTATGAGCACCGATACTTGCATGCTCTTGGTTGGCTTTCTTTGTAATGATGTTAATAACACCACCCATAGCATCGCTACCATACAAAGCAGAACCATTGCCACGAATAACTTCAATGCGTTCTACATCTGCAAGATTGATACGGCTCAGCTCATAGGCATTCATTGTAGAACCGGTGTTTTCGGCAGCCATACGACGACCGTCAACCAAAATCAACGTATGCTTGCTTTCCATACCGCGAACCATAACCACATTGCCGGTCATACCAACCTCTTGTACATCAATGTTGGTTGCAAAACGCAAGGCATCGCGCACGTTATAAGCAGCAGTATTTTTGATATCTTCTTGGGTAATAACCTCAACGCTTTGCGGAACCTCTTTTTTCTCCAGCTGTGTCTTGGTAGCGGTCACAACGTAATCCGCACCGCTGTATTCATCGTAATTATCTGCCTCAGCAGCAAATGCCATATGGCCAACTGCACTGACAACGCAGGCAGTGAGTAAGGCTATTTTCTTTTTGTTTAAATTTCTCATAATGCACCTCTTTTTTCTACTTGTTTTTTATGGTATATTTCACACCCGCAAGGTCAGCAATCGCTAACCCACGGATAAAAAAATATCGGAAGAATTTATTTTCTGTCGAACCAAACGACAAAATCACCCGCAGGCTTTTCGCCCTTCTGTTTGCGCTCCAGCGGTGTGATTACGGCAACCTTGAGCTCAGGACGCAAAGCTTCCAGCTTTTGCGCTGTTCCCAGATGCGCGTCGGAATGGAAGCAACCGTTGATATGTAAAATCTGCATATTCTGATGTGCGTCGGCAAACGCAGCAATACTCTCGGCCATCTTGTCATCCTTCAGGCATTGCGCCGCATACAAGGCAGCCAGGCGCTGCGGCGGCATCTTCATCGGCGCTGCCGGGGAGCTCATCTGCGCATAGAATTTATCCTTATACGCGCCCTCGGGAGCATAGGTATGCTTGGGCAGCCATTGCTGATACTGCACCTCCACGCCCTCCGTCGAAGCGTTGTTTTTCGCTACGTGCGCTGCCAAAAAGCGCGGTACGTTAGCGGCAATAACGGGCATTTTCTTTTCTTTGGCAAAATTTACCAGCGGAGCATAATCCGTGCCGTAATTAGGCCAGGGGCGGCTTGCAGCGAGAAAATTTTCTTCGCTCAGAGTATCTGCCAGAAAGTTATTTAACTTACTTTGGTTATCTACCTCAAACATTTCCATGGATAAGGCCAGTTTCGCGCCTTTTGCCTTATACATTGCCTCCAAAAGCTCTAATTCATATTGGTGTATTTCACTTTGGTCATGATATTCACCAAAGAAGACTACATCATACTTTTGCAGCTTGCTTGCCAGCTGCGCTGCTGTTAAATTTTTACCGCTCTGCGCATCGCTGAACTGCGCCGCACCTGCGGCACCTGCGCCCAGGCACAGCATTGCCATGCTAAGAGCGATTGTTTTCATGAATTTATTCATTTTAATCATGCTCCTCTACACTATACGGAAAGCACACGGGATACTGCGTTCCGTTGGCCTCGACACGCATAATCACAGCCTTCACATCGTAAAGCTCTTCAATCACAGACTGCGTGAACACCTCGTCCGTAGGTCCGTCTGCCATGATTGTGCCCTTTTTCAGCGCAATCAATCGCTCACTGTAGCGCGCTGCATGGTTCAAATCGTGCAGCACCATGATAACCGTCAGCCCCATTTCGTTATGCAATCGCACCACAAGCTCCATCAGCTCCAGCTGATGATGCACATCAAGATAGGTCGTAGGCTCATCGAGCAGCAGAATCTTCGGCTTCTGCGCCAACGCCATGGCCAGCCACGCGCGTTGACGTTCGCCCCCGCTCAGGGTATGCACCAGGCGCGTACGCAGCGGTCCCAGCTCAGTAAACTCCAGTGCTTCTTCAATCGCCAGGCGGTCCTCCTGATTGAGGCCGTCGAAGAACTTGCGGTACGGCATTCGTCCGTAGCACACCAGCTTCTCCACCGTCGTGCCGCCAGGAGCGTTCGCGCTTTGCGCCATCACTGCCAGCGTGCGTGCAACCTCTTCCGTGGACATTTTGTTGATGTCCTTGCTGTCGAGATAAACCGCACCGCTCGCAGGCTCCAGCAAACGACATAACGCCTTCAGCAGCGTTGATTTGCCGCTGCCGTTCGGCCCGATAATCGTCACAATCTCCGGCTTGGCTATATCCAGCGTCAGGTCCCTGATTATCGTGTGCTCGCCGTAGCGCAAAGTAATCTTTTGTGTATGTAATGTTGGGATATTCATAGCTTAACGCATCCTCCGTTTCAGCAGATACAAGAAGAACGGACCGCCGATGAAGGACATGAAGATGCCCACGGGAATTTCCAGCGGACTGAAAAGCGTTCTTGCCGCCGTATCAGCCAGAGTTACCACCGCACCGCCGGCAATCGCCGCACAGGGCAGCAGGTATTCGTGGTCGCTGCCGATTAACAGTCGCATGATGTGCGGCACGATGAGGCCCACAAAGCCCAGCATGCCTGCTACGCTTACGGAAACCGCCGCCAGCAGCGCGGAAAGAAAGATTAAAATTGTACGCATACGCATCACGCGTACGCCCAAGCTCTTGGCCAATTCATCACCCAACTGCAACGCATTTAGGGAACGCGCACACAAAATCGTACCGATAATGCCAATCGCGCTATAAGGCAAAAGCATTTCCACATGCCCCCAGCTGCGCCCCTGAAAGCCGCCGGCCATCCACATAACCGTGCCTTGGATTCTGTCGCTGTAAAATACGTTCAGCGCCGCCATACCGCCGCCGAAGAAGGTGGCAACCGCCACGCCCGCCAGAATCATGCGCAGCGGGTTAATGCCCTTTTCCCAAGCCAGGAAAAAGACGATGCCTGTGGAAAGCACGGCGCCGACGAAGGCTGCCAGCGGCACCATAGCGGACTGTTCCGGGAAAAGCAGCATTATCACCATCGCAAACAGTCCCGCACCGGCACTCACACCGATGATACCGGGGTCTGCCAGCGGATTGTGCAGCACGCCCTGCAGGTTGCAGCCTGCCAAAGCAAGGTTAGCTCCTACAAGCACGGTAACAATCGTGCGGGGCAGGCGGATGAGGTTCACAATGCGGTCGGTGTCAGCATCCGCCTCGCCCAGCAGTGCTGCCCATGTTTCACCCACCGAAAGGTTCACCGTACCGCTGCCGATGCTCACGAAAATGCCTACGACGAGCAGGATACACAGGCCGAAGAACACTGCTATGCGCACTTTTTCTTTTGTTTTGGCATCATTACTCATTACTTGGCCTCTCCATACATATATTCTTTCATAATCTTCATCGCGTCGATAGTGTGCGTACCGGGGTTAACGGTAAACAGGCTCGGCGGCAGCTGGTACACACGGTTATTCTTCACGGCGTTCACGTCATGCCAGATGGCGTTGTCACGCATATTGGCGCGCAGCTTCTCCAGAATTTCCTTGCTGCCGCCCATGGTAATCAGCATCACGATGTCGGGGTTTTCCTTGGCTACGAATTCCATGCTCAGCGGGATGTAGCTGCTGTCCTTCACATTCTCGGCCTTGTCCGCAATGTTTACGGCGCCCAAACGCTCTGCCAGATCACCGCCGAAGCTCTTTTTAGTAGACATATTGAAGTTGTCCGGCGAGCCGAAGATGATCAGCACCTTCGGATCCCTGCCCTTCTGTACGTCCTGCGTCAACGCGGCATATTCCTTTTCTATCTGCGCACGCTTGGCGGCAGCTTCCTTTTCTCTGCCGGCAAAGCGGCCGAAGTCGTCTATGCTTTTCAGCACGTCCTCATAGGAGTTTATCATGTTCAGGTAAAGCGGCACGCCGGCCATTTCCAGAGGCTTGCGCAGCATTACGTGGAAGGGTACGTTGGTACCTACAACCAGGTCAGGCTTCAGGCTCATGATTTTTTCCAGATTCGGCGCGTGGATCATGCCTACTTCGGGAATGTCCTTAATGCTTTCCTTGATATCGTCGGGATATGAAGTGCTGGTAGGTCTGCCGACGGCCTTGCCACCGATGGAGGCGAAGATTTCAAGATTGGAGGCATTGAGAAAGACGATTCTTTTGGGCTCCGCGGGGATGTGTACCTTGGCGCCGGTGCTGTCGGTTACGCTGACGGCGGCGTTGGCTGCGAGCTTGTGCTGGCCTCTTGCCAGCAGGAAGTAGCCTGCCAAGGCTATGATTACGACAAATACGAGTAAGATATATTTTTTCATACGCAACTCCCTTTACAATATTAGCTAGTGCTATCTTTGAATTTAAATTAGCCTAGCCTAACTTCACTATGACATTATCTTATAAGATATGGATTTTGTCAAGATAAAATTAGCGTAGGCTAATTGAAAGATTTAGTTTGCAACATGAAATTTCAGAGAGATATCTATTTTCAGCACATCTTTTGTCTGCATTATGCTCTGCAAGCGTAGCTCCTTTACCTTGCAGCCATCGCGTTCCACTTGTCGCAGCCAACGCAGCAATGAATAAAACTCACCAACAGCACTAACATTTAATGTCTGCATTTGTAAGCCATTCTGCAAAGCAACAGGCTTCCCTTCTATCTGAAGCTTGCTCAGCTGAATCCCCTGCCCCTGCGCCTGCTTTTGCAGTCGCTGGAGCCCGATGTTCAAATTAAGCTGCTGCTCTACCTTCTGCTCTAAACCATTCCGCTTACTCAGCAGTCTTGTCTTATACGTTTCATAATCACTATGCTCATTAGCAAAGCGCAGCTGCCGCGCCAGCTTTGTTTGCAGCTTATCCGCCTTTGCTACTGCCAATTGACGTTCAGTCCACAGCGACCATGCATTAGCTAGCAGGCTAATAGCGATTAAAATTGCTACGCAGGCTAATACATTAACCGTCTTTTCTCCCAGCTTCATTTCTTGCCCTCCTTCAGCTCCAGCTTGAGTTTATAAGCAATAGCATTTCCCTGTTGCTCTGATTGCAACAGCTCTACTCTGCTATAATAGCCACATTTTTGCAGTTGCTCAACTAAGCTTTCCAAAGCTAATGCATCAACTGCCCTTCCCTGCAATAATAAAGGCTTCTTCGTACCGCCATATTCCAAAGCAGTAAGCCAGCAACCAGGCAGCATCTGGCGACAGATACGCTCCACTTCACCATTAGCCTCTTTAGATGCCTTAGGTGCTGCAGCCAACAGCTTTTCCAAGTGCTGACAACTGCTTTCCATAGCTTCGCTTTCCTGGATACGTTGCTCCCATACTTCATACTGCTTAAGCTTCTGTTCTACCTTCTGCAAATTATGCTGCGCCAAATAGCAGCCTCCCAAGGCACTGCCATAAGCTAATAGTGCTAAAGCAAATACAGCACAACTAGCCTTAGGCAACCAGCGGCCAAAAGTGGCCGCTGCACTTTGCAGGCTTTTTTGCTGCTGCCTGTATACCGGCGGCAACGGCTTGCCGGCAAACCAGGCTGTTGCAGCTGCGTCAAGAGTTACCTTTCCTAGCCAAATGCCCTGCAGCTTCAGTAACAAGCTGCTACACAGCTGTTCAAGCTCAGCTTGATATGTATCTGGCAAAGCCGTATATGTCACCTGATATTGCTGTTCATCTGCTTCACCGACGACATTCGTTTCAAAGCTGTAACTATAGCTTGTTTCTGCCTTGGGAACGCTCTGCTGCAGCTCCCACATTAAGGCAGCCTGCAGCTCACGCCGCTGCAATGCAGGTAACAGCAGCTGCTCAGAATATAGAGCTTCTGCCGCTGGCAAAATAAGCACCGCAGCATCCTCCTCAACCTCATGTTGTAACAGTAATTCGCGTAACTCATCTGTAAGACTTTGCTTATCTGCCAGACATTCCTTTTTCAGCTGCTCCTGCCAGCTATGCTCACCATTCTGCCAATACGCAACCTCCCCCGTTTGCATTGACAACAGCAAAAGCGCCTGCTTACGGCGCCAACGGCAGCGCAAAGCGCACAGTACAGGCTCAAATAGTTCTTCAACACTAATACTTTTACCATACTTCATCATAAGAACATCCTCCAATACCATGTAATGATTTCTTTACCACAAAAATACGCAACAACAGCCCCTGCGCACAAAAACGGTCCGAAGGGAATTGCCTGTTTTAGTCCGCCTCGTCTACGCAACAATAATAACGCACCCACGATGCCACCGCTGACAAAAGCCAGCAGCAGACATAACAGCCCCTGCTCCAGACCAAGCCAGATACCCAGAGCCGGCGCCAGCTTAACATCTCCCTCTCCCATACCACCGCGACTAACAAAATACAAAAACAGCATAATTACCAGCAGTACTCCTGCACCATAAAGAGCTTCTAACAGCTGGTGCTCAAAAAAGGCACGCACTACACCTGCTGCCGCCAAAAGCAATGTCACTTTGTCATATAGCAGCATAGACTTCATATCCGTATAGGTGTGATAGAGCAAACAAAAAATGAAAATAATCGACAGCATACTTACCTCCTTAAAATCGTCTTTTACCCCCAAAAAAACAAATAGGACTCCCATATTGCAATTTGTACTACAATACAGGAGTCCTAAAACTCTTTACTACATATTTACTTTTTCTGCTTCCAGATAAAGCCAATGCGCTTAGCTAAAGAGCTGAAAGTCTTTAATTGCCTCTTACCAGTTCAGGTCCTCAACCTCTTGACGGCCTTTGCCGGTCAGAGCATCCATCATGATGCGTTGCTCGATTTGAGCAGCCAGCTTCTTAGTGAACTTAACAGTATCCGGGTTAACGGACATGCTGTCGATACCGCTCTTAATGAGGAACTCGCAGAACTCAGGATATACGCTCGGAGCCTGACCGCAGATAGAAACGGTCTTGCCATCCTTATGAGCAACCTCGATCAGGTGACGGATTGCACGGCGTACAGCCAGGTTACGTTCGTCATAGATATGGGAAACAGTATCGTTATCACGGTCGCAGCCCAGAACCAGCATGGTCAGGTCGTTGGAACCGATGGAATAGCCGTCAACAAACTTGTTGAACTGGTCAGCCAGGATGATGTTGGACGGAATCTCAGCCATCAGCCAAACCTTAAAGTCTTTACCACGGGACAGACCGCAGTCAGCCATAATCTTGGTAACCTTTTCGCATTCCTCTACGTTACGGCAGAACGGAATCATAACGTTCAGGTTCTTCAAGCCGAACTCTTCGCGAACTTTGCGAACAGCCATGCATTCGAGCTTGAATGCTTCGATATATTTAGGATCATAGTAACGGGAAGCACCGCGCCAGCCCAGCAGAGCGGAAGGCTCGTTCGGCTCGAATTCGTCGCCGCCCTTCAGGTCGCGGTATTCGCTGGACTTGAAGTCGGAGAAGCGCATGGTTACCGGTCTCGGAGCCATAGCCTGGCAAACTTGGCGGATGCCTTCAGCCAGTTGGTCTACAACCTTTTCCGGTTGACCGATTTTGATCAGATACAGCGGATGTTCATGGATATAGGTGGTCCAGATGAACTCTTCGCGCATCAGGCCGATACCGTCGCAAGGCAGAGCAGCATATTTTTCAGCCAGCTCAGGATCGCCCAGGTTCATATAAATCTTAGTGCCGGTCGGCGGGAAGTATTCAGCAGCAGCAACTACTTGTTGTGCCTGTTGTTCAACCTTCGGCTCTTCGATGATGCCTTCGTATACAACACCATGAGTAGCATCAATGGTTACGTCAATGCCATCGGGAATGGTGGTGGTAGCAGCTTCGCCACGGCTCTTGGTACCTACGATACAGGGAATGCCCAGCTCGCGGGATACGATAGAAGCATGGCAGGTCATTCCGCCGCTATCGGTTACGATTGCTTTCGCTTTCTTCATAGCCGGTACCCAGTCAGGAGCGGTCATTTCGGTTACGAGGATTTCGCCTTCCTTGAATTCGTCGATATGGGACGGATCCAAAATTACATGTACGCGGCCTGCTACATTACCAGGGCTGGCAGGCAAGCCTTTAACGATAACTTTGCGATCAGTAGTCACTTTCTTCTCCTCTTTCGGTGCACCATTTTCTTCGTTACGACGGCTCCATACGGTTTCAGGACGGGCTTGCAGGATGTAAACCTTGTTATCGCGCTCGTCAACGCCCCATTCCATGTCCATGTAGCAGCCATAGTGTGCTTCAATTTTCTTAGCGCATTCAGCCAATTGTTTGATTTGCTCATCAGTCAGCTTCTGCTCATTTTGCTCATCCAGCGGTACAACAACCTCTTCGCAGTCGCCGTCAGCTTTGCGGATCAGCTTAATGTCCTGCGCGTTAACGTTCTTTTCAACAATCTCGCAGGTAGCTTTATTTACAGTATAGTTATCCGGAGTTACGGTGCCTTGAACAACATATTCGCCCAAGCCCCATGCGCCTTCGATGAGGATGTTCTTGTCGTCGCCGGTAGCAACGTTAACAGTGAACATAACGCCTGCAGCCTTGGAGAATACCATCATCTGTACTGCAGCGCTCAGTGCTACATCCAGATGATCAAAGCCTTGTTTTTCACGGTAGTAAACCGCACGGTCGGTAAAGCAGGAAGCATAGCATTCCTTAACCTTAGCAACGATGGTTTCTGCACCCTTTACGTTCAGGTAGGTGTCCTGCTGACCTGCAAAGCTTGCGTCCGGCAGATCCTCAGCAGTAGCGCTGCTACGAACAGCAACGAACGGATCAGCCTGGCCAACCTTTTCACCCAGCTCCTCGTAAGCCTCGGCAATCAGATCCTGCAGATCCTGCGGCATTTCTTCGTCCATAATTGCCTGGCGGACCTTAGCGCAAACCTCGCGCAGCTGAGCGCTGTTGTCCACGTCCAGACCGGCAATTAATTTTTTGATTTTCTCGTACAGGCCAGTCTTTTCAAAGAAGTATCTGTAAGCGCAGGCAGTAGTTGCGAAGCCATACGGTACAGGTACGTCAACATGAGAAGTCAGTTCGCCCAAGGAAGAAGACTTACCACCGGCGATTGCTACGTCTTTTCTCTCCAGCTGGTCAAACCACAGCAGGAATGCTTTTTCTTTCTCCATAATAATTTGCTCCTTTTAAAATACTATACTTTTTTCTGGGGAAATCCTTAATATAGTGTATACTATATCACATTTAAAGGGCATATTCAAGCGATTTCTGCAGTTTTTTTTAGATTTTTTGTGGAAAATTCACTGGCATGCTATAATACAGATAAAAGTGAGGTGCGTACCATGAATTTTATCGACAGCTTTTGCAGTAACATAAAAAAGGTAATTGCCCTTATAGCTTTAATGCTCCTTTTAACGCTCGTTATTTTAATTTTTACGCATACATCATTAGACTATTTTCTTGTGCTGTTGCCCATAACACTGCTGATTATTTATCTTTTACATAAAATAAAAAAACTTGATCCGGAGAACGCTTTCATCTATAACTCCGTTTTAGTAATTCTGCTTTTCATTTTTATCCTCTTTGATTTGCGAAAGGATATAGTGCTGCTTGGTTGCTTCGCTTATATTATCCATCTATTGATGGCATACCATCTGATCCTAAAGCCGCCTGCCATAACGCAGCAGCAGGAAAAAAATGATATAGAATCAGACACTATCAACGTCACCGGCTCTTTTATCACCTATGACGACACCTGCCCCGACGATGGCGAGGACTACGGCCCCGAAGGAAGCGTTATCTGGGGACCGCGTACTATCGAAGAAAATATCTATATCAACGGCAAATGGTACATCAACGAAAACAGCGAGGAATGGGAGGAAAACGAAGGCTGCTGAGCCATTAAACAATTTACGCAGACGCTCATATGCATGGGCGTCTTTTTTGCGCACAAAAAAGCGGTCCTACTAAAAGTAAGACCGCTAATTAACAATTGGTGGAGACGAGGAGAATCGAACTCCTGACCCCCTGCTTGCAAGGCAGGTGCTCTCCCAGCTGAGCTACGCCCCCAATAGGCTTCGTGCGCATTTGCGTCGGAAACAAGTAAGATTTTACAGGAAAGCGACGCATTTGTCAAGCATTTTTTATTTGGTAATCAGCTCAACCAGCTTCAAAGTCATCAGGCAGGATTTTTCCACTGCAACCATCGGCATAAACTCGCAGTTGGAGTGGAAGTTGAGCGCGCCGGTGAAATAGTTCGGCGTAGGGATGCCCTTGGTGGAAATAAAGGAACCATCGGTGCCGCCGCGCATAGCGATATCCTTCGGCTCGATCTCCAGCTCCTTCATAGCCTCGAAAATGTACTCTACGCATTTTCTGTTATCATCGTTCAGAGCATCGGCGATATTGCCGTAAACGTCGGTGACGTTCAGCTCAATGCCTGCCTTGGGATTCTTGGCCTGTACATATTCCACAGCATGACGGATGAACTCCTTGCGTGCTTCATACATTTTTTTGTTATGATCGCGGATTTTGATATCCAGAGTTGCTTCCGCAGCGTTGGAATGCAGTGCCTGCACCCAGATAAAGCCTTCGGTGCCCTCGGTATGCTCCGGAGTCTGCATTCTGTCGAAGCAGTTGATAATATCTACGGCAACCAGTGCCGGGTTCACAAGGGTGTTCTTAGCGGACATCGGATGTGCGGTTACGCCCTTGATTTTGATGTGTGCGCTGCCTGCGTTAAAGGTCTGGTATACAACCTCGCCCAGCTCGCAGCAGTCAATGGTATAAGCAAATTCAACCGGGAACTTGCTGAAATCCATCTTCTTCGCACCACAGAGGCCAACCTCTTCATCCGGAACAAAGGCTACATAAATTTCGCCGTGCGGACGGTTTTCCTTAATAATAGTTTCCAGTGCTACCATCAGGTTGGCAACAGCAGCCTTATTATCTGCGCCCAGTACGGAGGTACCGTCGGTGGTGATAAGGTCGCTGCCGATATATTTGTTCAGCTCGGGATGCTCGCTTACCTTAATGTAGATTTGCTTTTCAGCGTTCAGCAGTACATCGCCGCCCTGATAGTTTTTCACAATCTGCGGATGTACCTCGGGAGAAAGGTTTACGTCAACGGTATCCATATGCGCAACCCAGCCTACATTCGGCACGGGAGCGTGGCCTGCAGGCAGGTTTGCCGGCAGACGGCCGGTCAGCACGCAGAATTCGCTGATTTCCAGGTCCACCAGACCAAGCTCAGCCAAATCCTCCTTCAGCAGCTTAGCCATATCCCATTGGCCGGGAGTACTGGGAACAACAGCACAGCCCTCCTTACTTTGGGATGGTACGGCAGCGTAACGTAAAAAGCGTTCAGTCAAACGTTCTTGCAAAGACATTTTCAAAGACCTTCTTTCATAAATACATATAACACCATTCCGTCTGCTCGCTATGCTCGCAGCCACCTCCCCTTTGAGGGGAGGCAAGGTGAATTAGCTATAGGACAAGAGAAGAGCTTGCATGATGTCACCCCTCTCCGCCTCGACAAGCTCGGCACCTCTCCCCGAGGAGAGGCTATCTTCATTATATCATCTCTGAAATAATATTACAGCGAAAATAAAGCAGATGGGCCCTATCATCTCACCAAGCCAAGACGAGCGAGAAGGGTTGCAGATGCGAAGGGAAGTTGACGACGACGTACTTCTAGTACGTCGAGGAAACTTTCCAAAGCAGATGCGCCCTTATCGTTCGTCTTCAAACACTACATTCTACGCGGGTAAACGTAGTCCGCTTGTAAGCCCAACGGTATATCCATAAACCAGAAAGCATACAGCATAATAGTCAAAGTAACCAGCAACGTAATAGTGTACGGCGGCATCAGGGAGCTCAGCGTACCGATACCGGCGCTCTTCACGTACTTCTGGCAGTAAAAATGCTTGCGTCAAAAAGTCAAATGTATACAGTATTAATATTTTACTATATACAATCTCGGCAAAATCTGTGCTATAATAAACAAAGCAGTTACATCTGCCCCAAACAAAAATATAACAGCAAGGAGTTTTTTTCATGATACTTTCTCAACGTATTCAAAGCCTGACAGCATCTCCTATCAGAAAGCTGTCTCCGTATGCTGACGCAGCCAAGGCTGCAGGCAAAAAGGTTTATCATCTGAACATCGGCCAGCCTGATATTGCCACTCCGGCACAATTCATGGACAGCGTGCGTGAATTCCAGGCACCGGTAATCGCCTACAGCAATTCCAAGGGCGAAATGTTCCTCTTAAAGGCTGTACAGAAATATTATGCAGAAAAAGGCATGGATTATGCAATTGAAGATATTTTCGTTACCAACGGCGGCAGCGAGGCCCTGATTTTCGCAGTTATGGCCCTGTGCGACCCCGGCGACGAAATCATGGTTTTTGAACCCTTCTACGCTAACTACACCACCTTCTGCAAGGAGTTCGGCGCTAAAATCAACGCTGTTCCTACCAGCGTAGAAAACGGTTACCACCTGCCCAGCGAAGAAGAAATCGAAAAGCACATCACTCCTAAAACTAAAGCTATTCTGCTCACCAACCCCGGCAATCCTACCGGCGTAGTTTATACCGAAGCAGAGCAGGATATGATCTCCCGTATCGTGCGCAAGCATAACCTGGCTTTAATCGCTGACGAAGTATACCGTGAATTCGTTTATGACGGTGCATATCGCAGCTTCGGCACCATGCCCGAGCTGGACGACAACCTGATCATCATCGATTCCGTTTCCAAACGCTACAGCGCCTGCGGTGCGCGTATCGGCTGCATCATCAGCAAAAACAAAGAGCTCAGCAAGCAGGTTATCAAATGCTGCCAGGCTCGTCTGTGCAGCCCGATTCTGGAGCAGGTTGGTGCAGCAGCTCTGTACACCACTCCGGCAAGCTATCTGGAAGAGGTTAACAAGGAATACAAAAAACGCCGCGACACCATCGTTGCAGCTTTGAAGAAGCTCCCCGGCGTGAAGGCTTCCGACCCGAAGGGCGCTTTCTACATCATGGTTAACATGCCTGTTGACGATGCAGAAAAATTTGCTATCTGGACTCTGGAAAACTTCGCTATCGACGGCGAAACCGTTATGTTTGCTCCCGGCAACGGCTTCTACAACACCCCCGGCAGCGGCATCAACGAAGCACGCCTGGCTTATGTATTAAAGAGCGAGGATTTGGAGCGCGCAATCTACATTCTGGGTGAAGCACTCAAAGCATATCCCGGCCGCGTAGAAAAATAAGCTCACAAAAAGTTTAAAGCTTACAAAAAAATCAGACCTCCTGAAAATTCAGGAGGTCATTTTTTATTTCGTCTGCAATGCTTCCGCCAGCAGCTTTTCATCGGTAATAGCCTGCGACAGCACCTGCTGCGTATCCTCTCCCAAGCGCGGCGCACGCTTCCGCAGCGCGGCCGGCGTTTCGCTCAGCTTCATGGCAAAGCCCAGCTGCCGGTAGCTGCCAAGCTCTGCATCCTCTACGTTCAGCACCATCTCGTTGGCCTTGGTCTGCTCCGCGTCCACCGCCTCGGCAAAATTCAGCACCGGTGTTACGCAGGTATCCTTGCCCGCCAGCAGCTGCTCCCATTCGGGCAGCGTGTGCTTGGCAAATTCCAGCGTCAGCTGCTGCTTTAAGTAGTCATGGTTAGCATCATCATCTATCAGGTCCGTCATATCGGGACGCTCAAGCACAGCGCACAGGTTGCTCCAGAACTTCTTTTCCAAGCACCCCACTGCAAGGTAGCGTCCTTCCTTCGTCGCATAAATATTATAGTTGGCGTTGGCACCCGTCAGCCAGTTGTTGCCGCGCTCCGCCACAAAGCCGCTGCCGAAGTACAGGCTCGCAGCACCGGGCATCAGCGTCATCGCCACATTATACAGCGAAATATCTATCTCCTGTCCCTCGCCCGTCATCTGTGCATGGCGCAGTGCAATCATAATGCTCATGCCCGCCGCCATCGACGCATTCATATCCGCCATCAGCACGCCCGGAATCGCCGGCTTGCCCTGAGCCTCACCGCTCATAGCGGTAATGCCTGCCAGGCTCACATAACCGATATCATGGTCCGCCTGCTTGGCCAGCGGTCCCTTTTTGCCGTAGCCTGTCAGCGAGCAGTAGATAATTCGCGGATTCACCGCCTTCGCCGCCGCATAGTCAATGCCCAGCTTTTCCAGTACGCCCGGACGATAGCTTTCCACCACCACGTCAGCAGTTTTCACCAGCTCCAGAAAGGCCTTGCGTCCCGCCTCCGACTTCAGGTTGAGCACTACACTCTTTTTATTGCGGTTCAGCTGCAGATGCCAGTAACCGAAATCCTTTAAAAACGGCGGAAAACTGCGGGCATAATCGCCCCGTCCCGGCTCTTCGATTTTGATAACCTCCGCGCCGAAATCGGCCAGCAGCATTGTACAATACGGTCCCGGCAGCAGCCGTGACAAATCAAGCACACGAATACCCTCTAAAGCCTGCACAATAACGCCCCCTTAACAGCAGCATATTTTTGGACTGAATTTTTATACTACCTGAAAGATATAGAATTTGAGATAATTTGTTTCCGGTACCTGCCACAGAATCGGATGATCCGGAGATTGCTGGCGCGCTTCAATCTGACGCAGAGAAACATTGGCGTCATGCGCAGCGTCCTGCAGCATCTTCACGAACAGCTCCTCCTTCATAAAGTGCGAGCAGGAGCAGGTTGCCAGATAACCGCCGCGCGGCAGCAGCTTCATCGCCTTCAGATTGATTTCCTTGTAGCCGCGAATCGCATTCTTCACCGTGCTGCCGGATTTGGTAAACGCCGGCGGGTCCAGAATAATAAAGTCATATTCACGCGAATGCTTGTTGAACAAGTCGCTCAGCAAATCAAAAACATTCGCCTGCAATCCGTGCATAACATCGGAGCAATTATTAATCGCTGCGTTATGCTCCGCCATCTGCACTGCCTCCGCACTGATATCAACCGCAGTAACGCTCGCAGCGCCGCCCTTGGCGGCATTCAGCGCAAAGGAACCGGTGTGGGTAAAGCAGTCCAGCACATGCTTGCCCTTGGCAATCTTGGCAATCGCCTGACGGTTATATTTCTGGTCGAGGAAAAAGCCTGTCTTTTGGCCGTTTTCTACATCAACCGTATATTCGATGCCGTTTTCGACAATCTCGGTAGTCACAGCGCCGGGTTCGGGGCACAAATCAGTAGCAAACCAGTGCTTGCCCTCCTCCATGCCCTCCAGCAGGCGAATTCTTACGTCGTTGCGCTCATAAAGACCGCGGATTTCCTGTCCCATCTCACGCAAAATTTTAATCAGCAGCTCAAACAGCATTTGCTTGCGCATTTCAATGCCCAAGGACAGGGTTTGCGTTACCAGCAGATCATTGTAGCGGTCTACGGTCAGGCCGGGGAACATATCTGCTTCGCCGAAAATCAGACGGCAGCAGTTAAAATCACGCTCGCCCATAACCGTCAGGCGGTAATCCAACGCATAGCGCAGGCGGCGCTCCCAAAAGGCTTCGTCAAACTTATCATTGGTATTGGTGGAAATAATGCGCACACGGATTTTGGAATGGTCGTTCACAAAACCGGTGCCCAAATACTTGCCCTTGGACGTTACTACATCCACCAGATCACCGTTGGCATACTCGCCTTCAATTTTAGTTACCTCTTCACCGAACACCCAGAGATGACCGCCGCGTGCAGCGCGCTCTCCCTTTGGGGTTACGAAAAATTTTGCATATTTACGCATATTCTACCTCACGATTTTAAGATTAGTTTTTCTTTAAGTATAGCATATTTTGCAGGTGGATGCGTCAAAAAAATAAAAAGCAGGCTCACAGCCTTACCTTCTGGTAAAGCCACAAGCCTGCAAGCTATCTACAGCTTTTCTGCCACAACCCTGCATCTTTTCTTGCAGAAGGCTATACCATAAAGCAAAACTTTTTCTCTGCCATTATTATGCAAATAATCTGCGTAGCGTTTTGCGCGAATCTGCGCCAACGCCTTCGCACAGCTTTTCTCCATAGCCGTCATCGTCTGCGCATACTTCAGCTCTACGATTACGCCATCATCCAAATCATCTGTTTCAACAATAATATCCGCAAAGCCCTCGCCCGCTTCCACATTAGAGCGCACCAGCCAGTCTGCCTTTCCTGCCAACAGGCCTACCAAAAGCATGTGATAGGAATTTTCTCTTTCCTCATCCCTGCCCTTAGCATCAAAAACGCTGATGGAATTGCTGAGAGTCCTGTTCAAAAACAGCTCTACCGCCTCGCTGTCACCCATGGCGAAAGCCTGCCAAAAGCTCTGCAGCTGCTCAGTGTCGGCAAAAACCTTCTTTTTAAACCATTCCTGAATCTGCAGCTTGTACACCTCGCGAATCTCCTGATTAGGAATCACCAGCTTATACGCGCCATCCTCTGTCACGCCCTTCTGCGTAAGATAACCGGTGGTAAAAAGCACGCTCCAAAGATTATCTATGCTGCTGTCTATTTCATCATAGGTCGGTTCCAAGCGGATATGCTTTTCTATAGCCTCGCCTGCAACCAGACGCTCAAGTTCATCACGCGTCGATTTATCGGCCATCTCTATGAAGAGCTTCACCAAAGCATTGCCACTGGTATTTATCCAATAAGCCTGTGGTTTTGCCGACGGATTGCTGCGCAGCACATCAACATGGTTGATAACATCCCACGGACAATAAACATCAGCATCACCAAAGCGGTAGCCGTCATACCACGCCTTGGTTTCCTCAAGATGGTCTGTAAGATTATAAGCCGCCAAAAGCTGCTCCACCTCAGCATCCGTAAAGCCAAACTGCTCATCAAAACGGTTATCGGTAATCGAAAGCACCTTAAAATTATTCAGGCCGGTAAAAATGCTTTCTTTAGAAACACGCAGGCAGCCCGTTAACACAGCAAACTGCAGAAACTCGTTAGTCTTCAAGGCCTGGCCGAGCATACCGCGGATAAGTGACACCATTTCCTTATAATAGCCATTCTGAAAAGCCTTATCCAAAGGCACATCGTACTCATCAAGCAAAATAATCGTTTTTTGTCCGTAATGTTTAGATAAAAGCTTCGATAAAAGCTGCAAGGCAGAAACAAGGACTTCATCTGCCAGCGCATAACGTCCCTCGCGCACCGCCGTCAGTCCGCAATATAAGCTTTGCTCATTTTCCGTCAGCTTATCGCTCTGCGCCAAAAAAGCAAAGCGCTCCGCTTCTCCGGCAATCAGCTCTGCCAAACGATACTGCGCATCGGCAAAGTTAAGTCCTTCTACATTCTTAAAGGAAAGAAAAATTACCGGATATTTTCCCTGATACTCCTCGCACAGCTTCTTGTTTTTTGCAATCTGCAGGCCGTCAAACAACGAAGCATCTGCTCCTATCTCAAAGAAATAGCGCAGCATACTCATATTCAGCGTCTTGCCGAAGCGCCGCGGTCTTGTAAACAAATTAACCTTGCCCCAGCCGTCCAGCAGCTGTTCAATGAATTTTGTTTTATCAACATAATAAAAGCCCGCCTGACGAATTTCCGCAAAATGATATGTACCCAGTTTTCTGGACACCGCTAAAAATTTGAATAATTATATTTACA
>ERZ825137.399-NODE-399-length-61618-cov-6.274987_pt1 | contig 61618 bp, 46 predicted proteins | sample MGYA00519873_ERZ825137 | MGnify/ENA primary metagenome ERZ825137 (study PRJEB31778, sample SAMEA3449190) | human gut metagenome | biome: human gut; feature: human-associated habitat; material: faeces | place: United Kingdom | collected 2010/2012 ...
CGTCAAGAAGGGCGCCAAGTGGCGCAAGGAGAAGCGCGAGGCCAACGCCCAGCGCGAGCGCGAGGCCCAGCGCGCCGAACAGGCCGAGAGCACCGTTCTGAAGCTCACGGAGTTCGTGACCGTGCACGACCTCTCGATTATGATGGACGTGCCCATCAACCAGGTCATCGCCACGTGCATGAACCTCGGCGTGATGGTAAGCATAAACCAGCGCCTCGATGCCGAGACCATCAACATCGTGGCCGAGGAATTCGGCTTCACCACCGAATACGTCTCCGCTGAAGTCGCCGACGCCATCCACCAGGAAGAGGACTCAGAGGAGGACCTCGTCAGCCGTCCGCCGGTAGTGACCGTCATGGGCCACGTCGACCACGGCAAGACCTCGCTCCTCGACTATATCCGCAAGGCCAACGTCATCGCCGGCGAGGCCGGCGGAATCACCCAGCACATCGGCTCCTACTCCGTGACGCTCTCCGACGGCCGACACATCACCTTCCTCGACACCCCGGGGCACGAGGCTTTCACGGCCATGCGCGCCCGCGGCGCCAAGGTGACTGACATCTGTATCATCATCGTCGCCGCCGACGACTCCGTGATGCCCCAGACGGTCGAGGCCATCAACCACGCCTCCGCCGCCGGCGTGCCCATCGTGTTCGCCATCAACAAAATCGACAAGCCCCACGCCAACCCCGACAAAATCAAGGAGGAACTCGCCGCGATGAACTATCTCGTCGAGGACTGGGGCGGCAAATACCAGAGTCAGGACATCTCCGCCAAGAAAGGCATCGGCGTCGACGAGCTCATGGAAAAAGTGCTTCTCGAAGCCGAGATGCTCGACCTCAAGGCCAATCCCGAGCGCCAGGCCGTAGGCACAATCATCGAATCCTCTCTCGACAAGGGCCGCGGCTACGTGGCCAACGTCCTTGTTCAGAACGGCACGCTCCACGTGGGCGACATTGTCCTCGCCGGTAACCACTTCGGCAAGGTGAAGGCCATGTTCAACGAGCGCAACCAGCGCATCAAGGAGGCGGGTCCCGCCATGCCGGCCCTTATCCTCGGCCTCAACGGCGCTCCCACCGCCGGCGACACATTCAACGTGCTCTCCACCGAGCAGGAAGCCCGCGAGATCGCCAACAAGCGCGAACAGCTCCAGCGCGAACAAGGTCTGCGCACCACCAAGATTCTCACCCTCGAGGACATCGGGCGCCGCCGCGCCATCGGCAACTTCCAGGAGCTCAACATCATCGTCAAGGGCGATGTGGACGGCTCCATCGAGGCCCTCTCCGACTCGCTCATCAAGCTCTCCACCGAGGAAATTCAGGTCAACGTGCTCCACAAGGCCGTCGGCGAGATTTCAGAGAGCGACGTGACGCTCGCCGCCGCCTCCGACGCCGTAATCATCGGCTTCCAGGTTCGTCCCTCGCAGGCCGCACGCCGTGCCGCCGAGCGCGAAGGCGTCGAAATCCGCCTCTACTCGGTCATTTATCAGGCCATCGAGGAAGTGAAGGACGCCATGGCAGGAATGCTTGCCCCCGAGCTCAAGGAAGAAGTCACCGGCACCGCCGAAGTGCTCGAGACCTACAAAATCTCGAAGGTCGGCACCATCGCCGGTGCCATGGTCCGCGACGGCAAGATCAAGCGAGGAACGAAGGTGCGCCTCATCCGCGACGGCATCGTGCGCTACACCGGCGAGCTCGGCTCGCTCAAGCGCTTCAAGGACGATGCCAAGGAAGTGCTCGCCGGATACGACTGCGGTCTGTCCATCGCCGGATACAACGACATCCAGATCGGCGACATCATCGAGGGCTTCGAGGAAGTGGAAGTCTCCCGCGAACTCTGATGCGTCTGCATCTCAACATAGGCTCGAACAGCGACAAGCGCCGGACCCGCATCCGGGAAGCGCTTGCCGCTGTTTCCTTATACTTTTCCCGCTGCGGAGGACGCACGGCTTACTCGGCGCCGGTGTGCTCCGACCCCTGGGGCTTCGACTCGCCGAACGAGTTCCTGAATATAGGTGTAATGGCCGACCTTCCCGGCCCTGCGACCGCAGAGCGCGTGCTCAACATATTCAGGGACATACAAAAAATAGAGCGGAGCATCTCGGACGCCCCGCACCGCAATGCCGACGGCAGCTACCGCGACCGCGAGATTGACATAGACCTCATCACCGCCGGAATCCGGCTCGACACCCCGGAGCTGCAGCTGCCCCACCCCCGCGCGTCCGAGCGCCCGTTCGTAACGGGGCCGAAGAGGGAGCTGGAAGGAGGCTCATAGCCAATAAAATACGGGATACGCAAATCCACGTATTGTAGGGACGCACGGCTCGTGCGTCCTTTTTGCAAAGCTTTGAGCCTTAGATGGTTAATTAGGACGCACGAGCCGTGCGTCCCTACAGTTCGATAATTGAGTTCGCGAGGTTTTGGCGGGTTTGTATCGTTCGATAATTGACATCGCGGGGTTTGGCGGCCTTGCATCGTCGATGGGGGTTTGGCTCGAAAAAGAATGTTTTTGCGGGGCGGACGTGCCATGGCACGTCCCTACTCGTTTGTTATTAATACGTTATAGAATGGGCGGAGCGGCTCGTCGGGTCAGAAATTTATAATGCCCATTGCCGAAGCCTTGGTGAGAAGGTCGATTGTGTTTTTAGCCCCGAACTTCTCCAGAAGGCGCCGGCGGTGTGTTTCCACCGTGTTCGGGGTCACGAATAGCTCGCCGGCGATTTCCGCTGTCGTCTTGCCGTCGGCCAGCGCGCGGAGCACCTGTACCTCGCGCCGCGAAGGCATGATATTATCCGGAATAGCCTGAATAATTCTGCGGGCCTGACGGCAGAAGCATTTCTCCCCGGCCGCCACACAGCGGATGACCTCGGCCAGTTCCTCGGGCTCGGCGCTCTTGAAGGAAATGCCCTCGACACCGGCGGCTAAAAACTCGCGGACGTACCACACCTGCTCATGGATAGTGTTGACCACAATCCTCATGCCGGGCCGTTCGCGGCGCAGGCGCCACAGCAGTTCAAAGCCATTCACGCCGGGCATCTCGATGTCCAGCACACACAGCTGATAAACGCCGCCGGCGAGACGGGTGTCGAGTTCGGCGATGCTTGCCGCCGTATCAATCCTCGCTTCGGGCTGACTTGTGCTCACAAGCTGTCTCAGCCCCATGAGCACAATGGGATGGTCATCGACAATAAGGATATTGCGGATCTTCATTTCTCTGTCTTGATTTCAATAATGATAGTGCCGCCTTCGGTGCGGCGTGAAATATGCGCGCCTATCAGTTCGGTGCGGGTCCGGATTGTCTCCAGACCTATCCCTCCGCCGTCCGAGGCGAACTGCGCTGAAGACAGGGGTTGATAGACGAGCGAGAGCAAAAGAGCGCCGTCCGGCAGGGCCGTCACACTCAGGGAAGCATCCGGAGCATCGGTGTGCTTGCGGATGTTTGTGGTGAGCTCCTGCACGATGCGGTAGAGCTGGAAGGACACCTCCGTCGAGGGCATTCCGAGACCCTCCTCTCCGCTGACACGCAGAAATCCGCCGGTGCGGCGGCTGAGGTCCTCGAGCAGTTCGAGAAGGTCGGAGCGGGAAAAAGCGGGAGGCATCAGTTCGTGAGAGATGTTGCGCACCTCGGCGTCGACACGTTTGAGCTCTTCAAGAGCCTGAGGGTTGCCGGCGTGCATCATCAGACGCACGGCATAAAGGTCGCTGCAGACGCCGTCGTGGAGGTCGCGGGCCACTCTCTCGCGCTCCTCCTCCACTCCGCGCAGCTTCTGGCGTATGCGCTCGACGGCCTGCCTGCGGCGGCTGACCATGAGCCACGCCACCAGAACGACAATCAGCAGCACGGCCGAACCCAGCCATGCCAGAGTGCTGGTCCGTCCGCGGGCCTGCTCCTCGCGCAGGTGAGCGATTTCCAGTTCCTTCTCCATCGCTCCGTAGCGGACGTTGAACTCGCTGAGCTGATTGTCGATTTCGCCGGCCCGGAGACTGTCGGCAACGGCGATGCTGCGCTCATATGCCGCTGCGGCGCTATCGGCCATCCCCATTCCGGAATAATTGCGGGCCATACGTTGCCAAAGCTTGTCTTTCGGCATGAACAGCACGGCATCGTCCAGCTCCAGCAGATGCTGCAACACACGCTTACTTCCGGCATAATCGCCCCTGTCGGAAAGCACCTTGGCAACTTCTTCCATAAAGCCGACGCTCTCCATCGAGCCTTCGGGGAGGCGGCGGAGAACCTTCTCGCCCTCGGCGATATAGCGGTCGGCGGAATCGGGAAGCTCCATCGCGTTGAAGATATGAATCATTGCGGTATAGGTCTTCATCTCATGGCGCGGGGAGGCTTTTGAGCGTGCGAGCGCAAGGATGCGTCGCTCTACGTCGAGCCCCTCCTCACGCTCTCCGGCGAGGAAGAGGATAGCTCCGGCCTGCGAGCAGGCATACATCACGGCCTCAAGTTCCCCGGTCTCCTCGGCGAGCCTTGCGGCCTTGCGGGCATAGGGCACGGCGTCGGCGATACGCCCTGTGTTGGCATATAGACAGGCGATGGACGTGAGAAGAGCCGACTCGTCCTCCTTGTCACCGCCGGCCCGCACAAGGGCGAGGGCTTCATTGTAGTATTCAAGAGCCTTGTCGGCACGGTCGCTCACACGGTAGAGAATACCCGCATCGCTAAGCCCCTCGATGAGCATGGCCGTGTCGGCAGCTTCGCGGGAAACGCCTATGGCCGCTTCCATACTGCTCAGGGCCGCGTCTGTCTGTCCCTGGTTGAACTGACCGTTGCCTTTTATGAGGAGAAAGGACGCTTTCTGCGCCGGTGAGAGCTTCCGGCCATATTCGGAGAGAATACGGTCAGCAAGAATAACGGCGCTGTCAGGCTCGGTGTTCAAATAGGCATTGACCCGCTCGACTTCACTGTCGAAATCCGGTGTGGAGGCGTGGACGGAACAAAAGACCGACGCACAAAAGAGCACTGCGATGCAGAGTAAAAAACGGTTCATATACATGTATGGAATTGGACTTCACACAAAAATAAGCATAAAAATCCTAAAACCGGGTAAGATAGACCGAAAAAAAGGATAAATTCATAGAATTCCGTGACACTAAATTCCATTTTTGTCACGGAAATAATGGACAAAAATTCTTCTACTTATTCTCATCTTTGCAAAAGCATTATCACCACAAAACCAATCCTCCCTTATGCAGACAAAATTCAAGTGTACATCCCTCTTGCGGGGCCTGATGCTATTTCTGGCAACAGCCACATTGCTGCCGGCCCAAGCGTTAGACTTTCAAGTCGGCAACTTTCACTATTGGACAAACGATACCGGCGTCTCGGTAGCCGGCGGCTACGGCATTTCCGGAGACCTTGTCATTCCCGAAAAAGTGACTTACAACGGAGTGGAATACACCGTCACCGGAATTTGGTCATCGGGCTTCCGCTCCTCCAGCATCACATCGGTGGTCATTCCGGGCACAATCAAGACAATAGAAAAGGAGGCCTTCAGCTATTGCCATGAGCTGAAAACGGTCACTATTGCCGAGGGTGTCCCCGTGATAGGTAGCCAGATGTTTGCCTATTGCGAGAATCTCGTCTCCGTCAACATCCCGAAAAGCGTCACGTCCATAGGCGATTATGCGTTTATGAGCTGTAAAAGCCTCCCTGCCGCGCCCATAGGCAAGTCAGTCACCACGATAGGCCGGAGCGCGTTCAGTGGTTGCTCGGCCCTTACGTCAGCCGATATCCCCGAGGAAGTCACATCAATAGGAGAAAGTGCATTCTCAAGCTGTACGTCACTGAAGTCGATAGTGATTCCAAACAGCGTCACAACTGTAGGAACATCCTCGTTTTACGGATGCACAGGCCTTGAGTCTGTCGTGCTCGGCGACGGGTTAACCACCATAGAGTATAAATGCTTCGAAAACTGCACAAGCCTTGTCAATCTGACTATAGGCAAGAATGTAAGCAAATTAGGCACCGAATCATTCATTGGTTGCTCCGCTTTGGAGACTGTCACTATCCCGGCAAAGGTTACGGAAATCACTTATACGGCATTTCAGAATTGCGCAAAACTTAAAAACCTTATATTCAGCGACGGGACAGAGAGCTTGCACTTACAGGGCACTGACATATTCGACAACTGCCCCCTGACAAAAATATATGTAGGCAGGGACATGACTTATTCTACAGATGTATATTCCCGTCCGAGATATACCCCTCTCTCCCACAACGAAAATCTGACGAAGGTCACCGTCGGCAACACGGTGACTAAAATCGGCGAAGGATTGTTCCGGAATTGTCCGAATCTCGCGTCAGTCACCTTCGGCAACGGGCTAACAACCATCGGAAGCAGTGCCTTCACCGAATGCCCGAGCCTGACATCCGTCATTATCCCCAATAATGTTACCAATATCGGAGGAAACGCTCTGACTTACCTACAGAATCTGACACTCAGCGACGGCCCCGAAACATTGACGCTTGCCAACTCTGCCTTCAGCGGTTCACCCCTCGAAACCTTGCACCTTGGACGAGACCTTAGCTATAACTATTCGACCTATGAATTGTCTCCGTTCAATTCCCTCGCGAGCCTCAGGAATCTCACTATCGGCGAAAACGTGAGCTCGCTGAACACCGGTCTCTTCAAGAATTGCACCGCATTGACCACTGTCACCATCCCCACAAGCGTCACTTCGATAGGTCAGGAGGCATTCTCGGGGTGTACGGCACTGAGGTCTATAGTCATCCCCCCGTCCGTCACTGAAATCCTCCGTTCCGCCTTCTCGGGCTGTTCCCATCTGAGTTCGGTGGCTCTCCCTTCGGGCCTCTCAACATTAGCCATCGGAGCCTTCAACACGCCCACACTGCGAGCCGTCACGATGGAGTCGGCTATCCCGATTGACATTTCCGCGGGCTCGCCTTTCGCCATCGACAAGTATTCCGTGCTGATGGTTCCGACCGGCTCGAAACGCCTCTACAGCCACGCCTTAGGCTGGGACAAGTTCCCGACCATCATCGAAGCAGGCGAAGGGGGGAGCGCCTCAGTGGAAATCGACGGTGTCTTATACTGCCGCTACGGCGAGGCGGAGGCCTTCGCCGAGGCCGGAAGCAGCTGCGACGAATTCACGGACATCAGGGTACTTCCTGCCGTGACAATCGGCAATGAGGAATATCCCGTCACAGCCATTCCGAGCCACGCATTCGCGACAAGGGCTATAGAGAGCATAGAAATTCCCGAGAATGCAAAGCTCGGCGAAAACGCTTTCGCCGGAAGCTCAATCCTGACGCTGAAAATCCCCGGGTGCATGACTATGATTCCCAAGGAGCTATGCATGGACTGTGCGGAGCTGAAGAGCGTTGACTTCGGTTCGGGCATCACTTCTATCGGCGAGAAGGCCTTCTACAACTGCGGAAATTTGGGAACGGCCGTCATCCCCACCGGGGTGAGCAGCATCGGCGACCAGGCATTCTATAAGTCGGGGCTTCGCTCCGTGACTATTCCGGCGTCGGTGAAGACCATGAACGGCTTTATCTTCTCCTACAGCGAAAATCTTTCGGAAGTGATTATCGCCGACGGCACTACAAACCTTACCTACAATATGGCCTTTGAAACGACCGGACTCGAGAGCCTCTACCTCGGCCGCAACGGCGATTCAGGCAACGGAGGCAGGTACAATGATCTTGCTCAACTGAAGAAAATCTGCCTGAGCTCATGTATCACAAAAATACCGTCGTTCAAGAACTGTCCGGCGCTCGCCGAAGTGCGCGTAGCCAATCCGATGCCCCCGAAAGGCGAAGAGAATGCGTTCAGCGGCGCAAGCTATTACACCAGCAAGCTCTTTGTACCCGTAGGCTCGCGCGAGGCCTACGAGAGCACCAAGCCGTGGAGCTACTTCCTCGACATAGAGGAAACCGACGAATTCCCCGCCGAAGAGAACCTCCTTTTTGCCGATAATCTCAGCTATACCCTCACCTCAGAGACTGAGGCAATCGTGAGCGCCTGCGACCCGCAGGCCAAGGAGATTGTAATTCCCGAAAACCTGACATTCGCCACTTCGGCCATCAAAGCACTTCCCCTATTCTCCGACAATGCCCCCGAGGGCGAAAATGTAAGCTTCCGTATTGTCGGCATAGGCAAGGACGCCTTCATCGGCTGCGTGCCGACATCGCTGAAGGTAGAGCACTCCACGCCGCTGCCCTGCGCCAACGTATGCTTCGAGGAAGAGACTTTGAACAACTGCGTACTGACAGTGCCCACGCCGAGCATAGCGGCCTATGCGGCGGCAGATGTATGGAAGGAGTTCAAGACCATCGAGGGCGCAAGCCCGGTGGTGGAAGCAACTTCGATTGAGATTTCGGCACCCGGCACAACTCTGGCTGTGGGCGCGAAACTCCGGCTGACGGCCACAGTCCTGCCAGAGGACACAAGCGACAAGACCGTGGAATGGAGCAGCAGCGACACAACCAAAGCCACTGTCGATGAATCAGGTCTCGTGAAGGGCCTTGAACCTGGCACCGTTGTCATCACCGCCACCTGCGGGAGCGTTTCTGACTCGATTGAGATTGACGTGACAGTCCCGAGCGGCATTGACAACATAGAGGCCGGAACGACGGAAGCGACATACTATAACATCCACGGTATAAAGGTCGAAAATCCGACAGTTCCCGGAGTTTACATCCTCCGAAACGTCGACGGAAGCGCCGTTAAAAAGATAGTGAAATAAGAGAATCGGAGGGTATTGCAAATCTCCGCAAGGGGATGTGTAAAAATTATATAGAGGAGATAATTCTAAGAATTATCTCCTCTATAATATATTGAAAACCAGTAGGGACGCGCCATGGCGCGTCCGCCCCGTACAGGCGAAGTGGAATTTTGACACACCCTCACATCAATCCATTCATATCTAATCGCCCCCTCCCCGCCGCGCCCAAAGGGTGTGGCGGGGAGAGGGCTTGGGAGTGGGGGCGTTCGCAAACCAGGGATTTTCAACCCCTGGCTACCTCCGTTTAACCCCTACTGGGTTTCCCACTTAAAATTATTTAGCATGTTTTGCGTGGCGGACGTGCCATGGCACGTCCCTACACCTTGGCTATTAGAACTTTATGAAGCCTATGGGATTGGGTGCGGCATTGCCGATTATTAGGACGCACGGGCCGTGCGTCCCTACAGTTCGATAATCGACCTCTCGGGTTCGAAATACGCCAATACGAGATGACTATTAGGATTTTATGGGTTGTATAGGTCTTTATTGAAAAAGGCCATAATCTCGCGGGCCTGGGTGAGAGCCTGGTCCGCGCCGGAAGAAGAGTCGAGGGAGGCGGCTTCGGCATAGTCTCCCATGGCCCCGCTGCGGTCCTCGAGGCGCCAGCGCAGGCGTCCGCGGCGGAAAATTAGCTCCGCTCGCTCAGCGGGGTCCTTTACGGCATCGAGCGCCCCCGTGAGGCGCTCGATTTCTTTCTCTATATCGTTCATTCAGCAGGACCTATCAGTAGGATTGCCCCGGTGTTGGGGTCGAAGCGAACCATTGAGGGCGCTTTCTTGTCAGTGAACAGCGCGGGGTCGAGGCCGAAGGTCACACCGAGCTGGGCGAGGTCGAGTTCCATGTTTGCCACCTCGCGGCCCTCGTAGTCCACGGTGACGAGCGCGGTGCCCGGAATGGTATAGGCCACGCCGCCCTTAGGGAAGCGTTTGGGCTCACCCTTTTCATTGACGGGGAGGCTGGCTGCTTCAAGAATCTCGAGGTTCAGCTTCAGAGGAGCGCCGGCGAGGTTGTCGGCGTCGACAATACCCTCGATTGCCGATACGCGGGCGATGATGCGGTCGGAAATCTCGGCGCTGTCAGGTACGATGGATATAATCTTCACAGCCGTGGAGACGGAGCGTGTGCCGAGGAACATAGCCGTGAGGGCGGCCTCCTGCGCGGCGAGATTGTCGAGGACAAGCTGCATTGCCTTTCCGTCGGGAGGCGTATTGTCGCTCTGGCCCGAAAGGATGTCGGACCGCATCTCGCGGAGTTCAAAAATTCGCTGGGCGGCAAGCTCGGCGCGCTTTGCCACGGAGCTCGAACGGGCCATCTCCTGCGTCACGGCCTGGCGCGCGGCCTCTGTCTCGAGAGGCGTAGGACCTGCGGGATGAGCCACTGGAAGCTCGGGAGCGGAATTCGGTGAGGCAGTCTCCGTGTTTATGGCAAGGGGAATTCCTTCGGGCGAGAGAATCATGAAGGGAGTGGAACCGCTCTTGAACTGCGCGAGCCAGCGGTTGTCGGGATTGGCCACGCCGCGGGGTGTGATGGTGACACTCTTAACCTTAGCGGACTTGGAGGCCTTGCGGATGGCGGAGTCGTCGCCGAGATGACGGCGCGCGTAGTTGTAGAATTCACCGGGATTCTCCTCCGTGAGCTCGGCCTCGACGGTGATGTCGAGGGCCGTGACGGGAAGGCTATATGCGAGGCCGTATTCCGTCGCCTTTCCGGCTGTGATTTTCTGCGAGGTCTGGGCCACGGCGCCAAAGGGAACGATGGCGGCGAGCGCGAGGGCTATTAGTTTCGTTTTCATGACTGTTTCTTCTGGTCTACTATGGCTTCAAAGGCCTGCCCGATGCAATCTGCCACGTCAGCGGCGGTGACGGAGCGCACGCCCTGAGTCCGTGCGGCAAAGTGACCGGCGAGGCCGTGGACGTATACCCCGGTCACGGCGGCGTACTCCGGGTGCATCCCCGAGGCTATCAGTCCGGTGATGAGGCCGGTGAGCACGTCGCCCGAACCGGCAGTCGCGAGCGCGGGAGTGCCTGATGAGTTGAGGAGGACCGATCCGTCGGGCCATACCGTGGCCGTATAGTGGCCCTTGAGCACTACTATTATGGAGAGTTTCCGTGAAATTTCAATGGCTTTAAGCAGCCGGGCCGACGAGGAGGGCTGTTTGCCGAAAAGACGGTCGAACTCGCCTTCGTGGGGAGTGATTACCGAGCGCGCCGGGATGAAGTCGAGCATCGACGGGCGCAGGGAGATGCAGTTGAGGGCGTCGGCGTCGAGCACGAGGGGACCCGCGGCGGCGTTTGCCGCCTTCAGCAGGCCCTCGAGGGCGGCGACAGTGGCGTCGGAGGTTCCGATGCCGGGGCCGACGCCGATGGCGCTGTAGGTCTTGGAATAGTCCATGCGGCGGATATCCATGTCGCCCCCGTCGGTCATGAACATGGCGGAGGGCACGGAGGTCTGGAGCACGAAAAAGCCGCAGCGCGGACCGTGGACTGTTAGCTTACCGCAACCCGAGCGGAGGGCGCCGCGCGCACTGAGCACAGCGGCTCCGAGCATTCCGTAAGAACCCGCGTAGAGAAGAGCGTGACCGAGGTCGGCCTTGGAAACAAATTCGCCACGCTCGGGGAGCAGCTTCCGCACATTGTGTGCCTCGATGAGGCGGGTGTGGCACTTCGTGGCTTTCAGCGCCTCCTCGTCGAGAGGTACGTCCAGGACCTCCCATCGGCCCACGAGCTCGGCGTTCTCTTTCATGAAGAAAGCCGCAGAGGGTCCCACGAGGGTGAGGGTGATGTTGGCGTGGATGATGTTGCGGTTGATCATCCCCACGGAGAGGTCCACGGTCATTCCCGCAGGCAGGTCGATGGCCACGACAAAGGCTCCGCTCTCGTTGATGAAACGCGCGAGGTACTGATAGCCTCCCATGAGGGGGCCGTCGTGCTCGCGCCCGAAAAGGCCCTCGACCACTATGTCGGTTGACGCGAGGTCCGGCTGCACGAGCTCCATGCCCGTTGTCTCGAAAAGAGCGTCCTCGCCGGCGGCGGCGATATATTCCTCGCGGGCCGTGCGGGAGTCGGGAGTGAGGCGGTCGCCACCGATGTTAATGAGGTAAACCTCGGGCTTGAAGTCGAGGCGCGCGAGCTCAGCGCCGGCCTCCATGGCGTAGGCGCCGTTGATATCGTTTCCGGCAAAAATCACCACCCGCTTGTTCTTGCGGCGGAGTGCGGCCACGGCGGCCGCAACCTCGGCGCCAACACAGCGGATGAAGGCCATGCGCCTGTCGGCGGTGCGCCCGAGCGATTGCTCAATAATATAGTCGATTTGTCCGGGAGAGTATATGTTCATTTCAGGAATGCCAGAATTTGGGGTAATGTCACTGCAAAGTTAACAAAAAATCCCCACACCCCCGCGCCCGCGAGAGCATTTTGCGCCATAAAAGTTGTTAGAATGGTATAATTGCATTAACTTTGCAGACAAGAGGCCAGCAGGCCTTGCCATAATAAATTATGTCCGAGCAGGAAAAATACAACAGGCTAATCGAGGCCATCAAGTCTAAGGCTGCGGAGATTCTCCCCAAGGGGTCTCGCGTGGCGCTGTATGGCTCGCGCGCCCGCGGCGATGCCAGGCCCGACTCCGACTGGGACATTCATATCCTCGTTCCGGGCAATGAAAAACTCCCGCTGGATCTCTGGGACGAATACGCGTGGCCAATGGAACAAATAGGGTTGGATTTCGGTGAATTCGTGACCCCCCGCCTTTATTCCTTTGCCGGATGGCTCAAACGCAGCTTCCTGCCCTTCTACAAAAACGTCGAGGCCGACAAAATTGTAATATTTCAAAGCTGAAAAATGACTCTTACTCCCGACGAACGAACCGCCATTGTCGAATACCGACTGGAACGGGCCAAAAACACAATAAAATAAGTAAACGATGTCGGCTCTCTTGGCTATTGGAATCTTTCAGCCAACAGACTGTACTATGCAGCCTATTATGCCAGCGTGGCCTTATTGATTCACAACGGGATAGATGCGACTACACATAAGGGAGTAATCAGAATGATTAGTGAATCCTTTGTCCGAAAAGGACTCCTCAGTGTTGAAGACTCAAAATTACTCGGACGTCTTTTCACAATGCGTCAGTCCGGAGATTACGACGACCTTCTTGAGTGGGAAGAAAACGACGTAAAACCTCTAATCCCCAAGGTCGAGGATTTCATTCGACGGATTACGGACTTGATAGAAAAGGTATAACAACATAATATATTAGCTATCAATACAGAGAGACGCGCCATGGCGCGTCCGCCTCGTTGATGGTAATTTTTTCACAAATGTTTTGGCGGGGCACAAGGAGGCGCAATAGTGCCAAGAAAATTATCGAATTGCGAGGATATGCGATAACGTGCGGAGCGTTGAGTATTTTTTTGTTTTAGGAAAATTTAATCCGGAAAATTTGGCGGGGCGGGGGATTTTTTGTAATTTTGTGGGCTGATTTTCCGCAATAGGCCCTAAAAAGTGGGGAGGCCGCAGATGTGCCACCCTCGCCTCAGCGGGTTAACCAATTGTTAGTTACCAACAAATGTACGTTATCGTAGACATTCAGGGACAGCAGTTCAAAGCTGAAGAAGGCAAGTTCCTGTACGTTCACTATCTTGGCGAAAAGGTCAAGGAAGGCGACACGGTTGAGTTCGACCGCGTTCTCCTCGCCGACAAAGACGGCGCCGTTAAAGTAGGCGCTCCCACCGTGGAAGGCGCAAAGGTTGTATGCTCCGTGGAGACTCCTCTCGTGAAGGGCGAAAAAGTTATCGTCTTCAAGAAGAAGCGCCGCAAGGGCTACCGTCGTAAGAACGGCCACCGCCAGTATTTCACAAAGATTGTGATTAAAGAAGTAGTTGCCTAATCCCTCTAACCCCGTTACAAACACAAAGCACTATGGCACATAAGAAAGGCGTCGGTAGTTCTAAGAACGGCCGTGAGTCGGAAAGCAAACGACTCGGCGTTAAAATCTTCGGCGGCCAGTTCGCCAAGGCCGGCAATATCATCAAGCGCCAGCGCGGCACTGTCCACCACCCCGGCCTCAACGTAGGCATCGGCAAGGACCACACCCTCTATGCCCTGATTGACGGCACCGTGACCTTCACCGAAGGCCGCAACGGTCGCAAGTTCATCAACATCACTCCGCTGGCCGAGGCGTAAGCCCGCAGCGTCCGGCAGCATTCCCGCAAACTCTTCAGCGGGCCGACAGATATCCGTAACCCCGGTGTCTGTTGGCCCGCTTTTGCATTTCCATCCGCCTCTTCCCTCAGCATGAATATACGTTTCGCTATCCTCGGAATATGTTTCCTCGGCGCTCTTCAGGCCCTCGGCTGGAGTCAGAAAGGCCATGACGTCACAGCCAGCATCGCCGAGCGACACCTGACCCCTGCGGCCGCCGACTCCGTCCGCTCGCTCCTCGACGGACGCTCGCTCGTCTACTGGTCCAACTGGCTCGACAACGCTTCGCACACACCGGACTATGCCTACACCAAGACCTGGCACTACAAGAACGTCGACGCGGGAACCGACTACGCCGACGCGCCTCTCAACGAAAAGGGCGACGTCGTTGTGGCCGTCAACGAGATACGCGCCATCCTCGCCGACTCCGTATCGGCCCGCTCGCAGAAGGTCCTCGCGCTGAAAATCCTCACTCATCTCCTGGGCGACATGCACCAGCCGATGCATCTGGGGCATCTCACCGACCTGGGCGGCAACCTCACCCCCGTGAAGTTCTTCAAGCGCGACACCCAGCTCCACGAGCTCTGGGACAGCTCGCTCCCTGAAGCGGCCCACAAGTGGAGCTACTCGGAATGGCAGGACCAGATTGACCGCGCCACGCCGGAACAGGAGGCCGCCATCATCGCCGGAACTCCCGACGACTGGGCCCGGGAGACCTGGGAAATCGCCGGACGCGTCTACGACTACTTCCCTAAGGGCTCGAAAGCAAGCTACAACCACATCGCCTACTGGACCCCGACAATCGAAACCCAGTTTCTCCGCGGAGGCCTGAGACTCGCCCACATCCTCAACAGTATTTTTGACCCCAACTACAACAGATAGACTATGAAAAAAATCATCCTTACGCTCCTCGCCGCCCTCTTCGGCGCCGGATGCGTCCTTGCCAACGAAATTCCGACAACGAAGGCTCCTGCACGTGCCATTCCGAAGGAGGCCTCTATGCTTCAGGTGGCAGGTCAGCTCGTGAAGTACGGCTACGCCCGCGACAACGCCCTGCCCCTTATTCAGGCCGCAGAGATTTACAACACCATAGGCGCCCGCTCCTTCAAAGCCGAGAAGACCAGCGAAGGGGGCACGACGGAGGGGGGCGACAAGGCTCCCTCGCGCGTGAGCTTCGACCCGGAGCGTCTGCTCGTCGACGCCACGGAAATGGCCGGCGGCGATCCCGCGCTCCTTGCCCTGATCTCCAAAGCGCGCAACGAGGCCAACCGCGGCGCCACGACCGCTTACGATGAGACGACCGAGACGGTGAAGGCCGGAGCGACGGACGTCTACCGCGTACAGTTTCGCGGCGGCGAGGCGGCAATGGTGAGCGTCAGCGGCGACGGCGACACCGACCTCGACCTCTACATCTACGACTCCGAGGGCAATCTCGTAGCCTCCGACACGGACGACCTCGACGAATGCCTCTGCATCTGGTATCCGAAGTACACCGAGACCTACAAAATCTGCATCAAGAACTACGGCGTGGTGTACAACCAGTACACTATTTACGTGAACTGATTACAGTCCAGAACACAAAAACCGCGCCCCGGGAGACTCTGAGAGGCCTTCCGGGGCGCTTATTTTTGATGTCGCGTACGGGATTACTTGTCCTGAACGAGGCTAACCACGAACTCTTTCTCGTCGGCGGGATCAACGTCGATGTTGACTTTGCCTTCGCGGGCGAGCCAGCCGAGCGCTGCGAAGACTTCCTTGTCTTTCAGCTTCGTGATTTTCTTGATCTGTTTTACGCCAAGGGCGTCAGCGGTGTTGAGAGCTACCCAAACCGTTCCGGCATTAGTGCCGATTGTTTCTGTGTTCATTGGAGTCTTTATTTAGCTTTGTTAGACAATTATTGTTTCTTATATCAACTACAACTCACATTCTGCCGACAAAATTACATTAATTTTTCTTAATTTCAAAATTCCGAGCCGTATTTTTTCAATTTTCATTGCGCTTTGGCGGCTTCCACGTAGTGGAAATCCGCGCGGGCGCGTGATTTTATTTTGCTGATAAAACACCTGAAACGCAAATTTTGTTGTATCTTTACACGCAGAATAGCGATATATGTCAGAAAAGAACACAAAAGGCATGCCCGACGACTCGCGCCGGGGGCTCGTGGTGCGCAACACGGGCGCCCACTACGTCGTGGAGCTCGACGGCGCCGCCCGCACCGAAGTGAACTGCCGCATCAAGGGCAATTTCCGCATCCGCGGCATCCGCACCACAAACCCCGTGGCCGTCGGCGACCGCGTGCGCATCTCAGCCTCCGGCCCCGACGGAACGGCGCTCATCACCGAAATCGAGCCGCGGCGCAACTATATCATCCGCCGCGCCAGCAACCTCTCCAAGGCCGCGCACATAATCGCCGCGAACATCGACGCAGCCCTCCTCGTGGTCACCCTCGCGCACCCCACGACCTCCACAACCTTCATCGACCGTTTTCTTGCCACGGCCGAGGCCTACAACATCCCCGCCATCATAGCCATAAACAAAATAGACCTCCTAACCGAGCCCGATGACCGCGAACTTCTCGAAGCCGTCACATACCTATACCGCTCGATAGGCTACGAAGTACTGTGGCTGTCGGCCCGCACCGGCGAGGGAGTGGCCTCTCTCGGCGAGATGCTCAAGGGCAAGATTACTCTCCTCTCGGGCAATTCCGGTGTGGGCAAGAGCACACTCATCAACGACCTGATTCCCGGAACCGGACAGCGCACGGCCGAAATCTCCGCAGCTCACGACCAGGGCATGCACACCACCACCTTCTCCGAAATGTTCTCACTTCCCGGAGGCGGCCGCATCATCGACACCCCCGGAGTCCGCGGCTTCGGCACCGTGGAGTTCGACCGCAGGGAGGTGGCCCATTTCTTCCCGGAAATCTTCCGCGAGTCGGAAGGCTGCCGTTTCGGCGACTGCACCCACACGGGCGAGCCCGGCTGCGCCGTGCGCCGGGCCGTCGAAGAGAGCCGGATTGCAGAATCGCGATACAATTCCTACCTGAATATCCTCACCGAAGACGCCTCCGGCGCCGACGAAAAATACAGAAAATAATTCCCATGACCCCCGACGAACGTCTGAAAATCGAAGAACGCATAATCGAGGTGCTCCGCACCGTCTACGACCCCGAAATCCCCGTCGACATCTACAGTCTCGGCCTTGTCTACCGCATAGACCTCGCCGACGACGGCGCACTCACCGTCGACATGACCCTCACGGCCCCCAACTGCCCCATGGCCGACTTCATCATGGAAGACGTGCGCATGAAGCTCGAGGGAATAGAGGGCGTGACCTCTGTCACCGTCAACATCGTCTTCGAGCCCGAGTGGAACAAGGATATGATGTCCGAGGAGGCAAAGCTCGAATTAGGCATGCTCTGAGCCCCATGGCAAACACCTACTTCATCAGCGACATGCACCTCGGCGCCGGGTCCTACGACGATCCGCGCTCCGTGGAGGACCGCGTCGTGGCCTTCCTCAGGAGCATCCGCGGCAAAGCCTCGGCGCTCTACATGCTCGGCGATGTGCTCGACTACTGGTACGAGTACCGCAACTGCGTGCCGCAAGGCTTCGTGCGCTTCTTCGGCGCCCTCGCCGAACTTGCCGACGAGGGGGTTGCCATATACTGGTATGTCGGCAACCACGATGTCTGGCTTTTCGACTACCTGAGCCGGGAAATCGGTCTCACGGTCGTCGACCCCCGCGATGGAGGTGACTTCCGGACCATAGGAGGAAAAGAGTTTTTCCTCGCCCACGGCGACGGCGTGGGGCGTCAGGGGCTTTTCATGCGAATAGCCCGGCCTCTGTTCCGGAGCCGGGTCTGCCAGGCCCTTTACGGCGCAGTCCACCCCCGGTGGACAATAGGCTTCGCCCGCCGGTGGAGCCGCCGGAGCCGTGCGCGCGGCACCCGGCCCGAACGCCTCGACGAATATTACCGCAGGGCTGACGCCCTGCTCGCCGACTTTACCGCCGAGCTCACCACCGCCCATCCTGAGCTCCGTTATATCGTCCTCGGTCACCACCACCGCCCGCAGGAGATGGAATGCGGGGCCGGATGCACCCTCTTTGTTCTCGGCGCGTGGAGCGACCCGGAACCCGTCTACGGGGTTTTCGACGGGGCGAAAATGCGCCTTGAGCCTTTCAAATTGCAAGCCGGGGCAAAATAAACATCTTTTAACACAAACCCCCATCCAGCACTTTAAACCTGCCAATCAACTACTTAACCAGCCATATAAAAACTCCGCCTTCGGACAAAAACCAAAAATATGTTTTCAAACATATCAAAAAGTTTGCTCACCCCCGAAAAAAGGCCGAACTTTGTATCGCAAACCTAAAAACAATCTTTTTTACCTTAGAAATTGTACCTATTGGAAACCAATAAAAAGGAGCACCGTGATGGTGCTCCTTTTTATGTTAAAGGCAGTTTCTTTTTCAATTTTTTCATAATCTCGGAGAAAATTTCTAACTTTGCACTGACCTATCGCCGTGTATCCCGCAAGGGATGGGCAGTGGAGGGTCATCTATATAGATAAGCGTTTGCTTGACGCTTCGTTCTTGAAAAATCCGAAATGTGGCAATTTCAAACTCCATCAAGAACAAAGCAGCGGCGAATGCCATGGGTATGCATATCAGCCATGCCTGACACCGGCCATCCCGTTAACACGGGATGTACTATTGTCGGTCAAGTTGTATACATACAGCGTAGGCTTCACGTTGCTCATTCTATGGAGTTATGGCGCTGCCATATACCGGGATTTGAAGGACGGCAACAAGTTCGGATCCTGCGCTTTTTTTATGGGTAAATAATTCAGTTCGGATCCGGCTGAATGGTGTCGTTTACTCCATGCTGTTCAATTCGATTGAATTCCTGATATTCTTCCCGATAGTCTGCATCCTCTATTGGATTCTGCCACAAAAATTCCGCAATGTATTCCTACTCGTCGCGAGCTATTATTTCTATATGAACTGGGAGCCGGTCTATGCGCTCCTCATACTCTTCTCGACGGTCAGCACCTGGTTTGCCTCGCTGAAAATCGCGGGCACAGACAATCCCCGGACGCGAAAAGCATGGCTGACAGCCTGCCTTGTAGCCAATTTCGGCATTCTGTTCATTTTCAAATATCTGACATTCATCACCACGAGCGTATTCGCCCTGCTGAACGCCACCGGCCTTCGGATGGAGGTACCCGAATTCTCGATACTCCTGCCCGTGGGCATCTCCTTCTATACTTTCCAGGCCGTAGGCTACATCGTGGACGTAATGCGCGGGACCACCAAGCCTACGCATTCGCTGATGAAATATGCGCTCTTCGTCACCTTCTTCCCCCAGCTCGTAGCGGGACCTATCGAAAGGTCGTCGAACCTTCTGCCGCAGTTCGATGAAAAGCACACCTTCAACGGGGTGAACTTTATCGAAGGCCTGAAGCTGATGATGTTCGGCTACTTCATGAAGCTGTGCATCGCCGACAACGTCTCGACCTATGTCGATGCCGTATACAACAACCTCGACCAGCACAACGGCACGAGTGTCCTACTTGCCACCTTCTTCTTCACCTTCCAGATACTCTGCGACTTCGGGGGCTACTCGCTGATAGCCATCGGCGCGGCGAAGTGCATGGGCTTCCGGCTGATGCAGAACTTCCGCCAGCCCTACCTCGCGACGTCGCCCAAGAATTTCTGGCGCCGATGGCACATATCCCTCTCGTCGTGGTTCACCGAATATGTCTACATACCCCTCGGAGGCAACCGCTGCTCAAAGGGGCGGCATATGTTCAATACTATGGCCACTATGCTTGTGAGCGGCCTTTGGCATGGCGCGAACTGGACCTTCGTCCTCTGGGGCGCCTATCACGGCGCGCTCCTCGTCGGAGGGAACCTTATGCGAAAGGCGCCGGACAAGAAGCGCAAGCAATCCGCTCTAAGCAAGGTCATTTCCATCATCTTCACCTTCGTGCTGGTGATGATCGGCTGGGTGTTCTTCAGGGCCAACAGCATAAGCGACGCCTTCAAGGCCTTCGACAAAATGATTGACGAACACGGTCGGCTCTACAACGGTGCGGGAATGCCTACTATCCTTCTTTCGCTCATGCTGATAGGCATACTGATGCTTGTCGAGCTCTACCGTGAGCGGAAAGACTCGCTCCCCATGCAGGAAACCATCTACCGCACGAGCCTTGTCCGCGATGTGCTTTACACGGTGGTGCTCGTTGTCACTATTCTCCTCTGCGGCTCCTTCACGGGCGGCCAGTTCATTTATTTCCAGTTCTGATTATGAAACGTCTTATCATATTCATTCTTGCCACCGTAGCTATTGTAGTGGTCCTTGACGTGGTCTGCGGGAAAGCCATGAAATCATACACGCAGACCCACACCCTTCCGGGCGACTGCGCGGCCATCGACTACACCATCAAACAGGCCGATGAGGAGCTCATCATCCTGGGAAACAGCCATGTGCTCAACAGTCTTATGCCGTCGATTCTAAGCGACTCCTTAGGGATGAGCGTCTACAACGGCGCAAGCAACGGCCAGACGTTGCCCTTCTTCCATTCGATGCTTGAATGCATCCTCGCGCGCCACACGCCAAAAGCCATTATCCTCGGCATCGACGACGGAATTTTCAGTAGCTCAGGCCCCGGCGAACGATACAACATCCTCGCGCCTTACTATGGAATGGGCTATGCAATGATTGACTCCTGTCTCGCCGACGGCTCGATGACGCAGAAGCTCATGATTAATTCCACCTTCTACCGCTTCAACTCCATCTGGTGGCGCATCCTCCTTTATCACATCGTAAAGGATAAGGAGCACTCGGCGGACGGCTTCATCGCCAAACCGGTGCCGGCACAGGCCCCGAAGCGGCATTTGATAGACCAGGACGGAGAAATCAACCCTCAGAGGATGGAAGAATTCCGGGCCATGCTTCAGAAGTGCAGCGACAAGGGAATAAAGGTGGCTGTGTTCATGACCCCTCAATACTACGAAGACCGCACACAGCACACAATCCGCAAGGCTTTGCAGACAGAAATCGCCCATTTTGACAATGCCACGCTTATCGACGACTCCTCCGACTCCCTGTTCATGGCCTCTCCCCGGCTATTTTTCGACAATACGCACCTGAATGCGGAAGGAGCGGAAATCTACAGCCGAATGGCAGCCCCGCGCCTGAAAAAGTTCCTGCTCGGGGAGGTTTTATCAGATAAAAAACAGTAAATTTGCCCTCGATATGAAACTCATAAGATTTCTTCTGCTTCTTCTTGCGGCCTTCATTCCGGGGGCGTGCTCGGAAAGCCCCATGACTTACCGCTTCATCGGCGACTCGCTTGTCACCCGCTGGGACCTCCAGTCCAGCTTCCCTACCCTTATAACCTCCAACTGCGGAAAATCGGGCAGCGGAATCGAACATCTTCAGGCCTACGCCGGAAAATGCGAGGGGCAGACCGTGACTGTAATGAGCGGCACCAACAACTGCCACTCGCTCTCCACCCGTGAGCTCTGCGAGGCCTATGCGCGGGAATATGTCGACGCCCTCGAAGCATTCGGAGCCGGGCGGGTGTACGTTTTCTCCATTCTTCCCCGCCACTTTCAGGGGAAAGAGGAAGCCCAGGCCAATGTCAACATCCGAATGATGAACGAATGCATTCGGACCGAGCTCGCCGGGCGAGGCAATTCCACCATAGTCTATCTTGATGTCTATCATGAATTCCTCGACAAGGACGGAAAACTGAACGTCAATCTAAGCTACGACGGGCTGCACCTCAACCCGGAGGGCTACGAAATACTCACCGACAAACTGAACAAAGAAATATTATGAAGCTGCGTCTGATTCTACTGCTTGCCCTCACCACCCTTTTCGGCTACTCGGCCTCCGCACAATGGGCTGTCGGCATGAGGGACACCCGATACATCAATGTCAATTACACCTTCGCGAAAAACTGGAATGTGAAATTCGAACAAAGCATCTATGCCGAAAAAATCGGATTTCAATATTTCAGACTATATGCGTCGTACAACAGGTCTTTCGGCCGGGTGTCGGTGAAAGGTGAGCCATACTACGGCATGACCTACAACAACAACTACCGCAACCTCGGTCTGAACATCGACGGGAAGGTCGAAGCGCTTAAATGGCTCGCCGTCCGCGCGGGCTTCACCCCGCACTACGATTCGGAACTTGGCTACAAGAGCCTCTACGCGGCCTCGCTCGAGTTCAACTGCACCAAACAGATAGCCGTGCTCGCTACGGCCACCAATCGCCCGGAATACCGTATGCCGGAAAACAGAATCCGCGGAGGCTTCAGATTCAAAGTCAAGAACCTCTTTGTCCAGCCCGAGATATCCATTCCGGTCAACGGCGACGAAGGGCGCAACATCCGCTTCCTCGCATCGATGGGATATACGTTCTGAGAACCTTTGAGATAAAGGGTTTTAGGTCCTTGGCACAAAAGTTCAAATTTGCAATCGAACAATTTTGACAGAACTACAGAAGGTGAGGCATAATTCAAGTTCGCCCGGTCGGGGCGGACGCGTCATGGCGCTTGCCTACTGTCTTTCAATAGTTTAGAGGGGGTAATTTGATAATATTTTCTACCATTTTTTAGCACAGCCTCAATAACCAGCTAAGAACCAATGTCTTGCAGAAGGACGCACGAGCCGTGCGTCCCTACAGTTCGGGGATTTTCAATACATTATATATCAGATAATAAAGGGGCAGAATTGATTTTTTGTTTTGGCGGTGTAGGAATGTCAAAATTTTTACCTAAATTTGTGGAAAGATTTACTGTGATGAAAAGGTTTTTAATGACTCTTTGTGTCGCTCTTTTCGGTGCGGTGGCTTTGGTTGCCGCGGAGCGGTCTTATTCTATTGTTTTCGGAGCTCCGACGGCCGACACGAATTCACTTACCAACGATAATTTCGTCGAGAAGGCGGTCAAGGAGGGCGCTGGGTTCATCGACAAGGTGACGAGCGTGGTGCGCGTTTTCCCGGAGACGGACGGCATCAAGATGTCGTCATCGAGCAAAAACGGCAAATTCAACATCCAGCTCGCCAAGACGGCACAGGTCGTTGCCACGCGCATAGTTGTAAGCGCGCGCCGCTTCGACAATGACCGCGACGCGGAGGCTAACATAATGCTCAATTCGGAAATCCTCGAGGTCCCGGCCCTCGATTGGGCCGACTACACTCTGGCCATCCCCTCGCGGCCCGAAAAGACGCTGACAAACCTCATCGTCGACGCCGAGCACCGCCTCTACATAGAAAGCATTACCGTGTACTACGACGACCGTCAGGGCACAGTCGACCCCGTTCTCGAGACAGTCGCCGCACCGGTTTTCTCTCCGGCTGCCGGCTCAGTATCGGCCGGAACAGCCGTGGAAATCACCACCGCGACCTCCGGCGCCTCTATCTACTACACCGTCGACGGTGCGGCTCCTTCGACCGGCGCCACCCTCTACACTGAACCTGTCATCATCAATCAGGACCTCACCCTCAAGGCTTTTGCAGTAAAAGAGGGTATGAATCCGAGTGCCGCCACGGAGGCCGTCTACACCGTCCGCAACGCGTCCGCGAGCCTTACGGCCACTTTTGACTTCACCAATCCAGCCGGGCTCAATCCCGCAGTGGCCGAGCCCGCGCAGAAAGAATCCGTCGACCTAAACGGCCGCTCCTTCAGCGACGGCGACGTGACCGTGACTTTCACCGCCGGAGAGAGCGGCAACACCCACGTGCGCCTCTATCACTCCTACGACGCCGGAATCGACCTTCGCCTCTACGACGGCGACGCAATGACCGTGCGCACCTCCAATCCGTCCCTGTCCATCCGCGAAATCCGCTTCACGATGTCGCTCAGCGGCGCGAGCACCGGCTCAAACGACATAAATCTCATTCCCTCCACGGGCGAATACACCTGGGACACGGAAACATGGCTCCCCGACGAGGGCGAGAATGTGCAGTTCGTGGACCTCACCTCGGCCATGCAGAGCCGTATCGCCACGATGACCGTGACCCTCGACCGCACCACCGGCATCTCCGGGCTCCGGCCCGACCACGACCACGAGGCCGTCTTCTACACGATAATGGGGCGCCGCGTTTCCGCCGCCACCCTAAAGCCGGGGCTCTATATCAGAGTCCGCGACAACAAGGCCGAGAAAGTCTACGTCCGCTCAAACTGATTTTAACTGACGAAAAAAAGCACCGCCGGCAAACTATAAGGGGACCCCGGCGGTTTTTATATTGAAAGGCCCTACTGACGGGCCCGCACGTTTCTTCATCCATTTCATCACGAAGTACTAAACCTCGGAAAAACAATCCTACGGACGTGAAAGCTGTCACCGTCATACGCAGAATTTTCGGCACCATCGCGGGCATAGCGCTCGCGGGGGGCCTGTTGCTTGTCGGACTTGTCATGCTTCTCTACTCTCCCTGGGCCCAGCACCGCCTGCGCGAAAGCGTCAATGCGGCATTTGGCCCCGGAAACGAGACCGAGCTCCACGTCGATTCCCTCGCTCTCCACTTCCCTCTCGAGGTGGAACTCGCGGGCCTGAGCGTGAAAATGGCCGGAGGAATGGACATCCGCGCCGAGCGCGCCAGCCTCGACGTCGCTCTCCTGCCCCTCCTTGTCGGAAAAGTGAGGATAGACGAAGCCGTACTCCGCGGGGGCTCCTACGCCATGGGGGCGCCGGACTCCTCCATGTGGCTCACCATCGACGCCGACTCCCTCGGCATAGCTCCGGCCACGGTGCGCCTCCGCGACATGGACATCAGCCTTGATGAAGCCTCCATCGCAGGAGGACGGATGCGCCTGGTGATGAATCCCGACACTACGCCGCCCACTCCTCCGGCCCCGCCGACGCAGATGAGCTTCACGCTCGGAAAAATCCATCTCTCCGACTTCGTCTACACCATGCGGATGATGCCCACAATCGACTCCCTTACCGCGCGCATACCCTCCGCAACGCTTGAGGGCGGCACAGTGGACCTCTACCGACAGCGCATTACCTTAGGCACCTTCACGGGAACAGGCCTCGACGCCGCATACATCGCTCCGAGCGCCGAGGCCGTAGCGGCCTTCGGCCCGGTGCCCGTGCCCCCAGCCCCCGATTCTGCCTTCACCGTTCTCCCCTGGATTGTGGAAATCGACACCGTAGGCTTCACAGGCGCCCGCGGGCTGTACACCACCGCCGGATACAAGCCCACTCCCGGCCTCGACTTCGGTTACATCGAAGCCGACAGCATGACCATCGGCGTGCGCCATTTCTACAACGAGGCCACCACCGTGCGTGTACCCCTCAGCCTTGCCGCGACCGAGCGATGCGGACTGCGCCTCAACGCACACGGCACACTCGACATAGACTCCGTTGCCTTGAATTTCAGACAATTCGCCGTAAACACCCCCGCGGGCACCGACATCGCTTTCAAGGGAATGATGGGTATGGGCGACCTTATGAGCGACCCCTCGCTTCCTGTCGCTCTCGATGCATCGGCCGCCCTCGCTCCCGCCGACCTCCACGCCATGTTCCCGGTGTTCATGCCTTACTGGGCCGCGCTACCGCCCCGCGAACCGGTCCGTCTCAGAGCCGACATCGGGGGCACGATGGGAGCTCTCGCCATCGACACCCTGAGCCTCGCCCTCAACCGCTGCGTCTATCTTGACGCCCACGGGCGCGTCGGCTCCCCCGCCGACCCCGACAGACTCTCCGGCCATATCGACCTACGCGGCCGGATAGTGAACGCCGACCGCTTCAAGCCCCTCTTCCTTGACAAAGAAACCGCCAAATCCGTGGCCATTCCGCCCCTGACGCTCTCCGGGGCCGTCGACATGCGGCGCGGTGGCATCGTCGACGGCAAGCTCACAGCCAAAACGGGCAAGGGAGTGCTCAAACTCATAGCCGACTGGAACTCGCGCCTCGCCGACTACGACGCAACCATCACCGCCGACGATTTACCCGTCCAGGCCTTCATGCCTCTGGCCGGCGTCAGCGACCTCACTGCCCGCGCCTCGATAAAGGGACACGGCTACGACCCCTTCCTCGCAGCCACCGAAATGGACGCCTCAGCCACTATAAACTCGGCGAGCTACGGCGGCTACACCTATTCGGGAATCGACGCCACGGCCCGGCTCAGCGGCGGAAAAGCCGACGTACACCTCCAGTCAGCCGACAACGGCCTCGACTTCACACTCGACGCCTCCGGAAACCTCGACGGCGACGTATACCGCTGGACTGCCGAACTCGACGGCTCATACATCGACCTGCAGACCCTCAAGTTCTCAGACGTCCCGGCCTCCATCGAGACACGCCTCTCCGCCTCGGCGGAAATCGGCCCCGGGATGAACAATATCCTTGCCGACGTCAGGCTCCACGACCTTTTCTATCGTCGCGAAGAAAGCACCATAGCCCTCTCGGATGTCGTAGCCCGCTTCACGGCACGTCCCGACTCAGGAGTGGCCCTCGACCTTGACAACCGCGACCTTGCCGCCCGTTTCCGCTCGCCGGCGTCGCTCGACTCCCTTCTCAACCGCTTCAGCGCCGTCGCGTCCCTCCTCGACGCACAGATCGCCGGCCGCGACATCCGCATCGACCCCCTCCGCCGCACACTTCCGCACTTCAACTTCACCCTCAAGGGCGCGAACTCAAACCTCATCAACGACCTTCTGCGGCCCTCAGACATGGCCATTCAGTCGATAAGTCTGAAAGCCCACAACGACTCCATCCTCGCCCTCAACGGCCGTATCCTCGATTTCAATTCAGGCACCACGCGCATCGACACCATCTACCTCGCCGCAGGACAGTTCCGCGACCATCTCCACTTCCTGGCAGGAATCGGCAACCGTCCCGGCACCCTCGACGCCCTGGCCCGCGTGTGGGTTCACGCCACCGTCGACGGAAACAAGGCACGCCTCGGCCTGCGACAGCGAAACATCAAGGGCGACATAGGCTTCCAGCTCGGGTTCAAGGCCGAACTGGCCGACTCCGCCGTAACCGTAAACGTCGACCCCTTCAAGCCCATCATCGGCTACCAGCAATGGGAGGCAAATCCCGACAACTTCATCGAATACTACTTCCCGACCGGCCATCTCGACGCGAACCTCCACATGTCCGGCGGCAAATCGTCCATCGCCGTATACACCGTGGGTGAAGACGAAGCCCACGAGGGGCACAGCGGGCATTCCCACGACCGCCAGGAGGACCTCATCGTGAAACTCGGCGACATACACATCCAAGACTGGATTTCGCTCAATCCCTTCGCTCCGCCTATGACCGGCGACGTAAACGCCGACCTGAGACTGAACCGTTCCTCGGGTACCCTTCTGGGTCAGGGAACGGCAGGAATCACCAACTTCTACTACGACCGGCAGAAAGTGAAGGATATGTCCGCGGCCTTCAACGTAGCGGCAAACATGGCGGGACAAATCAACGCGCATGCCACACTGAGCTTCGACGGCCGAAAGGTGATGGACCTCAGCGGCGCCCTCAACGACTCCACCAGCACTTCTCCCCTCGCCATGGGCCTCAGCCTCATAAGCCTTCCGCTCGATGTCGCCAATCCGTTCATCCCTAAGACCGTGGGACGTCTCCGCGGCACTCTGAACGGCTCCATGGACGTCAGCGGGAAATCCGACTCGCCGATTCTCAACGGCTGGATGGCATTCGACTCCACGGCCGTGAAACTCACCATGACCGGCACGGAGTATGCCTTCAACGAGGTGAAGATTCCTGTCGAGGACTCTAAGATGATATTCAAGGGCTTCACCATCTCCGGCACCAACGACAAGCCCCTCACCGTCAACGGCACCGTCGACCTCCGCGATTTCGCGAATCCGGGCGTCGACCTGCGGCTCAGGGCCCGCGGAACACAGATTGTAAACACCAGCCGTGCGCGTGCCGGAGCCGATGTGTTCGGCAAAGCCTTCATCGACCTCGACGCGTCGGCCCGCGGCGACATGAGCTTCATGGCCGTCGACGCCGCGCTGAAGATTCTCCCGGGGACAAACGTCACATACGTAATGCCCGACGCGACGAGCGAAATCGCGAACTATTCGACCGGCGAGCTCGTGAAATTCGTGAACTTCACCGATTCCGTAGCGATGGCGCGTGCGGACTCCGTGGCCCAGCCTTCCATGGCCATGATGCTCGACGCGCTTCTCACCATCGAGGACGGCTCCGTGATAAACGTCGACCTCAGTGCCGACGGCAAGGACCGCGCGAGCATTCAGGGCACGGGAACGCTGAACTACACCATGACACCGCTCTCAACAGGGCGCCTCACCGGGCGTCTCGACCTCAACGGAGGCTTCGTCCGCTACACGCCGCCCCTCATGTCCGAAAAGCTCTTCACCTTCCAGGAAGGCAGCTACGTGGCCTTCAACGGCGACATGATGAACCCCACCATCAACGTCCACGCCACGGACGTCGTCAAGGCCAACGTAACTCAGGAAGGCCAGAACTCGCGCCTCGTGAACTTCGACGTCAAACTCGGAGTAACCGGCACGCTCAACAACATGAACGTGGCATTCGACCTTGCCACAAACGACGACATCACCGTGACCAACGAGCTTCAGAGCATGAGCCCCGAGCAAAGAGCCAACCAGGCCATGAACCTACTCATCTACAACGTCTACACCGGACCCGGAACGTCCGGAAACGCATCCCTCGGCGGAAATCCCCTCTTCTCCTTCCTCGAGAGCCAGCTCAATTCCTGGGCCGCCAATACAATCAAGGGCGTTGACCTCTCGTTCGGCATCAACCAGTACGACAAGACCGTCGACGGATCGACTTCCTCAACCATGAGCTACAGCTATCAGGTGTCGAAGTCGCTCTTCAACGACCGCTTCAAGATTATCGTGGGCGGCAACTACTCCACCGACGCCAACGCCGACGAGAACTTCTCGCAGAACCTCATCAGCGACATCTCCCTCGAATACTTCCTGAACGAGAACCGCACCATGTACGTGCGCCTCTTCCGCCACACGGGCTATGAGAGCATCCTCGAGGGCGAAGTCACACAGACAGGTGTAGGCTTCGTCTACCGGCGGAAGATTCTGCGCCTCTCCGACCTCTTCCGCCCCTTCAGGAAGAAGAAGGACGCGTCCGACGACCAGATTCCCGAACTCCCGGAAGCCCCGATGCCTCCGGCCCCGCAAACAGCAGAAAGCAATGAATGACACTCGCCGAAAATTCTCCATACGACGTCTTCTGACGCCCGTCGTGCTCCTGCTCCTGATGCTCGCAGGGGCTTCGTGCTCGACCACGCGGAAGATTCCCGACGACAACCTGCTGTACACCGGCCTGAAGGGCGTCACCTTCCATTCGCCGGACAGCGTGCGCCTCCCTGCCGACATGAAGTCGGCGATTACGGACGCCGTGAACGTGCGCCCCAACAACTCCGTGAGCATTCTCGGCTACGTATGGCGCTATCCTTTCCCGCTCGGCCTCTGGGTCTACAACAACTGGCCGAACCCCGAGAAAGGCTTCCGCCACTGGCTTTACGAGAAACTTGTGGAGGAGCCCGTACTGATGTCCGACGTGCGTCCCGAACTTCGCACCCACATGATCGAGCAGATTCTCGACAACAACGGATTCTTCAGCGGCACCGCCACCTACGACTACGTGCAGGGGCGCAACAAGAAGAAAGCGAAGCTCAGGTATACGGTAAATTCAGGCCCCGGCTACCCCGTCGACACCGTCGAGCTCCTGCCCGACACCTGCCATCTCTACCACGTCATCGACTCGCTCGCCCGGGCCGACAGGTACCTCGCCGCGGAGTCGCCCCGCTTCTCCACCGACTCACTCAACATCGCCCGCACGAGAATAGTCAACGGACTCAGGAACAGAGGCTACTATTTCTTCACTCCCAACTTCATCGAATTCCTGGCCGACAGCATCGTCCGCAGGCAGCACATTGCCCTGCGCCTGACCCTGGCGTCCAACATGCCGAAATTCGCGCGCCAGCTCTACACTACGGGAAACGTCACAGTCCACCTCGACAGATACCAGGGCGGCGGCACACCCGACACTATTCAGACAAAACGCGCGCTCCTGATCCAGATGAAGCCCTCCCGCTTCCGCAAAGGCATCCTCGACGAGAGCATCACATTCCGCAAGGGACGCGTGTTCTCCGTCCGAAACATGGACCGCACGCAGAGCCGCCTCTCGCGGCTCGGGATTTTCAACGCAATCGACATCCAGCCACGCGTCGACTCCACCACGATTGGCTCCCGGGTCCTCGACGTCGACATCTACGCCACCTTCGATTCCCCTCTCGAAGCATCGATAGAAGTAAACGCCTCCTCCAAGTCAAATTCCTACATCGGCCCGGGAATCACCCTCGGCCTCACGAACAAGAACATCTTCGGAGGTGGCGAACAGCTCTCGGTGAAGCTCACCGGGGCCTATGAATGGCAGACCGGCCACGGACGCAAAGGCAGCGTCTTCAACTCCTACGAGGTAGGACTCAACGCCGCCCTCGCATTCCCGCGGCTCATAGCCCCGAAATTCTTCCGCGGCACGAGGCGGGAACTCAACTGGACCCGCATAAACCTCGGCGCCGACCTCCTCAACCGTCCGCACTATTTCAAGATGGCGCAGTTCAACACCGGCATCAGCTACGACTGGCGCTACCGCCGTCACGTGTCGAACACGTTCACGCCCCTGAAGATTACCTACACGAAACTTATCCACACGACGGCCGAGTTCGATTCGATCATGGACGCCAATCCCGCCGTGGCCCAGAGCTTCCGAAGCCAGTTCATTCCGCAGATGCAGTTCTCTTACGTCTACGACCGGGCCTTCGGCCGCGACAACACCCTCAACTGGTCCTTCACCGTCCAGGAAGCCGGCAACATCTTCTGGGGCCTCTACCGCGCCTGCGGCGTCAAGGGAGAGAAACGCCTCTTCGGCCTCCCCTTCTCGCAGTTCGTGAAAGGACAGGCACAGCTCGTCTGGGGACGCCGGCTCGGAAAGGGCGACCACTGGCTCGTCTCCCGAGTGGCCGCCGGAGCGGCCCACGCCTACGGAAACTCATCCCAGGTCCCATATTCCGAACAGTTCTATATCGGCGGCGCCAACTCCGTCAGGGCCTTTACGGTCCGTAGCATCGGCCCCGGCTCCTACCGCGGCCCGGAGGGCTCCCAGGCCATCGACAACTTCGACCGCACAGGCACATTCAAGTTCGAGGCCAACGTCGAATACCGCTTCCCCATCATAGGCCCGCTTCACGGCGCTCTATTCGTCGACTCCGGCAACATCTGGCTTCTGAAGTCCGACAAGATGCGCCCGGGCGGCACGCTCAAAGCCTCGAACTTCCTCAAGGACCTCGCGCTCGGCACGGGCTGCGGCCTCCGCGTGGACATCAGCATGCTCGTGGTACGCGCCGACCTCGGCATCGGAATCCACTGCCCCTACGACACGGGTAAACGCGGATACTACAACATGGAATCATTCAAAAAATCCCTGGCCTTCCATCTCGCCATCGGATATCCTTTCTAAAGCCATGAATATCAAGAACAACTTCAGCAAGCAGCATCTTCAGGCCCTTTTCGGACGAGCCAAAGGCTTCTTCGACCTCAACGGATTCCTCATCCCGCAGGCCGAGGCCGAAGCCGCCATCCGCGAAGGCGTCTCCTTCCGCGGAATCAACATCCTCGTGCTCATTGTGGCGATTTTCATCGCCTCCCTCGGCCTGAACACCAACTCCACGGCCGTCATCATAGGCGCCATGCTCATCTCCCCGCTCATGGGGCCGATCATCGGGCTCGGACTCGCGGTCGGCATCCACGACTTCGAGCTGATGAAGCGCTCGTTCCGCAATCTCTTCATGGCCACCGTCTTCTCCGTGGCCACCTCATGCCTCTATTTCCTCCTCTCTCCCGTCAACGAAGCCCACAGCGAGCTCCTGGCCCGCACCTCGCCGACAATCTACGACGTCTTCATCGGTTTCTTCGGCGGCGCCGCCGGAATTCTCGCCATCGGCTCCAAGAACAAGGGCAACGTCATTCCGGGCGTCGCAATCGCCACGGCCCTCATGCCCCCGCTCTGCACCGTCGGCTACGGCCTCGCCACCCTCCAGCCCCAGTATTTCCTCGGAGCCCTCTATCTTTTCTTCATCAACAGCGTGTTCATTGCCTGCGCCACTACAATAGGCGTCAAGTTCATGAAATACGCCCCCAAGGCCTTCTCCAATCCCGTGCGCGCCAGGAAAGTGCGCCGGATCGTGCTCACCATAGCTCTCCTCACGATGGTGCCCGCCGTGTATCTGACATGGTCGATGTACGTACAGAACAACTTCCGCCAGAACTGCGAGCGCTTCGTAAGCCAGGAATTCGATTTCCCGGACACTCAGGTGCTCAGCGAAAAATCATCATACTCCAAAAAGGGCAAGACGCTCACCGTGGCGCTCGTCGGACGCATTCTTCCACAGGACTCCCTCCTCTTGGCAATGGAAGACAAACTCGGCCACTACGGCCTCGCCGGCACACATCTGCGCATCATCCAGGGCGACGCCCCCGCCGTCTCGGCCTCAGACATGGCCCAGGCCTCGTCGAGCATGCTCCGCGATATGTACACCGTCACTCAGGGCACAATCACGCGCCAGCAGCTCGAAATCGACTCCCTCCAGCGCGTGTGCGCCTCGGTGCTCGCTTCCGACACTATAGCCGTGGCTATAGCACCCGAGCTGAGGGTGATTTTCCCGACCATTACGGCATTCTCCGTGACCTCGAGCGTGTCCTGCGACCCGTCGACAGGCGCCCGCGACACCCTGGAGCTCGCCCTCGTCAGCACGTCGGCCCCCATGCGCGCCCAGGAGCGCCAGAAATTCCTTGAATACCTCCGCGCCCGCCTCAGCCTCAAGGAGCTCCCGACCCTCGTCGAACTCCCCAAGGGGAAATAACCGGAGGGCTATAATTCGGTCATCAGGAACTTGCGGAGATGGACGTGGTGAATGCCCGGATATTCGGGCATTTCACCCGTGACAGGATCCATCGACACGACATACTTGGGATAATTGTCCCTGATGGCCGCGAGATTGCCGAACTCGCGGTCGATAGTTTCCTGCGAAGCAAGGAGATATGCGACCTGCACATATATTGTCTGCTCTCCGCGGGTTGCTACGAAATCGATTTCTCCGACGCGGAGGATGCCGACGGTAACCTTGTACCCGCAAATCCGGAGGTGGTTGTACACCACGTTTTCCATCACCTTCTCAATAGAACCGCGAAGGTTGAATCCGCAGAGATAGTTCCTAAGTCCATGGTCGGCAAAATAATATTTGTCGAGCAGTTCAAACAGCTTCTTTCCATGAAGGTCATAGCGCGGCACGTTATGAATGAGCAATGCGTTGGAAAGGAAGCGGATGTATGACGCGGTTGTAGCCGCACCACTCTTGTCGCCGGTCGAAGACATATATTTCGAGATACTCGAGGCTGAAATAAGCTTCCCCATGTTGTCGGCAAGGAAACGCAAAAGATTTTCAAGGAATGTCACGTTCCTGATATTTTCACGGGCCACGACATCCCGCATCAGAATGGTGTTATAGACTCCCTGGAGATAGTCCCGGACCTGCCCCTCGTCTGAAATATCGAAATTGCGCAATCCGGGCAGACCGCCAACCCGCAGATAGCTCAGCAAACTGTCCTCGGAGTCTGCAAGGCCATGAAACCTCAGGAATTCCCCATAGCCAAGGCTGTATACCGGCATTTCTATGTGTCTGCCCGCGAGACGGGTACTCAGTTCCGAAGAAAAGACATAGGCATTGCTGCCCGTAGCCACAATCTGACAGCGCTCCTCAGCATGGAGGCTTCGGAGAGCGTTCTCATAGCCCTCTATATCCTGAACTTCGTCAATGAGAAGATAATTCTCCGCGCCGGGCTCCAGTGTTTCAGCGGCGAGGCGATATAAGTCGTCAGAGGTCCTGATGGCGCTGAAATTCTGAAGCTCCTTGTTTATATACAGGATTTTGGCGTCAGGACGCTCTGCTTCGAGTCGCTGTTTTAACAAGCGCAAAAGGAAGCTCTTGCCAACGCGACGCTGGCCGACTAAAATCAGCATCATCCCGCGGTTCAGGCGCGAGAGGATATGTTCGGTATATCTTGGACGGTCAATCATGATTTCCGCAGTTATATGTTTTGATGCAAAAGTACGCATTTATATCGTACAAACCAAACAAATTTTGTAAAAGTGCATACTTATAACGCATACTTCTGACAGATTTCAGAAAAGTGCGCGATTATAATGCACGCTTTTGCAGTTTTTTTTGAGGACGAGGGGCAGCCGGAATCGGTGGGCGGGGCCGAACCTTCGGTTATGGCCGGGCGTTTTTATTTAGATTAATAATAGTTTATGCCATGGCTCAGTTTCTTCCTGACGACAGCAAGACTCAGTTTGCGACGCCTCCCGAAGGCGCCGACTGGGCGTTGGCACGCTTTGTACGGCGGAATTTCCGGCCACAGGGCGCCCCGCTCCTTCTGTCCCTCTCGCTCGCTACCGGAATTTTCGCCGGTGTAGCCGCGTGGCTCTTCAAACTCGCCATCGCATGGGTCTCCACCCTTGTCACATCCCGGCTCCGCATGGAGGGCATGAACCCCTGGCTCATAGCCGTGCCGGTGCTCGGCATCTGCATCTCGGGCCTGATTATGCGGAAAGTCCTCCGGACAAACATCTCCGACGGTGTCGACCAGATAAAGGTGGGCCTTGAAAAAGGACATTTCTATCTGCGGGCGAGGCGCATCCTCACTCCGCTGGCGGCATCGACAATCACCCTCGGCTTCGGAGGCTCCGCAGGCTCCGAAGGCCCGATAGCCAGTTCGGGAGCCGCAATCGGAAGCAACCTCGGCCGTATCTTCGGCGTCGACGCCGAGACGGTGCGTCTGCTGGTTGCTATCGGAGCCGGAGCGGGCATCGCGGCCATTTTCAAGGCTCCGGTCGGAGGGATGTTCTTCGTGATTGAATGTCTGGCCGTCAGCCTCTCGGCCACAGCCGCCATAGGTCTGGCAATAGCATGCCTCAGCGGAGGAATGATAGCATATGCCCTCTCGGGAGGCCTCACCGACATCAACTACGCCGGAACAATAGTTTTCGACGCCCGCATGATGTTCGTATCGACGATTCTCGGAGTGTTCTGCGGACTCTACGCCCTCTACTATTCCTGGGGAATGAACATTGCCAGAACGCGCCTCGCCGCCGTGAACCGCCCCTGGGTGCGTAACCTTGCCGCAGGCCTCACCATCGGTATTCTGCTCTTCATTTTTCCCACTCTGTACGGAGAGGGATACGGAGCCCTGGAGCGCATCGTAAACGGCAACGACTCCACCGTCATCCAGGACTCGCCCTTCGCCGCGCTCGGCGCGGCCATCCACGCAGGGCCGCCCATTCTCGTCGTAGCCGGAATCCTTCTGGCCAAGTGCTGGGCCTGCGGCGCTACGGTGCACGGCGGGGGTGTGGCCGGAGAGTTCGCGCCCACACTGTTTGCCGGGGCCATGGCCGGGCTTCTATTCGCACTTGTTGCGAACCTCATTCCAGGCGTGGAGTTGCCGGAGGCCCACTGTGCCCTCTTCGGAATGGCGGGAGCGATGGCAGGCATAATCCGCGCTCCCTTCATGGCCATTTTCGTCGCCACGGAAATGACAGGCTCATACGCTTCGCTCCTCCCGATATCCATCTGTGCCATTTTCTCCTATTTAACTGTCTGGATTGTCAGAAACAGGATTTTTGGCTATCCGAAAAAATAATGTTATTTTTGCACAAAACTCCGCAAGACACACATATGATTGAACATACACCCCCCGGGCAGGAACTCCCGGAACGCGCAATTCTCGTCGGACTGGTAACTCCCCGTCAGGACGAACTCAAGGCCACGGAATATCTCGCCGAACTGGCTTTTCTCGCCGACACCGCAGGCGCCGACACCGTAGAGACCTTTCTCCAAAAGCTCGAATATCCCAACCCACGCACATACGTGGGCACCGGCAAGCTCGAGGAAATCAAGAAATACGTCGAGGACAACGAAATCGGAATGGTGATTTTCGATGACGACCTCACCACCAAACAGGTCGCCAACATCGAGAAAGAACTTCAGGTGAAAATCCTCGACCGCACAAGCCTCATCCTCGACATCTTCGCGCGCCGCGCCCAGACGGCCAACGCCAAGACTCAGGTCGAGCTCGCCCAGTACCAGTACCTTCTCCCGCGCCTGACGCGCATGTGGACCCACCTCGAGCGCCAGCGCGGCGGCATCGGCATGCGAGGCCCGGGCGAGACGCAGATCGAGACCGACCGCCGCATAATCCTCGACAAGATTGCGCGTCTCAAGGAAGAGCTCAAGGCCATCGACCGCCAGAAGGCCGTACAGCGCAAAAACCGCGGAAAGCTCACCCGCGTGGCCCTCGTCGGCTACACCAACGTCGGCAAGTCCACCCTCATGAACCTCCTCAGCAAGAGCGACGTCTTCGCCGAGAACAAACTCTTCGCCACGCTCGACACAACGGTGCGCAAAGTCACAATCGACAACCTTCCCTTCCTCCTCACCGACACCGTAGGTTTCATCCGCAAGCTCCCGACCCATCTCGTGGACTCCTTCAAGAGTACCCTCGACGAAGTCCGCGAAGCCGACATCCTCGTCCACGTGGTCGACATCTCCCATCCCAACTTCGAGGAACAGATCGAAGTCGTCAACAAGACCCTCGCCGAAGTGTGCGGCGGTGCTGACAAGCCGACACTCCTCGTCTTCAACAAAATCGACGCATTCACCTACAAGCCGAAGGACGCGGATGACCTCACACCCCGCACCCGCGAAAACGCATCCCTCGAAGAACTGAAAGAGACCTGGATGGCGCGCATGAACGACCAGTGCGTCTTCATCTCCGCAAAGAAAGGGACCAACATCGACGAGCTCAAGCAGCGCCTCTACGAAATGGCCAAAGAAGTCCACCTCACCCGCTTCCCCTACAACGACTTCCTCTACCAGAAATACGACGACCTCCCCTCAGAGGAGTGAGGGAGTGAGGGACCGAGACACCCAGGCCAATCACATCAATACCTCAGTTATCGTATTGTAGTATGCACGGCTCGTGCGTCCTACAGTTCGAAGATTTCGGCACCATCGTCGAACAACTGTAGCGCAATTATACTTGAGCTTGACTCGCTCCATACTGGAACTAAAAAGCGCCGGGGCTGTGCGGATTTCGCACAGCCCCGGCTGGTATTTTAGAGGACGAGGGATTAGTCCTGATTGAGGTTCACGCGCTTGAAGGAAACGGCTACGAGGCCCTTCTGAGCTTTCTCAAGGTAGGCGCCGATGGTGAGGGTGGCGTCCTTGATGAATTCCTGCTCCATGAGGCAGTTTTCCTTGAAGTACTTGTTCACACGACCGTTGGCGATGTTCTCGATCATCTGTGCGGGGAGGTTGGCAGCCTTGGCGGCGGCGGCTTCGGCCATAATCTTACGGCCGCGCTCGGCGTCTTCCTCGGTGATCCAGCCCTTGGAGATGTTGGAGTTGATGTGGTCCTCGCTGTCGAAGTGGTTGGGGTTGAGGCCGGCCTTCTTGAGGGCGGCTTCGGCAGCCTTGCGGATCTGCTCTTCCTTGGTCTTCTCGATAGCGACGGTGCGCTCTGTCTCGATGATGTGTGCGGGCACTTCCTCACGGCATACAGCCACGGGGTTCATGGAAGCGACCTGCATTGCCACGTCCTTTGCAACCTGGGCGTCTACGCCCTCTTCGTTGAAGCCAACGATGGTGGAGAGCTTGTTGCCGAGGTGGTTGTAAGAAGCGGTGGCGGGAGCCTCAAGCCATTCGTAAACGCTGAGCTCGACCTTCTCGCCGGTCTTGCCGGACTCTTCAGTGATGAAGTCGGCAACGGTGAGACCATCGATAGTGAGAGCCTTAACTTCGTCGAGCGACTTGGCCTTTGCAGCCATTGCGGCATCAAGAAGTTTCTGGGTAGCGGCTACGAAAGTGGCGTTCTTTGCTACGAAGTCGGTTTCGCAGTTGAGAGCCACGATGGCGGCGAAGTTTCCTTCGTGTGCGGAAAGGACGCAGCCTTCGGAAGCCTGGCGGTCTTCGCGCTTGGCGGCAACGGCCTGTCCCTTCTTGCGGAGAATCTCGACGGCGGCCTCGATGTCGCCGTTGGTTTCCGTGAGTGCTTTTTTGCAGTCCATCATGCCTGCGCTCGTGATGTTGCGGAGCTTGGTGATGTCTGCGAGTGTAACAGCCATATTGTTGTTGAGTGTTTTTTGTACGGTTTGAAAAATTGGAGCTTATTCAGCGGCGGGAGCTTCGGCAGCGGGAGCCTCTGCGGCCTCAGCGGCAGGAGCCTCGGCTTCGGGAGCATTGCGGCGCACGCGACGGCGCTCACGCTTGGGAGCGGCGGCAGCGGGAGCCTCTTCCTCTGCGGGGGCGTCGAGCTTCTCGGCCTTGCGCTCTTCGAGACCTTCGGCCATAGCCTTCACGAGGGTGCCGGCGATGAGCTCGATGCTCTTGGATGCGTCGTCGTTAGCGGGAATCACGAAGTCCACGTTGGTGGGGTCGGAGTTGGTGTCGACCATAGCGAAGACGGGAATGCCGAGACGGTTGGCCTCAGCCACGGCGATGTGTTCCTTATGAACGTCAACGACGAAGAGAGCGGAGGGAAGGCGGTTGAGGTCGGCGATGGAGCCGAGAGTCTTCTCGAGCTTTGCGCGCTGACGGGTCACCTGAAGGCGCTCGCGCTTGGAAAGATTGTCGAATGTGCCGTCCTTGAGCATCTTGTCGATGTTAGTCATCTTGCGCACGGCCTTGCGGATTGTCGGGAAGTTGGTGAGCATGCCGCCGGGCCAGCGTTCGATAACGTAGGGCATGTTGATGGACGAGGCGAGGTCGGCAATCACCTGCTTGGCCTGCTTCTTGGTTGCCACGAAGAGCACTTTCTTGCCCTGCTTGGCGATGTTCTTGAGCGCAGCTGCGGCTTCGTCAACTTTTGCTGCGGTCTTGTAGAGGTCGATTATGTGGATACCGTTTCTCTCGATGAAGATGTACGGTGCCATTGCGGGGTTCCATTTGCGTTTGAGGTGTCCGAAGTGGCAGCCTGCTTCAAGGAGCTGATCGAAATTAAGAGTTGCCATAACTTATGAAGTCGGGGTCTTTAAAGAGGTTTACGTTCTTGGGGATTTTGAAATCAACCGGCCGGTAGGGAAGAACGTTTCCATCCGGCAAGTTTAGATGCTAAACACTTATACTCTCGGGGAGAGAGGGGCCAGGGAAGAAGGCGGAGATTAACGCTTGGAGAACTGGAAGCGCTTGCGAGCCTTGGGCTGACCGGGCTTCTTGCGCTCGACGGCGCGGGGGTCGCGAGTCATGAAGCCGTGCTTGCGGAGCACGCTCTTGTCCTCGGGGTTGATCTTGACGAGTGCGCGGGCGATGGCGAGACGGAGAGCCTCGGCCTGGCCTTTGTAGCCGCCGCCGTCAAGGTTCACGTGGATGTCGTACTTTTCGGCGACGTCGAGTGTGGTGAGGGGCTGCTTAACGATATACTGAAGAATCGAAGAGGGGAAGTAAACAGCGAGGGCGCGCTTGTTGATGGTGATGTCACCGTTGCCTTCCTTGACGATTACGCGTGCTACTGCGGCCTTACGACGGCCAACTGCATTAACTGTTTCCATGCTTCAATTATTTCATTTTGTTAATATCGAGCACCACGGGATTCTGTGCTTCGTGGGGGTGAGTAGGACCGTTGTAGACGTGCATGTTCTCGATGAGGCGACGGCCGAGACGGTTTTTGGGGAGCATTCCCTTCATAACGCGGATGAAGAGGGGGTGCATACCGGGTTTGAGGTGCTTGTTGAAGCTCTTCTTCATGAGGACCTCGGGGGTGAGCTCGCGCTGGCCGCCGGGGTAACCGGTGAAGTTGAGGTAGATGCGGTCGGTCATCTTCTTGCCGGTGAGGCGTACCTTGTCGGCGTTGATGATGATTACGTTGTCTCCGCACTCGACGAAGGGAGAGTAAGACGGCTTGTTCTTGCCGCGGAGAATTTTCGCTACCTTGGCGCAGAGGCGGCCGAGAACCTGGTCGGTGGCATCGATAACCACCCACTGGTGTTCAACTTCCTGAGCGTTGGGCGTAGCGGTCTTGTAGCTTAAAGTATCCACTTGTAAATGTTTGATTAATAGTTTACATAACTGTGACAGCATCACACCTCGGGCTCGGCCAAAAGCCCTGCGCGCGACCGCTGTCGGTAATTAGTTGGACATAATCGGTCCGCAAAGGTACGACTTTTTTCCACAATCTCCAAATTTTCTTCATAATAAGATGTTGTTTTTAATTTTGCACAACCTTTTCCTGACAGAATGGTTGTCGTTCATCACTGCGCAAAAAACCTCCGGGCCGGTGTTATCCCGGTCCGGAGGCGCTTACTTCTTATTATAATAAAGGAGAGGGAAGGTTCAGCGGACTGTGAACTTGGCGGTGTAGGCGGCGCGGTCTGTGGCTGCCACGGCAATGTATACTCCTACAGCGAGGTCTGCGGCGGGAATAGTCACGGAAGTGGCTCCTCCGCATTCCACGACCTTCACGACGGCTCCCGCGGCGTTGACGAGCGAGACGCGCTCGAGTCCTTCAGAGCAGGTGGCCTTAACCTCGCGCGCGGCGCTGTCGTATTCGAGGGTCAGCGCTGAAGTCTTCGCAGCGACAGTTTCCACATCCGTCGCTCCGGAGTTTTCGAAGCCGAAGGGTTGTGTTGCCGTCTCACCGTATTTATTGACGAGGCGCGCGCGGACATAAGAGCCCTGGAATCCGTTATAGTCGAAGGTCTTGCCCATGCCCACGACGGTGCTCCTGCGCGAAGAGGGGTCGGAGGCCTTGGTGCGGTGCGTCGAGTAGATCCATTCCACGGTGTCGGCGTCGTCCGTATCCACAGTAATGGTTCCCGCTGTCTCGTCGACGGTGATTGAGTTGATTCTCGGGGCGAGAGCCTTGCCGGAGCCGGTGTATTCGTATGAGAACACGGTTGTTCCCGCGGCCATTGCTTCCTTGAGGGCGTCTACGCTGAGTTCGGGCATGAGCATGAACTGGTAGTTGCGGAAATACTGCTCGGCGGTGTGGGTGTCGTCGCAGGAGTAGCCCCAGACCGGCCGCGCGGGCATGGTCATGGAGAGAATCTGGTCCCAGAGAATACGGTCGTTGGGGCGACGGTTGCCCTGATTGTAGACTTCAAGACCGATGAGCGAGCTGTAAAGCCGGAAGTTCTCGGCGTGCCATTCGGGAGAGTTTTTGGCACCTGCCTGATATTCGGTGGCAAGGTTCCAGTACTGTCCGGGGTGGTTGATGATCTGGAGGCCGCCGATAGCCTGGGTATATGCGTAGGATTCGCGGAGCGACATGAATTCCTGACCCTTACGGCCTGTGAAGAAATCGTTGTGGTGGTTGAACTCGCCCCCGGACTTTTCGCTCCATGAGTTGCGACGGTCCTTGCTCAGCTCGATGCCGGGAATCGCCAGCATACCGAGAGCGGCGGGGTCGCGGTCCTCAGCCTGGGGGTTATAGAGGCTGAACATCGACCAGGGATAAGAGTTGGCATCGTGGTCGGTAAGGGCGAGGATGCTGTAACCCGCATTGTGGTAGCGGTCCACGACTTCCGAGGTGGCGAACTTCGTGTCGAAGGACTGGGAGGTGTGGGTGTGGAAATTGGACTTGTATCGTCCGGTGGTAGCCCAGTCGATGAAGCTGTAGGGGTTGACCGCGAGCGTGGTTCGGCCGCTTTCTCCGGCGGGAAGGACACGGACGTTCACTTCCGCGACGTTGTCTATCCTGTTCTCGCCCGAGACAAGCGAGACGGACACGGTGTATATACCCTCGCGGGTGTCCGCGAGACGAATGCTGTAGGAGGTCTCTCCGAGTTTTTCAGGAGCGACGGCTACACTTTCCGTAAAATCGCGGGTGCAGGAAATCTCCACGCCGCAAACAGCGCTGAGCTCGAGAGCGATGTCGACAGCGACCCCTGCCCGGCAGACGGCCGGGGATGCCGTAAAGGCCGTCACGGTCACGTTGTCGAGATTGTCGCCGAAGCGGGTCTCGCGCACACTGACCTTATTGAGATTGAAGTCGTAGGTAATTACGGCCTCGACGCAACGCTCACTGACGGAAATCGAAGGCGTGAGGGCGCCCATGTCGGAGGCTGAATTGACACTGCCGAAATTAATCTTGAACGACTTGTCCTTGCCGGGGAATTTCACGGTAGCTTCGGAGAGATGCTCCTCACCGCGGGTCATGAGCGTGGACCCATCGGCAGTCACGACCTTGAAAGCCTTTGAATGGGCGGCGATGTTGGCGAGGGAGCCGTCCTCAAAGATGGCGATGTTGTGCCACGAGAGCTCGGTCTTCTTTGAAGAGAAGCCGATATTCTTGTTCGAGGAGTAGAACCAGCCGTCGGAGGCGTCCGCGCCACAGGCTATGTTCCAATAGTATTTTCCTTTGATGGATGCCGCAATATCGTTGGTGATTACGAAGGCTTTCACGGGAGTGTCGGTGCCTTTCTTGCGGAAGTCAGTTGTATAGAGTAGCCGGCCTACGGGCTCGAGAGCATTGTTGTCCTCGCCTCCGTAGAGGGTATAGACCTGTGCCTCGAAATTGTCGATGGCGCCTGCTTTCCGCCTCCCGGCAAGCTTCACCTCCGGCGCGGGCTCGCCGCCGGAAGCCATAGCGCCAAGCACATTCCTGAAGGACGCGCCCCAGGATTCGTCCTCGTGAGAGGCACCGGCAAAGAGCGTATGGTGAACGCGCGCATTCTCAACACCCTTCATAGCCTCAGCGAGGGCCTCCACGCCTGAAATCATCCAGGAAGGCTCGAGCGAGCCGGCCGAGAGGTAGAACTCCTGAGCCTCCGTGCGGGGCTTAGCCTCCGCCGCAAGCCCCTCGATTGTCCCTTCGTTAACCCACAGCATGGGCGACATGGCAACACATGTTCCGAAAAGGTCGGGACGCTCCAGAGCGGCATAGAGACTGAACAGCGCGCCGTAGTCGGCCCCGACAATCGTAGTCGATGCCGCTCCGGCGGCCACACGCCAGTGGTCCGACACATACGGCATCAGCTCTTCAGTGAAGGCCTTCAGCCATGAGGCAGCTTCTCCCGTGCCCATGAATTCGGGGTTATGTCCGGGTGTGTTCTCGCCAAGCAGACTGCATACCTGCACCATCACGTAGGCCTTTCCGTCCGTTCCGCGGAGCTCCTCCATCACGGCATGTGCGTTCCAGGACTTCGAGCCAAAGAAGAAGTCGCCGGGATCGGTGTCGGAGCCGGCATCATTGAAGCGCTGCTGGACGGTGTTGTAATAAATGACGGGGTAAGAAACACCGGACTCATCGTAGCCTTGCGGGACATAGACCTTCACGAGGCGCGGAATCCCGTTCAGAGTCAGTTCGAAGGAATCGATGTCCCACTCGGGCACTGCGGCCCATGAGCCCACGATGTCAGGGTCGCCTGTTGATGTGCGGTTGCTGATTTCGCCTCCCGAGGCATCCTTCTCCACGTAGGCCCAGTCTTGCCCGCAGAGATACTTGAAACCGCCGGCGACCTGGGCGTCCGTCACCTCCGGGAGCTCGAGAGTGAAAAGGTTGCCGCCCGCGGAAGTCATCTCCTCCGCGCCGTCGGCGGACCAGCCGTTGAACGAACCGCAGACGTAGCATTTTTTAGTACCTTCCGGCACCTGCGCCCTGAAGGTCGCGGCCTCGCCGAAAAGGCAGCCGGCGAACAGCGCCGACAGCAGAATCAATGTTTTCTTCATGGTCAATGATTTTTTTGGTTTGACTCTGCAAAGTTAGCGCGCCATGACACCCTTACCTTCTCCGATTAGAGTAGAGGAGTAGACCGGATATAGATTCATCGTATTTATTATCAGCAAAAGGCCAAACAAAACATCCGGCGGCAAAGTAGAAATTCAGAAGCGTCGGAATAGTTCGCAGAAGAGCTCAGAGAGAGACAATCCTGGCCTCGAACTCCGCCTTGGGGAGGTCGGACATCGAGCGAAGCGACGAACGGAGATTGTAGACGGTCTGCGCGGAATAATGGAGCATAGAGGCAATCTCGTCCGTAGACTTTATTCCGAGCCTCATCAGGGCAGCGACTCTGAGCTCGGGTGTGAGCCGCGAAGGCTCACGGAGCACTATGGGCTCCCGGAGCAAAGCATTGGTCTTGTCCACAAAGTCCGGGAACATCGACAGGAAAGCCTCGTCGAAGAACTCCAGAAAAGCGGCGACATCCGCCTCCTCTGCCTTCGGGGACTTCACGGCATCCATCGCCTTCGCGTAGCTGCCGGTCTTGAGCAGGCGGTATATGCCCTTGCGGGAGTCCCTGATTCTCTCTATATACCCGGCATAAGCCTTCATGAGGGTGTTGATGTGGGCGAGCTTTAGAGAGTCAGCCCTGACGAGGGCCGCGTTCTTTACCTCAAGGCTCTCATTGATTCTTCCGATAGTCGACAGCATCCGCCGGTTCGAGCGCAGAGCCCTCGCAAGCAACAGGAGCGTGGCAAGCAGGAGCGCTCCGAGCAGCCCCAGCCCCACGGCAAGACGGCGCGTACGCTCGTCGGCAGCCTCCCGTGCCGCATGGAATGCCCGGTCAATCACAGGCATGTTCTTCATAATCTCCGCGGCGCGGATATTGGCCTTTGAAAAATCGGCGTCCTCAAAGGCGCAGTTTATATAGTCGAAAGCCCGCTCCACATCGCCGTCCTCGAAAAGTATCGAAGCCAGCAGAATCAGCGACATATATTCCTTGGTTCCGGAGGCAATGTCGAGCATTGCCGAGTGCGCCAGAGCCTCCACCGCCTTATCGCGTCTGCCGGCCGCAAGATACACCTTCCCGAGAGTATACTGCATGGCGGCGTCCTCCCTGAATGAGAAAAGTCTGTCAGCCTCTTCCATTACCCCGACCGCTTCACTGTACATCCCGGCTTCCATCAGCCGCTCGGCCTTCAGGGTGTACTCTCCGCGCGAGCCCGGACGAGTCTCCTTCATCGCCTCGTCGCGGTAGTGGCGCAGTTTTTCCAGAGCCTCCACGCGGTCGGAACCGAGCACCGCGGTTTCCGCAAGGAGCGAATACGCGCTTCGGCAGACGCTGTTGCGGTACTTGCGGTGGTAATCCTCCAGGGCAGACTCATCGAGGGTGTCGAGGATATCCACGGCGGCCGCGGGAGCGCCGTATTTCGCATATCCTTCCGCGAGGTTGATTGTGGCGGAGGCTATTTTGGACTTGTCGCCGAGGCGTCTGGCGATGTTGAGACGCCATTCCGCCACGGTCAGCGCCGAGTCGATACGGTAGGACCTGTATGCCTCGTAGAGCCCCCGGAGCGAGCGGTAGCGGTCCTCGTCGGTGCTTGAGCGCTCAAAGCTCCCGCGCGCCCTGTCTATTGCCTGACGGCGGTCAAGCTCATACAGATGACGGACCGGGAGCATCGCATCGAGGCTGTCGAGGAGTGTCTGCCCCCGGCGGCCGAGTGCCGGAAGTACGGTCATGGCCAATATCAACAACGCTGTCAGGACTCGGGTCATATTTTATTAATTCATCAGGTGCCACAAAGGTACTCAAATAAACCTGAAAATGCAATGCCCTTTCACGCCCTGCTCCCGGTAAGGAGGCCCAAAGTCCGAGGAAACACCTTTTTCATAAGGAAGTAAAGAGCAACAGACACTATGGCGACCAAAACGAAATCGAGCGCGTATGAAAGCATTACGGTCAGGAAAGCCTGAGGGTCGACGGCCTTTGTCACTATTTTGTTGACATAGGGGCTGATGATGCCGTGGAAAGCATAGATGAAAAACGCCGACGACGCCAGAGCCCCGGGAACTTCAATCCTGCCGAACCACAAGGCATAGAAGGCAAGGCCGCCGACGGTCAGACATGCAAGCAAAACTTCCCGGGGGAAAGCAGGCACTCCCGGACGGATTTCCGGGAAGAACAGCGTAAAGACCAGACAGAGCGCCACGACCGTCAGCCATGAGCCTGAAATTATTCTCAGAACCATAGTCAGCCGCTCCGGCGCAGTACGGTTCAGCCCGTCGCGAAGCAGTTGCCCCAAGCCAAAATAGAAGATTCCGGCGAGGTAAGCCGAAGAAATATCGACAAAGAAGAGAAGCACGAGGCCGAACCATCGGAGTTTCCGAAGAATATACCATATCAGCGGTGCGAAGGCCAACAAAAGGAGCAGGTTGCGGATAAACCACATGGGCACGAGTTCCGGAGCTACGAAAAGCGACCAGAAAGAGGGGGCGTCGAGTGCCTGAGAGTCGCAGAACTGCCGCGTGAAGGGGATAATCTTTATAACGTTGCGGATGGCGAAAGCCAGAATATTCCACAGCACAAAGGGAACAAGAAGAGTCGCGAAGCGCTTTTTCAGGAATGCGGCATAGCCCTTACGCATGAAATTCGACTCTTTCAGGTTGAGAAGTCCGGAGATGAAGAAAAACAGGGGAACAATCGGGTCGAGCATCACGGAGTTCATGAATTTCTCAAGGCTCAGAGCGGCGTCAACACCCGGAGTGCCCCCGGGGACAAGGGCTATATTGGAAGAATGAATAAGAAGCACGCCCAACATAAGAGGGAAGCGGATTCTTCTGATCAGCAACGAAATATTATCGTTCAGCATCGGCGATCGGAGGCTATGGATTGTTGTTTCCTGCAAAAATACGATTTTTTCTTTGCTTTACCATAGAGAAGTGAAGGATAACTCAGGTTTCGGGCAGGAATATTCGCTTGATTTGGAACAAAATTGGCACATTTTTCCTTTTTAACGTTTATTACCTACTAATTCGGAGATTATCAGCTATTTTTGCAACTTGAATTATCGCATTTACTTATGTATTCCAATCGTATCAAGATATTCATGCTTGCGGCTGCGGCGTTATGCCTCCCGCAAGTCCTTCAGGCATCCGAAAACACGGAGCCTGCCCTGACGCTCGACGAATGCCTCGCGATTGCCCTCAGCGACAATCCGACGGTCCGCATAGCCGACATGGAAGTGACCCGCATGGATTACTCCAAGAAGGAAGTAATCGGCCAGCTCCTGCCGTCGATTGACTTCTCCGGCAGCTACAGCCGCACCCTGGCGAAACAGACGATGTACATGGACCTCGGCGCCTTCGGCGGAATGGGCGGAGGAGGCTCCGACGAGACCGAGACTCCCGCAAGCCGCGCCTCCGGCGGTAAAGACACAGGAATGAAAGTGGGCCTCGACAACTCCTACTCCGCGGGCTTCTCCGCCACACTGCCGCTCATAGCCCCGCAGCTATGGAAGGCGCTGAGCATCTCCGACGTGCAGATTGCCCAGGCTCTCGAACAGTCGCGCAGCTCGAAACTCGAACTCATCAGACAAGTAAAAGGCGCTTACTACGCCTTCATGCTGGCGGAAGTGTCACGCACGGTGATTCAGGAAAGCTACGACATGGCCGCCCTCACCCACGAGACCTATACCAAGCAATACGCCGCCGGCGCCGCCTCGGACTACGACGTGCTCCGCACCTCCGTGGCGATGAAAAACATCGAGCCCGAGCTCCTTCAGGCCGACATAGCCATCAAGCAGGCGCGCCTGCAGCTCCAGATTCTCATGGGCGTCGACGCCTCATTCGTTTTCCGCACCGCAGGTGCCCTCTCCGACTATGAAGGCACCATGAGCGAGCCCCTCCTCGGAGCCGACCCCGACCTCAGCGGCAACACGACCCTGCGTCTGAACTCAATCCAGCTCGACCTCCAGCGCAAGGCACTCGCCTCGCAGAAACTGGCATACGCCCCCACCCTGGCCCTTACAGCCAACTACAACTGGACCTCCATGAACAACGGAACGCCCTTCAAGGATCTGCGCTGGAACCCCTATTCCATGATCGGGCTCCAGCTTAGCGTGCCCATCTTTTCGGGGGGACAGCGCTACTCGCGCGTCAAGCAGGCACAGGTGCAGCTCACCGAGCTCGAGCTCCAGCGCGAGAATCTCGAAAGAACCGTCAACATGCAGGTTGACCTTGCCGTGGACAACATCAGAATCAACGTCAAGCAGATTGGTTCCTGCCACGAAAGCGTCCTCCAGGCCGAGCGCGCCCACGACATTATGAGCAAGAGCTTCAATCTCGGAGCAGCCTCCTACCTCGACCTTCGCGACTCAGAGCTCGCGCTCACCCGCGCCCGCCTCGCCTACTATCAGGCAATCTACAACTATCTCGTGGCCGACAGCGATTTCGAACAGCTCCTCGGCAACGTCTCCGTCGAACAATACGCAAAGAACAGATAAAATGACACGCCCACTCACCGCCATCATTCTCCTTCTCGCCGCCGGCGCCGCAGCCTCCTGCTCCGGAAACGACGACAGCGAAAAAACAGCAGCCGCCGCTGCCGAAGAACTTCCCATCGTGCGCACAGACGTGGTCCACGCGACCGACGTCGACCAGCTCAAGAGCTATACGGCCACCATCGAGGCCGACAATCTCAACAACATAGCCCCCGCGAGCCCAAACCGCATAAAGACCATCGCTGTAGAAGTGGGCGACAGAGTGCGCCGAGGCCAGAGACTCGTGACGCTCGACTCCGCCACGGCCGACCAGCTCAAAATCAACCTCGACGAGATTGAACGCGAGTACAAGCGTGCCGTAGAACTCCTAAACATCGGCGCAGGGACCCAGCAGGCCGTCGACCAGCTGAAGGCTCAGCTCGACGCTGCTCGGACCCAGTACGCCAACGTAATGGAGAACACTGTCCTCGTCTCTCCGATAAACGGGGTGGTGACAGCCCGCAACTACGACCCGGGCGACATGACCGGCTCGCTCCCGGTTCTGACCGTCGGCCAGCTTTCCCCGCGCGTCAAGGTGATGATAAACGTCAGCGAGACAGACCTCTCGCTGGTACGCAGGGTAATGCAGGTGAAAGTGAGCTTCGACGCCTACCCCGACGAAGAGTTCACCGGCACAATTGCCCGCGTCTATCCCACCGTCGACCCCGCCACACGCACATTCCAGGTGGAAGTCAGCATCGACAACCCCAAAGAGCGCATACTCCCCGGCATGTTCGGCCGCGTGGAGTTCAACCTCGGCAAGAACAACCGCGTCGTGGTTCCCGACCGCGCGGTAGTCAAACAGACCGGATCGGGCAACAAGTACGTGTACGTCCTCCATGGCAAGCGCGTGAGCTACGAGCGCGTCGAGCTCGGACGACGTCTCGACACGTCCTACGAGCTCCTCAGCGGCGTCAACGACGGCGACACGGTGGTCGTCTCCGGCCAGAGCCGCCTCGCCGACGGCGTTGAAGTCGAAGTAATTAAATAAATTTCTCCTCCCGATTTAACACTCCTTTTATATATAAGTAAAGCCATATGAGTCTGTACGGCAGTGCGGTGAAGCGCCCGATCATGACCACGCTGTGTTTCGTGACCGTGGTCATTCTGGGCCTCTTTTCCCTCAAAACCCTTCCGATTGACCTCTATCCCGATATCGAGACGAACACCCTGATGGTGATGACCACATATCAGGGCGCGAGCGCCGCCGACATCGAGCAGAATGTGACGCGCCCGCTCGAGAACGTGCTCAACGCCGTCAGCGACCTCAAGCACATCACCTCCAAGAGCCGCGAGAACATCTCGGTCATCACCCTCGAGTTCGAATACGGCAAGGACATCGACGTCCTTACCAACGACGTGCGCGACAAGCTCGACATGGTCTCGTCCATGCTCCCCGACGACGCCGAGACGCCCATCATCTTCAAGTTCTCCACCGACATGATACCCATCATCCTGCTCTCCGTGCAGGCCGACGAGAGCATGCCGGGTCTCTACAAGATTCTCGACGATGCCGTGGCGAACCCCCTGGCCCGCATATCGGGCGTGGGCTCCGTGAGCATCTCCGGCGCCCCCAAGCGTGAAATCCACGTCTACGTCGACCCCGCGCGCCTCGAAGCATACAATCTCAGCGTCGAGCAAATCGGCAGCCTCATCGGCGCCGAGAACCGGAACATCCCCGGCGGCTCCTTCGACATTGGTTCCGACACCTATTCCCTCCGCGTGCAGGGCGAATTCAAGAACTCCGAGGAGATGTCCGACATCGTCGTGGGCTCCGTGGAAGGACGCAACATCTACCTCCGCGACGTGGCACGCATCGACGACTCCCTCGAGGAGCGCACTCAGGAGACCTTCAACGACGGTCGCCGCGGCGCGATGATCGTCATCCAGAAGCAGAGCGGCGCGAACTCAGTGGAGATTTCCGACAAGGTGCTCAAGATGCTCCCCTCTCTGCAGAAGCGCCTGCCATCCGACGTGAAGCTCGGCATCATCGTCGACACCTCCGATAATATCCGCAACACCATCGCCTCCCTCGTCGAGACAGTGCTATACGCCCTGCTCTTCGTCGTCATCGTGGTGTTCTTCTTCCTCGGCCGCTGGCGAGCCACGCTCATCATCACCATCACCATCCCGATCTCGCTGATCGCCTCCTTCATCTACCTTGCCGCCACGGGCAACACGCTAAACATCGTCTCGCTCTCGGCGCTGTCAATCTCAATCGGCATGGTAGTGGACGACGCCATCGTGGTCCTCGAGAACGTCACCACCCACATCGAGAGAGGCTCCGACCCGAAGCAGGCGGCCGTGCACGGCACAAACGAGGTAGCCGTCTCCGTAATAGCCTCTACCCTCACGCTCATAGCAGTGTTCTTCCCGCTGACACTCGTCACGGGCATGACCGGCGTCCTCTTCCGCCAGCTCGGCTGGATGGTGACCATAATGATGATTATCTCTACGGTCTGCGCCCTCTCGCTCACACCCATGCTCTGCAGCGTGCTCCTCCGCCGGCAGACTTCCCACTCGAAATTCTACAACCTCTTCTTCACGCCCGTCAACCGCGGCCTCGACGCCTTCGACAACGGATATGCGCGACTCCTCGGCTTCGTAGTGAGCCACAAGGCCCTCACATTCATCGTCTGCATCGGCATCTTCGCCGGCTCCCTCGTGCTGATGAAGAGCGTAGGCACCGAATTCTTCCCCACGGCCGACGACGGCCGTCTGCGCGTGTCGCTTGAGCTTCCAATTGGGACCCGCGTGGAGACCGCCAAGGAAGCCGTGAAACGCCTCTCCGACGAATGGCTCGAGAAGTACCCGGAAATCAGGGTTCTCAACTACACCACCGGCACCGCCTCCAGCGACAACACCTTCGCCTCCCTTCAGGACAACGGCCCCCACATCATATCCATGAACGTCTCGCTCACCGACCCCGGCGACCGCGAGCGCCGCATCACAGAAATCGCCGAACTCATGCGCCGCGATCTCCGCGAGCGCTATCCCGAGTTCAAGAAGGCTCAGGTGAGCGTCGGAGGCATGGGCGGAAGCATGGGCGGACAGGCAACCCTCGACTATGAAATCTACGGCTACGACTTCGCCGAGACCGACTCGACCGCCCGGCTCATGAAGCGCATGCTCGAGGCTATCCCGGGCACCGCCGACATAATCATCTCCCGCGCGGACTACCAGCCCGAGTATCAGGTGGACTTCGACCGCGAGAAGCTCGCAATGTACGGCCTGAACCTTTCGACAGCCGCCAACGCTCTCCGCAACCGCATCAACGGCCAGCTGGCATCGCAGTTCCGCGAGGACGGCGAGGAGTACGACATCAAGGTGATGTACGCTCCCGAGCACCGCACATCCATCGAGGACATCGAGAATATACTCATCTACAACGCCCGCGGCGAGGGCGTCCGAATCCGCGACGTCGGCCGCGTGGTCGAGCGTTTCACTCCCCCGACCATCGAACGCAAGGACCGCGAGCGAATCGTCACGGTTTCCGCCGTCGTCCAGGACGTGCCTATGAGCCAGATTGTCAAGGCTGCGGCCATAGAAATGGAGAAACTCGAAATCCCTCAGGGCGTGTCCTTACAGCTCGCAGGCTCATATGAAGACCAGCAGGACTCCTTCAGCGACCTCCTGACCCTCGCCGTACTCATAATCATACTCGTGTACATCGTCATGGCCGCGCAGTTCGAGAGCTACACCTACCCCGCCATCATCATGACCTCCCTGCTGTTCGCATTCTCGGGCGTGTTCATAATCCTCTGGATTACGGGCCACACACTGAATGTGATGAGCATGATCGGCGCCATTATGCTCATAGGCATCGTCGTGAAGAACGGCATCGTGCTCATCGACTACATCTCGCTCAACCGCGAACGCGGCATGGGCATCAGGCGCGCCGTCATCGACGGCGGCCGCTCGCGTCTGCGCCCCGTGGTGATGACCACACTCACCACCATCCTCGGCATGGTGCCGATGGCCGTAGGCTCCGGACAGGGCTCCGAAATGTGGCGCCCGATGGGTACCGCCGTAATCGGCGGCCTCACCTTCTCGACCATCCTCACCCTCCTCTTCGTGCCTATGCTCTATTGCGTCTTCGCCCACTGCGGCGTTAAGCGCCAGCGGCGTCTGCACGCCCGTAAACTCTTAGCAAACAAATCAAGATGAAATCAATATTCATAGCATTCGATCAGGCCCACTACGACCGTATCATAGAGCTCCTCGAGCGCAACAACTGCCGGGGATTCACGGCCTGGCAGAGCGTCCAGGGCCGTGGCTCACACGACGGCGAGCCCCATTACGGCTCACACGCCTGGCCGTCCCAGGCCTCTGCAATCATCACCATGGTCGATGACCACCGCGTCCCTCTGATTCTCGAAAAACTCCGCGCCCTCGACGCCGAGCGCCCCAAGCTCGGCCTCCGCGCCTTCGTCTGGAGCGTCGATGAGGGAGTGTAGCCCGATTTATTGTATTTCACAAGTTAAACAAGGTTAAATCAGCGTCCGGTTTTTGTTCGGGCGCTGATTTTATTGTAATTTTGTAATTACGACAAATAACTCATACGAAAATTCACCCAATCACTTATTCCCCCATTTACAGCCTATCGCATATCTCTACTCTAATATTTAAGGAATAGAACAATGCAAAATTTAGCCAAGCTCACCGACGAACAGTTGGTGGCTTCCTATGCCCGGGGATGCAACGAAGCTTTCGACGAACTCCTCAGTCGCTACAAGAACAAGCTTTTCGGTTTCATCCTCCAACTCGTAAAGGACAAGGACCAGACCGACGATATCTTTCAGGAAACTTTCGTCAAAGCCATTATGACCATCCGTCAGGGCCGCTATCAGGAATCCGGACGCTTCGGCGCATGGCTTTGCCGCATAGCCCGCAACCTCGTGGTGGACTCCTTCCGTCAGGACCGCTGCGAGGCCGCCATATCGGCCGACGATTCGGACTGCGACATACTCAACCGCAAGGAGCTGGCGGATCCCACCGTGGAGGACCGCCTTATCGACGTGCAGATAAAGGACGATGTGCGCCGTCTTGTCAAGCATCTCCCCGAACCCCAGCGCGAGGTGCTGGAGATGCGTTTCTACCGCGACCTCTCCTTCAAGGAAATCGCCGACATCACGGGCGTAAGCATCAACACGGCACTCGGCCGCATGCGTTACGCCATCCTGAACCTGCGCCGTATAGCGAAGGAAAAGCAGATTGAACTGACGAGATAACAGAAAAGGAGAGGGCTTAATCGCCGAATTCCTTGTGCAGGGCCTCGAAGCGGCCAAGAATGGCGCTTCCGTGGCGCGCCATTGAGGAGCGCACGCGCTCGAGAGTCTTGCGTTCGACAGGCCGAGGCTTCGACCAGAAGCAGTCGGCGTAGCAGATAAGGCGTTCCAATAAAGTCTCCGGCATATACGAGCGGTCCGCCGGAAGGGGCAGCTCTCTGTCCAGCACTTCTTCTGCCGTCAGCCCCGCGCCTGTATGGCGCTCGGCCACGCGGGCGAATTTTTCCGGATATCCCTCGCGCCTGAGAAGGTCGGCGCCGATTACGCCGTGGCGGATATACGGTTCCTGCCCGAAGCACCCGATGCCCGCGGCATCCGTGAAGACTATTCCGACATCATGAAGCATGGCGGCCGCGACAATATCCACTTCGTCGAGGTCAAGTCCTTTTCTGGCGGCTATGGCCAGAGCCTCGGAGGCGACCATGCGGCTATGGGTAATCAAAATCCCGCGGACTTCCGAGTCCGCGGGATAATATTTGTCAATAATTTCACGAGGGGAGCGCTCCATCACTTGTCGATTCTGTCCTCGTCGAGAATAAAGTTCCATCCGTGGACGTCCTCCTCGAGGCCGTAGCGGATGCCGTTGAGCTTGTTATAGAGCGCGGTGGTGACGGGTCCGGGCTTGCCGTCGCGGGCCATGACGTAGGTCTTGCCCGTGTCGAGGTCGTCGATATTGCCTATCGGGGAGGCTACCGCGGCTGTGCCGATGGCAGCGGCCTCTGTACAGTCGGCGAGCTCCTCCACGAGGATGTGACGCCGTTCTACGGGAATGCCCATGTCCTCACAGAGCGTCATGAGGCTCATATTGGTGATGGAGGGGAGAATCGACTCCGACGCCGGTGTGATGTACTTGCCGTCCTTCACGGCGAAGAAGTTGGCGGGACCGCACTCGTCGAGGTACTTCTTCTCAAGCGGATCAAGGAAGAGGACGGCGGAATAGCCCTTGTCGTGGGCCTCCTCGCCGGCACGCATGGCCGCCGCATAGTTGCCGCCGCACTTGAACTGCCCTGTACCCTTGGGGGCCACGCGGTCGTGCGCGCGGGAGATGCAATAGTTCGACACCCCGAATCCCTGCTTGAAGTAAGGTCCTACGGGCGAAACCATTATGATGAACATATATTCGGTGGCCGGCTTGACGCCGATGCGGGGAGTGAGGCCGATTTCGAGAGGGCGGATGTAAAGCGATGCGCCGCTTTCATACGGAGGCACGAAACGGTTGTTCAGCTTGACAGCCATCACGCACATCATTTTGAAGAGTCTTTCGGGAATCGGCTCCATCATAAGTCCCTCCGCCGAGCGGCGGATACGCCTGGCGTTCTCTTCCATACGGAAGATGCGGATCTTGCCGTCCTTTCCCCGGAAAGCCTTGAGACCTTCGAAGATTTCCTGACCGTAGTGGAGGCAGGTGGCGGCCATGTGTATGTTCAGCGTGTCGGATTGCGAAACTTCAATCTCGCCCCACTTACCGTCGCGGAAAGTGCAGCGGACATTGAAATCCGTCGGGTAATACCCGAAAGGCAGTGATGCCCAATTGATTTCTTCGTTCATTTCTGTCATGAGAAGGGTCCGGGGCTGATCAGCATCCGGACGTGTTAGATTTCCGTCAGCAAAATTAATCATTAAATACGATTAAAACAAGAGAAGCGCCCAAAAACAAATCCGGGCGCTCTTCACGAGCGTCCGGACTGTATAAAGTGTGATAATGATTGGCTTTTCGCCAAGTATATATCTTATGATGATTGGTCTTGATAAGGCTTGATTGTCGCTTGACTTCGCAAAGTTAGCACACGGTTATGGCTTTACAAAGATAATAGTGTTACAATTTTGCAACAAGGCGATTTTTTATTATTCTGCTGAAACTCGCCTTATTTTTTGGCCTTGGGGAGGGTAAAGACGAACTCGAGTCCGGTAAGACCGTCGTTGCGGTTGCGGACGTCGATTTCGCCGCCGTGGACAATTATTGTGTTGTGGACAATAGGGAGTCCGAGCCCGGTGCCTCCGGCCTTTCGGGCACGTCCGGAATCGACGCGGTAGAAGCGCTCGAAAAGGTGCGGGAGATGTTCGGGCGCTACTCCCACGCCGTCGTCGCGGAAAACGAAATGATAGAATGCGCCGTCGTCCTTCGTCATTATCAGCTCGCAGTGAGTGCCCTTGGAATAGTTCGCCGCGTTCTTGGCGAGATTGGTCACGCCGCTCGAGAGAAGGTTGTAATTGCCCTCGATCATGCAGTCAAGCGGTATGTCGAATGTAAATTTCAGTCCCTTGAGCGAGCCGGCTTCCTGAAGGTCGCTGGCTACGGTGAAAACGAGGTCGTGGAAATTCAGTCTCTCGGTGCTGATGAGGTCTCCGCCGTCCTCGAGGCGCGAGAGGGCCGAGACGTCGGAGATAAGCTGGGCGAGACGGTTGACGTGCTCCTGAGCCTTTCGGAGAAAGTGGGTGCGCGAAGTCTCGTCCATGTCGGGATTGTCGAGAATAGTGTCGAGATACCCCTTTATCACACCGATTGGCGTGCGGAGCTCGTGGTTGATGTTGTTTGTGAGCTGACGTTTGTTGAGCGCTCGCTCCTCGATGGCATGCATTGCCACGGCATGCTCTTCGGCCGTGCGCCTGGAGGCTTCCACGGTCTGTTCGTAGAGGTCGACGATGCGCCTGGATATGTCGCCGAGTTCGTCGTGAGTAAACTTGAAGTCACCTCCCGGCTCGCCTTTGGCTGCCCTTTCGGCAAAGTCGAGAAGGCTGCGGATATTCCGGCTGAAATAACGCGAGGAAAGGGCGCTGAAAACTGTAAGCGAAATGGCTACGACAAGGAGAGCGAAAAGAAAAGCGTTGGTACGGAGGAACTCCTTACCCGACTGCTGAGTGACGGGGACCATCGTATACACGCTGAGGCGCCCGTCCGAGCTTACGTCGTATGCATAATAGTTTCGGGAGTTTTCAACGGGGTCGCTGTCGGCGCTGTCTTCCGCGGCGTAAACCTCACGCTCGTACGAAAGGCCCTGGTTGACGCCCTTTACCTTTGTGAACTTCTCCCGGGAAAGGGGGATAGGCTCGCCGTAGCTGCGGTGAAGCATGCCGTCCTTGTAAATCGACACTCTGAGAGCCTTGTACTCCGGACTGTCGCGGTAGTACCTTGTAACGAAGTTCAGGAAGGGGGTCACGTCCTTGTTCGTCTCATACTGGTCGATGATGCGGGCGTTTATGACAGCAAGCTGAAGACGGATCTGGTCTATCTGGTTCTGGCGGATGTTGTTGTACTGCCAGACAGCGAAAGCGATAATCATGACCCACAGGGTCACGGTCATCGGCACGAAAAGCTGAAGCCTGTAACTAATTCGTCTCCTTGAACCCATACCCGAAACCCTGACGAGTGACAATATTGTTGGAGTACTCGCCGATTTTGCCACGGAGGCGGGTAATGTTCGTGTCGATAGTGCGGTCGGAGACAACGACGTCGTCGCCCCATACCTTCTCTATGATTTCAGCGCGGGAATAAATCCTGTTGCGGTGGGTCAGGAAATAAAGAAGTAGGTCGTATTCTTTCCGGGTGAGCTGGATTTCTTCGCCGTCGAGATGAACAGTCTTGTCGTTGCGGTCAATGCGCAGGCCACGGAAAACGATGTCGGACTCGAGCTTCTCCTGCACGTCGGCCTCTGCGGCAACAGCCGCCTGCCGGGCGGAGCGGCGCAGAAGGGCCCGCACGCGGGCGAGAACCTCGCCGATGACGAAAGGCTTTGTGACGTAATCATCGCCCCCGATGTTGAGGCCCATGACCACGCAGTCCTCGTCGCTCATCGCCGAGCAGAAGAGAATTGGTGTGTTTTCTGTTTCAGTGACATTCCGTACTCGCTTCGCGAAATCGAAGCCACTCAGGTGGTCCATCATGATATCGACGATAAACAAGGAGTAGGGTCTGAGATCCATGTCGAGAGCCTCCTCGGCACTGTATGCCGTGTCAACCTCGTAGCCTTCTTTTTCAAGGTTGAATTTCAGAATCTCGCACAACGACTCCTCATCGTCGATTACTAATATCTTGGCGTTCATTTGTGTTTGTTGGTGTTTCCGCCACTAAATTACAAAACTTCCGGCATTAGTTTGTGTTAAACCATGTTAAACGCCAATATTGTAACCGAACTTTAACAGCCTCACGGGCGTATTATAGTCAAACAAGTATTTGCACTGTGTTTTTTCATGGTAATAGATTTAAGGCTAATGATTGTCGGTTGTCGTGAGACAACCGATTATTTTTTAGGCGCATATGACCGGTGCGTCAAAAAATGCGGTGTCATGTGCCGATTATTGCCGGGATTTTGATAATTTTGCATACGGAAAATGCCCTGCGCCTCCGCAGGACGGAAACTGTTCAAGCAATGCTATATTTCTCATTTACGATGTCTCCCGAAGCCCTCGCGCTGCTTGCAGGCGCGCTGGCATGCATTCTTGCCACGGGACTCATCTATCTGTTCCGGACGCGCACGGTAATCCGTGCCGTAGGACGCGCGAGGCTGCCCAAGTCCGACGATACGGGCTCGCGCGAGGCTGTCTCGGTGATAGTATATTCACAGGATGACGCCGTCAATCTCGAGCCCCTGCTCCTGTCGCTCCTGAGCCAGGAATACTCCGGCCCATATGAAATAATAGTCGTGAACGAAGGGGAGAGCTCCGACGTCCGCGACCTTGTGGCCATGCTGCGCGCTTCGCACTCCAACCTCTACCTCACCTCCACACCCGACGGCGTCCGCAATCTCAGCCGCAAGAAACTCGGAATCACACTCGGGGTCAAGGCCGCGCGCTACGACACCGTCGCCCTCACCACCACCGCCGTCACCATCCCCTCGAAACATTGGCTCAGCGCTCTGACACGCTCATTCACTCCCGGCGGACCAATAGGCGTAGTGCTCGGTTTCGCCGCCATTGACCCCGGCGAAGACCAGGCGCGCGGCAAACGGCGCCGGGCATTCGACTTCACGGCCGAAAGCTGCCGCTGGCTCGCGCCCGCTCTCGCCGGCAAGCCTTTCAGAGGCGTTGAATACAATCTCGCCTACCGCAAGGACCTCTTTCTGAAAAACAGCGGCTTCGCCCGCTCCCTCAACCTCCACTACGGTGACGACGACATATTCATCAGTGAAATTGCGCGGGGCGACAACACGGCCGTCGAGCTTGCGCCCGAGTCGCTCGTGACTCTGCGGGGAGGCAACTCACCGCGCATCTTCCGGGAAAGGATGGTGCGCCGGTGCTTCACGGAGAGTTTCATCAGCCGCAGGCCTTTCTTTCTGGCGTCCCTTACCGGCTGGCTCCAGTTGGCCGCTCTCGGCTGTTCGGTTGCCGCCAGCGCTCTCGCTTGGCCGAACCTGGCGGGAGCCGCCGCCGGGCTGGTGCTGATGCTTGCGGTCTGGACGATGGACATCCTTGTCTGGCGCGCGGCCATGCGGGCACTCGGCGCCCGGACCCTCTGCCTCTCCATCCCCTGGTTCAGCATGACATATCCGCTGAGAAAAGTCGCCTATCTCGTGCGCTCGCGCCTCGGGAAACAGCGAAAATACACGTGGAACTGATTTAGATTTTTCTCTACAACGCGCCTGCATACACCACTGTATACAAGCGCGTTAACAATTTTAAGAATTTAGATTTGCATTTGAGGCTCTTGCGCGTGAGGTGAAAGTTAGTGAATTTTGCAGTCGAGAAGGGCGCACAGCCCGGCTCCCGGCCTTGAAAATTCAATCCAATCATCATCACAAAACCATTCAAATGCAAACCATGAAAAAAGTTCCAAGGAAACTTCGGGCCCTCGCGCTCGCCCTCTTAGGGATATGCGCGCTCGCATTCTCGCCCGACCTCCTCGCCGCCTCGCTCAGCGTGTCGGGAACAGTGACCGATCCCACAGGCGAACCGCTGATTGGCGTAAGCGTCACCGTCAAAGGCCAGCCCACCGGCGTGACCACGGACATCGACGGAAACTATACCATTACGGGCATCGACGACAAAGCGACCCTCCTTTTCTCATACGTAGGCTTCGAGCCGATTGAGGAAGCTGTCAAGGGACGCACGAAAATCGACGTCGTGATGCGCGAAGACAACGAGCTTCTCGACGAAGTGGTGGTCGTTGGCTACGGCTCCCTCTCGCGCAAGGAACTCTCCAGCTCCATCGTACAGATCAACAAGGACGACTTCAACCAGGGCGCGATGAACAACCCCATGGAGATGCTCTCCGGCAAGGTTGCCGGCCTGAACGTGTCGACCACGGCGGCAGCCAACCCCAACAGCAGCTCCGACCTCCAGGTGCGCGGCGCCACGTCCATCTCCGCAGGCAACGGCCCGCTGATTGTAATCGACGGTGTGGCAGGCGGCGACATCCGCACCCTCGCTCCTCAGGACATCGAATCCATGTCGGTACTCAAGGACGCAGCTTCCGCGGCCATCTACGGCACACGCGGCGCCAACGGCGTCATTCTCATCACCACAAAGAAGGGCTCCGGCGATGACGGCGGACGCCCCGTCATCACCTACGACAGCTACGCCTCCCTCGGCATCGCCAAGGACCGTCCCGAAGTCCTCTCGCCTGACGAATGGCGTCGCAGCCGCCGCGGCAACGACTACGGCCACTCCACTGACTGGTACGACCTCATCACCCGCAAGTACTCCTACGACACCAACCAGTACCTCGCCATCGACGGCTCCCTGAAGGACGGCGGCTACTACAGCGCCTCCGTCAACTACAAGCGCGCCAACGGCCTCGACATCGTCAGCAAGCGCGAGGAATTCGGCGGACGCGCCGCCGTCAGCGCAAACACTCTCGACAGCCATCTCCGCATATCCGCGAGCATCAACGCCCGCAAAGTGAAGGAGGACTGGGGCGACGATGGAATGTTCGACACAGCCCTGGGCATGAACCCCACACTCCCCGTCTTCAACGAGGACGGCACCTACTACCAGCCCACATCCCCCACCGACGTCCGCAACCCGGTGCAGCAGCTCACGGTGAACACCTCGCAGGGCAACCGCACATACCTCCTCGGCACGGCCGACCTGAAGTACAACATCTGGCACAACGACAAGCACGCCGTAAGCACTTCAGTCTCCTATTCCTATAACTACAACGACCTCAAGAGCGACTACTACACGCCCTCGACCTCGGGCGAGTCCTACTGGGGCGGCTACGCCGGCCGCGCGAGCATCCGCTACCAGAAATGGTGGACAAACTCCGTGGAATGGCTCGCCAACTACAGCTTCACCTCCGGCGACCACGACTTCAAGTTTGTCGGCGGATACAGCTACGAGCGCTCCAACTGGGAGCAGATGTTCGAGCAGAACAACAACTTCACCTTCGACAATCCCCTCTGGCACGGAATCGGTTCCGGCTCCTACCTCACCGAAGGCAAAGCCGTGATGTACGCCGGAAAGAGCGAGTCGACCCTCATCGGCTTCTTCGGACGCGCCAACTACAGCTGGCGCAGCATGATCATCGCCTCCGCCTCCCTCCGCTACGAAGGCTCCACCAAATTCGGCGCCGACAAGAAGTGGGGTTACTTCCCCGCAGCATCCATCGCCTGGGAAATGGCACGCGCGCCCTTCATGGCCGACTACAGCCACGTGGTCCAGAGCCTCAAGCCCCGATTCTCCTACGGCGTGACAGGACGCTCCGACTTCGACGCATACCAGTCGCTCGCCACATACACCTCCAACGGCAACTACCTCATCGACGGCAACTGGACTACGGGCTACCGCCCCTCCAACAACGCCAATCCCCAGCTCGGCTGGGAAAAGAGCACCAGCGCCAACTACGGCATCGACTTCATGTTCTGGAACCGCCTCTACGGTTCGATCGAATACTTCGACCGCCGCTCGCAGGACCTCCTCTACAACTACACGGCCCCGCAGCCTCCTTTCGTATACTCGACAATCCTCGTGAACGTCGGCACAACGAAGAACACCGGCGTCGAACTCGCTCTCACCGGCGACGTCGTGGTCAGCGGACCCGTGAAGTACACCACAGGCATCAACTACTCCTACGGAACGACAAAACGCGAGTTCGGGATAAGAATGCCCTGAAAAAAGTTGAATCGGCAGCTTGAAA